>Ga0268278_1000005_pt1 | contig 294938 bp, 283 predicted proteins | sample saktaG_3_FD_190135 | JGI IMG/M metagenome (GOLD analysis project Ga0268278, IMG submission 190135) | Saline water microbial communities from Sakinaw Lake, British Columbia, Canada - sak_2010_1_5_55m | ecosystem: Environmental > Aquatic > Non-marine Saline and Alkaline > Saline ...
ATTGTCTGGTGTGTCTGCCATCGATGTCCAGGTATCGCCGGTGATGTCGTATTTCCAGAAGGATTTTTTGGCATCGCCCTGCAGTGCATAGATATAGCTTTCATTATAGGTAAGGGCACCTCCCGCTTTTACCTTGTCTGGTGTGTCTGCCATCGATGTCCAGGTATCGCCGGTGATGTCGTATTTCCAGAAGGATTTTTTGGCATTGCCCTGTAATGCATAGATATAGCTTCCGTTACCGGAAGGAGCCATTGCGGTTACAGTGATGGTTGGTGCTACTCCGTTGACCGTTCCATCCAGTTGGTACGTGGTGCTATCCCCGGGGTCAGGCAACTGGGAAGCGAGGCCACCGTTGGTAAGATTCCAGATAGCGTGTTCAACCCCGGCATCACAGGAATACTGCTCGTTCATCACCTGCCCGTAGATTCGGGAGGCAAGAAGGTTGCCCCCAATGTGGTTGGCGAAGGGTACGATAAGTAGCATCCCCGCCGCCAGGGCAAGTAAGGCCAGGGGAAGGGCCTGTCCCCTTTCACTGTTCATTACTCTTCCGCTCCTGGCCGGAGGCAGACCTTGTATGTTCCCTGTTCATTCACATTCGTTCTCCCGGGAGGGGACGAGGTTATGGTCATGGTGATAAGGCGGTCCACAACGGAGAAGGAGACGCTACTGATATTTTGGGCTATTGCCATTCGCGACTTCCCAGCGGTGCGGCGAAGCTCGTTGGCCACCTTGGTATAGGTAATTGAGGAGCCGTCGGGTAGCGTCAGTGTCAGGCGATTACCGCCGCTTGCCGTACTCGCCATTTGCCCGTCACGGCTGACCCAGTGCGCCGCGTTCTGAAGCTCGTGGGTGGCTGTCGCCTTGTCGTTGCCATACTCGGTAACGGTGATAATTTGATAAATAGCGGTACCCAGAAAGCTGGCAATGAGGCCGGTGATAGCCACGGTTATGAGCAGCTCGGGTAGCGTGAAACCTTTCTGGTCCTTTATCATCGATTCACCTTGTAGTCTTCGACGGTCAGTATCTCATTGATGTCTTGCCAGATAGTTACCGTTATCTTCTGGATGTCAGTATCAGTATATGGTATGGAGGTAATCCCAATGGAGATGGTATAGCCTTTCGGGGTATCGATGGCAGGATAGCTGGTATCGTAGGTAGCGGCTTTAATTTCCTCCAGCTGGGTCCGTGCCAGGCTCTGCGCCAGAACTTGCTGGTCTCCCTCACGTACCCCGATTGACCCGGCTGACAGAGCAGTCACGAAGATGACGATAGCCACTCCCACGATGGCGACTGCCACCACAGACTCTGCCAGCCCCAGCCCTCTCTGGTCCTTTATCCGGGCTTTTAACCTTGCCAGGTATTGCTTTAAGGTTGTTTTCATTGTACAGCCCCCAGGATGGAGTACAGTGGTGTTATCATCGAGAGGGCGATGAAAAGAACCACCAGGCCGATGGCTATCGTTAAAACGGGCTCTATCATCGATGTGAGGGCATCGACCCTCTGGTTGACACTCTCTTCATAAAAGTCGGCGAGGGTAGCAAGAGTAGAGTCCAGGTTACCTGTCTGCTCCCCCACGACTACCATGCCGACCAGAAGCCGGGGAAAGAGGTCGGTCGCTGCCAGTGGCTGGGATAGGCCCTGCCCCTGGAGCAGCTTCTCCCGGACATCCCTCAGTGCCTGACGGACTGTCCTGTTGTTGACGGTTTGAGTTGCGATGTCCATTGTCCGGGGCAATTGTAGCCCTGCCTGCAGCAGCATTGAGGTGGTACGACAGAAGTTACCCATATTGCGCTGGATACTGATAGGGCCAATCACCGGCGTCTTCAGCAGTAACCTGTCCAGGGTTAGTTTTCCAGCCGGCAGTCTCATGGAGCCAGCAATCAAAATAATCAGGGCCAGTATTCCCCCCAGAATATGTAATTTGTAGCTGATGAAGAAACCGGCAATAGCAACCACGGCGCTTGTTGTCCAGGGCAATTCAGCGCCCAGCGAGGTGAATAGTCCGACCAGGGGGGGCAGGGCTACTGTAATGAGCAGGACAAACACTCCGATGGCCATCAGTAATACGATGGCAGGGTATATCAGGGCACCTGTTATCCTCTTCGTCGTGGCTGCCTGTTTCTCTATATAACCGGCTATCTGCCTCAGGCCTGCTTCAAGGTTTCCTGTTAGTTCGCTTGCTTTAATTACCCGGCAGTAGGTATCAGAAAATACCTGTGGGTACTTGCGGAGCGCCTGGGAAAGAGGGCTGCCTCCCTGAAGCCCATCGACCAGCCCGGCAATGACTTTTCTGAAAGAAGCTTTGGGGGACTGTCCCTCGAGGAGCTGCAGAGCGGTGAGGATGGTAACACCGGACTCAATCAGGGTAGCTAGCTGGTGTGAGAAGTCAATCACGTCCTGAGTCTTGACCCCGAACAGGGTTGGTATCAGCGCTCCTAAGTCCGGCCCCGGGCGCACCTCTCTCAGGCTGAGGATACGCTGATATCCTGCCTGGTAGAGAGCTTCCTCGGCCGTACTTTCGGAACTGGCATCAATCGTGCCCTGCACAATTCTCTTATCGAAGGTATAGGCCTGATACTGGTATGCCATACTTCACCCATCATCAGCCAACGGAAAATATGCTGCGCATTACTTCGCTCATCGAGGTAATGCCATCTTTTACTTTTTGCATCCCGTCCCGCTTCATTGTTATCATTCCTTCCTGGAGTGCCTGTGCCCTGATATCAGCGGCGCTGGCATTACTGAGTAACATTCGTCTAATTTCCTCACTCATAGCCAGGAGTTCGAAAAGCCCCGTGCGTCCCCGGTAGCCGGTATTGGCGCAGAGATTGCACCCCGTCCCTCTGTAAAAGGTAGCTGGCTGTTTATCCATTTCCTTGTCGTAAGCCATTTGCTCCTCTACGGATGGCTCGCAGGGAGTGCGGCAGTTAGTGCAGATACGGCGGACCATGCGCTGGGCAATAATACCAACCAGCGTCGAGGAGATGAGATAGGGCTCGACCCCCAGGTCCATTAGCCGGAAAAGCACCCCGACGGTGTCATTGGCATGAATTGATGAGAGCACCAGATGCCCGGTGAGAGCGGCCTGGACTGCCGTTGTGACGGTGTCTTTATCCCGTATCTCGCCTACCAGAATAACATCAGGGTCGTGGCGCATGATGGCCCGCAGACCACTGGCGAAAGTAAGCCCGGCCCGGGGATTAATCTGGGTCTGGTTGATGTCCGTGAAGCGGTACTCAATCGGGTCCTCAATTGTCAGGATATTGCGCTCATTCCGGTCGAGTTGGTTAATTGAGGCATAGAGGGTGGTCGTTTTGCCTGAGCCGGTGGGGCCGCCTACCAGTATCATACCGAAGGGGCTTTTCAGCACCGCCCGGTACTTCTTTAGAGCATCAGGTAAGAGGCCCAGTTCAGGCAGGGTGAAAAGGGAGAGCGACTTGTCCAGAATCCGTAACGTCACCCGCTCCCCGTGCGCCGTTTCCATGGTGGCGGCGCGAATATCAACATCCCTGTCTCCCACCTTGATTGAGAATTGGCCGTCCTGGGGGCGTCTCTGCTCGGCAATGTTCATCTCCGCCAGGATTTTAACCCGGGACACCAGTGGGGTATGGGCACTCGATGGTAGGGAGAGCATATCATGCAGGATGCCATCGATGCGGTAGCGAACACGGAGCCTGTTTTCCTGCGGCTCAATATGGACATCCGAGGCTCTATCCCGTACTGCCTGTGTGATAAGCAGGTTCAGGGTTTGAGCGAGCGGTGTCCTGGCGATAAGCTCCGAGGTTACCCTGGTCTCCTCCCCCGGAGGAGGTGCGAACTGGCTCACCTGCTTTTCTATTTCACTGCGGGACCGGTAGCTGAGGCTAATCGCCTGCTCAATATCAGAAGGGATGCCGAGGGCTACCTCAACCTTCATCTTCGACTGGGTCTTGATATCCTCAATAGTGCGGATGTCCTCCGGGTCAGCCATGACCACTATTAGTGAATCACCGACCACGTCAAGCGGGATGAGGGTATGTTTCCGGGCCATGTCCTCGGAGATTAACCGCAGGGCGTTAGTTTGGACCGTGTGCCTTTTCAGGTCGATGAAAGGCACATTTAGTCGAATACTGTCCACCACTGCCAGTTCCTCCGCTTTGACCAGCCCCTGGCTTATCAGGATATCGCTGAGTTTTCCTCCCTGCCCCCGCTGCAGGTCCAGAGCGTTTTTCAACTGTTCGGCGGTGATGAGGCCTTGCTCGACCAGCATTTCGCCCAGGCTTTTTCTGGCGGCTTTATCGGTGAATATTTCCTCTTTATCTCTGTCCATGTTCTTTCTGCCCGGGCTTCTGAAGAGTTCTCTTTATAGTGCCCTCCATAATATCTTATAAAATCTCCTTCTCCTGACCAGTTCTCTTATTGGCGGGAGCATCGGGTGGATTGGGAGCTGTCATCGGCGTGCTGCCCGGGAGCGGCTTTTCGGGCTAGCAGGCTTTCCACCTGCTTAATAACCTCTGAGGGGCTTGCCGGCTTTACGAGATAGGCATTGGCTCCTACTTTGAGTGCTGTATCTCTGTCTGCTTCTCCGGTCTTTCCCGAGAGCACCAGAATAGGCAGCCGGGCAGTTTGAGGTTCGGTCCGCAGGCGATGGCAGATTTCAAAGCCATCTACACCTGGCAGCATGAGGTCCAGGATGACGAGGTCGGGCCCTTCCTCCCGGGCTTTCTTCAGTCCTTCCAGGCCGTTTGATGCCGTGATTACCTCGTAACCCTGTTTCTTCAGGGTGTACCCTACCAGCCTCAAGCCGGCCGGGTCGTCCTCGATGACCAGTATCTTCCTGTTCATAAGAAAAAGTTACCCCCGGCTCCTCTATCCTTTGTCATCGGCCGATAAACTACTCGTAACCTGTGGTTGCCTGGGTGACCAATCCGGTAGTACTACAGGAATAGGTGCCCTTGGCGGTTTGCGTCCGCAGGTAGTTGGGATATAACACGTGGCCGGTGGGGAAAGCCGCCATGTTACTGGTCGCTTCGGTTGCCGTCACCGAACTCAGACCTTCCTTGGCCATCATCGTGTCCATGGCTGTCTGGATGGTTACCAGCTCGGCTTTTGCTCCCTCTGTCTCCCCCTGTCCGACCAGTCCCGTGACGTTGGGTATAACCACCGCCGCCAGTACTCCGATAATAGCGATAACAATAAGCAGCTCTATGAGCGTGAAGCCCTGATTCCCCCGCCGAATCCTTTTTAGGAAGCGTTTCATAGTTTCCCCTCCTGATTTTTCAGTTTCCAACCTGTGTCGTCTATATCCTGTTAGCCATATTTACTACCTCCCGGCCTCGGTCCTTGCTTACCAGAATGTATTACTATTGTACTACTTTCCTCTGTTCCCCTTAAACGTATGCTTGTGGATGGGTATACTATTTCGGAATGTCTTACTTTACGGTAGTAAAGTATTTATCCATTTCATCAACTCGGACAAGCTTTATTTCCCTCTTCTGATTAAAGATATTACACCCGCAACGGTAAAGACACTACCTATCACCACCAACCATACCCCGCCTCCTTTTTGGTTTGTAGCCTCGTCAAAGTCAGCCTTCAACTTTGGGGAGTAGGTTTCCCAGCTCCAGGTCGTCGGTAGCTTTGCAAAGATTTCTTCTTGTAGGGTTGACCCGGCTTGCCAATTATAAATACCAAATGCAATAAAGACGACTCCCAATACTAATAGGGCGATGAGCCACCATTCTGCTTTATTCTTTGTTGTCATTCTCTCCCTCTTCTTTGAAATCCAAAGCCATTGGTAAAGTGCTACCCCATTTTGGTAACGCCCTATTTAACATGGCATAAAACCTTCGCCAACTCGTTGACACTTTCATCAAGGTTATCACTGATGCTATATGTTCACGCAGGGCAGGATGCCCAATATCACTTGTTAATCGTTGAAAATATCTATGTTTTCGTCTACCTTTGACATCTTTAGGTGTTATCCGCCTTAATTCATCAAGAACACCTGGTGCTAGCCGTTCATATATAATGTCATTTGTTATGCGTCCTGCTACGCTGGGGCGTTTAACAGAAAATTGATAGTATTGCCAATTCCGAAGCCGGAACATCTGACGATAGAATTCATCTGGAAAAGTCTTGACCCACTTTAATAGTTCAGTGGAAATAAAATTCCTTAAGATTTCCTCTAAGGCTTCTCTTGCTCTAACCTCTTGGTAGCCAGTTGCTTCATCAACAAGGGCAATAATACCTACTCGTGCAAACCCCCGCATAAGTATTTCGCAACGGTCAGCGATATGCTGCTGCTGTTTTAGTAGCAGCTTGCGGTCACGTGCTTTAAGAACGGCCTCACAAATATCTGCGAGTATAGTAGCCTCAAAACCATATGCTAGCCCACCACTTGGAGTGCGAAATAGGATTGGATTGTCGATGCGCACCACTAATGCTTTGAAGTCATCGTGTTCTGGGTCAAGTCCAGATACAAACCGTGCTGTTCGGTGCGCACCGCTTGAACCACCACTAGCTGACATACCTAAGCCTGTCTGCAAACCTCGCTGAGATAGCACCCGTGTCCCATCTTCTAACACATAACAAGGTATTTCAATTTCACCAATTTTCAAGGGGTGGTCTGGTGAACCGTAAATAGCTTGTTTTATTGGCGATGTTTCGGTATCCCCTGTGGTCTTGGTAACCACGTTTTCTTTCTTGTTCTTTTTCATAGGTTATACCCCCAGCCCTTTAGAAATTGTTAGATTAAACAAATCAGTATGCTTCCTATGGTTGTGTCGGTAGCAAAACTCATCTATGTAACGAGGTAAATAGTAGAGGCTGACTTTGTGATATTGTCCCACAATCCCCCTCTTTAGAAGTGCCCAAAAACTCTCCATATTATTCGTATGTTTGAAACCATCTACATACCAATTAGAATGGTCTACTATTTCATGTGGGAGAATCCTTCTCATCCCTATATAACCAGTGAATTCATCGGTTATCAATGTTGCATTGTTTGTATCAACATTTCTACGAACCAAGTCTGCTAAATTCTTAGTAGTAAGTTTCCCATTTCTTGCAACACTAGCGGTTACATTGCCCCCACGTTCTATTATTCCTACAACTGGCGTTTTCCTAGTTCCCCTGCCACGCTTATTTATCTGCCCACTACCTTTTCTGGGCTTACCACCGATATAAGTCTCGTCCATTTCAACGAGTCCCGTTAAGAGGTTTCGTTGCCCTGTATCAACCATTGCTTGCCTAATTTTCATACCCATCCGCCAAGCCGTATTCTTATTCACCTCAAGGTCACGGGCTAATTGACGGGCAGCGATACCCTTCTTGGCATTAAGAACAAGTGTAACTGCCAATAACCACTTTTGTAAAGGTAGGTGAGTCTGATGGAATATAGTGTTGACAGTAACACTAAAAGTTGTGTTACAATTATTGCAATGATGGCGTTGTTCTTTGAGAAGTGGAGTTGAATTTGTAGAATTGCAATAAGGACAAACTGGCTTGCCTTGCCAACGGGTTTCCTCTAAATATGTTATGCAATCTATCTCTTTAGGGAACTGTTTGTAAATGGAAATGATATTCATAATTCACTACCTTAATCTAATATACTTAAAGTATAAACTATTTATTCCCATTTGTCAAGTTTTTCTACTACCGTAAAGTAAGACATTCCGTACTATTTTTACCAGAAATTTATAAAAATCATCTCCTGCTTTGTGTTTAAGAGCCTCTTGACAGCATTTCCGCAATCAGCCCCGGCAACTCGCGGGTGTTGATTGGCTTTGGGAGATGGGCATCGCACCCGGCCTCGATGGCCTTCTCTTTGTCGCCCTTCATCGCGTACGCCGTAACCGCAATAATGGGGGTATGGGTGAAGGCTGGTATCTCTCTGAGTTTTCGTGTTATCTCGAGGCCGCTCATTTTAGGAAGTTGGATATCCATCAGGATAAGGTCCGGTTTCTCTTTCACCGCCGTTTCCAGGGCCTCCTCCCCGTCGGTTGCTTGAAGCAAGGTATAGCCGTGCGGCCTGAGTGTCATCAGGACTACCTTCATATTCTGGGGATTATCCTCGGCAATTAGTATCTTCTTGGGCATAGCTCGTTCTCCCTGGAGTAATTTATCCTCCTCCCCGCCCGGATTTGCAACCCTCTTTTTATTTTGTTACCAGGGGCAGGGTAAAGATGAACTCGCTCCCCTTTCCGTATTCGCTCTCAACCCATATCCTGCCGCCACCCGCCTCGACAAACTGCCTGGTGAGGGTCAACCCCAGGCCGGTGCCCTTTCTGCTTTCGTCAGGCAGGGCCTCTGCCTGGGTAAAGACTTCGAAAATTCGTTCCTGGTCTTCTTTCTTGATACCAAGACCATTATCGACTACACTCACCTGGCACCAGTCCCCTTTCCTGCTGGCCTTGATAGCAAGCTTACCACCGGGTGGGGTAAATTTAATTGCGTTGCTCAGCAGGTTGAGGAGTATCTGTCTCAGCCTGTTTTCATCGGCGTGGACTTGAGGCAGCCCCTCTTCCACGCTGACCTCCAGGGTGTGTCTCTTATCGTCAAGCATCGGTTTCACGGTTGACGCTGTACGGTTGATAACATCAACCAGGTCCAGGTTCTCCAGCCTGAATTCTATCTTGCCTGCCTCCACTTTGGACAGGTCAAGGGTATCATTAATGAGGGTCAGCAGGTGCTGGCCGCTGCTCAGGATATCGCTGAGGCAGTCTCTCTGCTCATCATTGATTTCGCCGGGGACGCCGTCCAGCATCAACTCGGAAAAGCCGATAACGGCGTTCAGTGGCGTGCGTAGCTCGTGGGACATACTGGCTAGAAACTCAGACTTAGCCTGGCTAGCTGCTTCCAACTCCCGGGATTTTTCCTCAAGCGCCTCCTCTGCCTCCTTGCGCCTGGTGATATCTATGAAACCCTCGATGAGATGCTTGCGCTTGTTGAGCATCACAGAAACCACGCTCTTGAGGATGGGCACGCTCTTACCATCGGCATTCAGGAGCACCCACTCTGAGTTGTCCACAATCTCTCCGAGGTCGGTAACCGGGCAGTGTCCCTTCTCCGCCGGGCAGACATACTGATGACACACGGAACCGATGATTTGTTCCCTGGGGGCACCGAAGGTTTCAATGGCCACGGGATTAACATCGACGATCCGGTGCGTTTCGGCATCGATAACCATAATTCCAGTGGGCATGGAATTGAGGATAGTTCTTAACCTGGCTTCACTCTCCTGGAGTTCCCCCTGCAGCCGCCTGTGCTCGGTGACGTCACGAGAAGTGAGAAGGATATCGGTTCCCTTACCGTCGGGGGCATCAATAAGGTTCACAGTGGCCTCCATGTAGTGCCACCGGCCGGACTTGTTCGAAAACCGGAAACTGATTTGTTCAAAGATGTTTTGTTTTTTTAAGCGCAACAAATCTCTTATCTTCATTCTCGCATATGTGGTGAGCAGGGGGATGAGCCTCTTTCTGTCATCGGGGTGCACCATATCCAGTCCTGATTTCCCCAGGAGTTCTTCTGGCTCGTAGCCAAGTTGCCTGACTGAAGGGCTGACATAGGTGTAAATCCCCTTGAGTGTTATCAGGGATATGTAGTCGGAGGTATTCTCGGTTATCAACCGATATTTCCTTTCGCTCTCTCCCAGTTCCGCAATCCGCCGGCGCATTTCTGCCAGCTCACTTATGAGCTGTTCTTTAGTTCTGTCAGCATCAGTCATTTTCTACCTCTAGGAATCGGGATGATTATACGAGATTGCAATATGGAACCTTACGTAGCTGCCCTTGTTTTACTACCTGCGGTGATATATGTCAAGTTTCAGTTGGCATGGCCCCTCGCTTCTCCCTGTCGAATGCTCGGGATACAATGAGCTCACCCTCTGGCTTTGGAGGGGGATAGTTGACAGGACAGTCTGGCCGGCGTACAATAGGCAAACAGTTGCCTATTACCTAGGTGTGTGATGTCATGATTGGCTTTGAAATGCAGGATGTTGAGAGAAAGGTGTTTTCAATTCTGAAGGTCTTAAATGACTCCCGCGAGCCCCTGGGGGCCAGGGTTATTGCCCGTCACCTGCAGGACTACGGGATTGAGCTTGGGGAACGGGCTGTGCGCTACCATCTGAAGCTGATGGATGGGCGGGGGTTGACCCGGACCGCAGGCAGGGATGGTAGGCTAATCACCCAGTCAGGGGTTGACGAACTGAGGAATGCTCTGGTGAGGGACAAGGTCGGGTTCGCTATCTCACGGATTGAGCTGCTTGCCTTCCGCACCAGTTTCGATCCGGAAAGGCGTGCTGGTGCGGTACCCGTAAATATCTCCTTCTTCCCGAGAGAAAGGTTTGCCCGGGCAGTCAGGGCGATGAAACCGGCCTTTGCCGCCGGGCTTTGTGTTAGTGAGCTGGTGGCGGTAGCTGGTGAGGGTGAGATACTGGGGGAGGTAACCGTTCCCGCGGGTAAAGTAGGCCTGGCAACCGTCTGCAGCATCGTGGTAAATGGCACGCTGCTTAAGGCGGGGGTCCCAATGGACTCCAGGTTCGGCGGCATCCTCCAGGTCCGAAACCGCCAGCCGCTTCGTTTTGTGGAGCTGATTCACTATGCCGGCTCCTCCCTGGACCCTTCGGAGGTATTCATCAGGGCCAGGATGACCTCGGTCGGGGAGGTGGCAGCCGGTGCCAGCGGGAAGGTGCTGGCTAACTTCCGGGAGATACCTGCCCTCTGCCGCCCGACGGCCGAAGGGGTGGTGGCCAGACTGAGAGAAGCCGGTATAGAGGGCCTGCTCCTGCTGGGGCATACCAGCGAACCGGCATGCGAAACCCCGGTGGAGCTTAATAGGGTCGGGGTGGTTCTCCTCGGGGGCTTGAATCCGGTAGCCGCCGCCGGGGAAGCTGGAATAGAGGCCGAAAATCATGCCATGAGCACCCTCGTCGAGTATCAAAGTCTAATCAAGTTTGGGGAGCTGTGAAATGGAAGAAGTAAGAATTATACCCTGCCTGGATGTGAAAGAGGGAAGAGTGGTCAAGGGGGTAAACTTCGTGGACCTCAGGGACGCGCGTGACCCGGTGGAGGCGGCCGAGGCCTACTGCCGGGAGGGGGCTGATGAGCTTGTCTTCCTGGACATCTTCGCTACCGTGGAGAACAGAAAGACGAGGCTGGAGTGGGTCAAAAGGGTCTGTGATGTGGTTACCATCCCCTTTGCGGTTGGTGGCGGCATCGGAAGCATTGAGGATATGAAGGCATTGCTCAACCTCGGGGTAGACAAGGTCTCGATAAATACGGCGGCGGTGAGAAACCCTGAATTAATAAAGGAGGCTTCCCGGCAGTTTGGCAGGGAGAGGCTGGTGGTTGCTATTGACGGCAGGAAGAATCCGCCGGGCGGTAATCTTCCCCGGCTCGAAGTGGTGGTCAAGAGCGGCTCCGAGTCTGCCGGGCTGGGGATTGTTGATTGGGCAAAGCGGGTGGAGGAACTGGGGGCGGGAGAGATTTTACTTACCAGTAAGGATGCTGACGGGACGAAGGAAGGCTATGACCTGGAGATGACCAGGGCGGTTGCTGAAGCCGTAACGATACCGGTTACCGCCTCGGGCGGCGCCGGTAAGCTGGAGCACCTTTATCAGGCAGTAGCGGAAGGCAAGGCGGCAGCGGTGCTGGCGGCTTCCATCTTTCACTTCGGCGAAATATCTATCCCCGATGCCAAGAGGTACCTGAAAGAGAGAGGTATCCCCGTAAGAATTTGATTAAGCAGGAGGAGGGAGACAAAACATGGAACGGAAGTCATCAAGTTTGTTCGAGACCATCCAGGCCCAGCTGGACGAAGTGGCAGGCGTATTACACCTGGAGCCTGGCATCCACGCTATTCTCAGGGAGCCAATGAGAGAGCTTGCGGTCTCGGTACCGGTCAGGATGGATAATGGCGAGACCAGGGTTTTTAAGGGGTTCCGGGTACAGCATAATAATGCCCGGGGGCCCTTTAAAGGGGGAATCAGGTTTCATCCCGATGAGACAATTGATACTATCAGGTCACTGGCTGCCTGGATGACCTGGAAGTGCGCCGTTGTGGACATTCCCCTGGGGGGTGGTAAGGGAGGCGTTATTTGCAATCCCAAGGAGATGTCCGGCAGTGAGCTGGAAAGGCTGAGCCGTGGCTATATAGATGCGATATGGGAGTTTATTGGCCCCGAGAGGGATATCCCGGCACCGGATATATATACTAACCCGCAGATAATGGCATGGATGATGGATGAGTACTCCAAATTGATGGGCTACTATGCCCCGGGAGTGATTACCGGAAAGCCCGTGGCGGTAGGTGGTTCCCTGGGTCGTGGTGATGCTACCAGTCGTGGCGGGGTATATACCGTGGTAGAAGCCGCCAGACATCTGGGTATTGACCTGTCGGCAGCAACCGTGGCCATTCAGGGCTATGGTAATGCCGGCTCATTTGCCGCCGTTTTGATGCGCGAGATTGCGGGGTCTAAGGTTGTAGCCGTTAGCGACTCCAGGGGCGGCATCTATAACGAGCAGGGATTGGACCCTGACAAGGTTCTGCAGCATAAGACAGAAACCGGCTCGGTCATCGACTTTCCTGGAGCCGAGAATACCACTAATGACGAGCTTCTGGAGATGGAGGTTACGATACTGTGCCCCTCGGCACTGGAGAATGTAATAACCGGGAAGAATGCTTCCCGGGTCAGGGCAAAGATGGTAGCGGAACTGGCTAACGGCCCAACTACTTCTGAGGCGGATGAAGAGCTGTATCATAATGGGGTGTTTGTCATCCCCGATTTTCTCTGCAATGCGGGAGGGGTGACCGTTTCTTATTTTGAGTGGGTCCAGTGCTTGAGTAGATACTACTGGGATGAGAATGAAGTCCGCGAGCGGCTGGCCGGGCATATGACAGCAGCATTCCAGGCTGTCCTGGCTGAGTCCTTAAAACATAAGGTTAACATGAGGGCAGCCGCCTATATCGTTGCGGTAGCTCGTGTGGCAGAGGCGATGAAACTGAGGGGCTGGACGTGACTTTCCGGTGGGGCTATTCAGTCAGCGGCGCCTCTTCTGAGGGTAAGGGCCGCCAGGGTTGATATAAGGACGGCGAAGCCAGCCAGGATTGCCAGTTCAATGCCTACATCAATCAGGCTCTCGCCACCGAGCATAATATCCCTGAGACCATCCACCGCATAGGTCAGCGGCAGGATGGCTGACAGCCACTGAAGGTAGTCCGGCATCTGCTCTACCGGCCAGAGGACCCCACAGAGGAATACCTGGGGAAGGATGATTAAGGGGATAAACTGGACCATCTGGAATTCATTTCGGGCAAAGGTTGATGTAAAGATGCCTAGATTGACCGCTCCGGTTACCACCACGATTTGAAATATAAAGATTTGCCACAAGTCTCCGTAGTAGTGGACATCCAGGACGTAGATAGTGAAGAGAAGGATAATCAGGGTCTGGGTGAGGGCGAAGATGAAGAAACCAAACAGGTAGCCCACCACTATATCCCCGCGTGATACCGGTGACACCATCAGGCGCTCCATAGTGCCCTGAGAGCGTTCTCTGAGGAAGCTGATTCCCGCAAGTAGAAAACTGAAGAACAGGGCCAGTGTTGCGAGGAGTGCCGGGGCGATGTAGTCCAGGGTGCTGCCTTCCGGGAAGCTCAGGCCGATGAGGGTCATTACCACCAGGGGCACAATTAGAATCAGGGCCAGTGTTCTGCGGTCCCGGACGAGCTGCCGGATGACCCTGGCGGCAATAATAAAAGCCTGGCTAGATGGCATTCTGCTGCCCCCGCTGGACGAAATGGAGGAAGGCATCCTCAAGGGTGGCCTCCGGGCGGCCCGTAGCCTGCTTTAAGTCACCGGGACTACCCCGGGCAATCACCTTACCGTCACGCATAAAGGCAAGGTAGTCGCAGTGGACGGCATCGTCCATGGTATGGCTTGAGATGATGAGCGTGGCGCCCTGTTTGGTTAAGCCAGCAAAGTATTTCCAGAAGGTAACCCTTAGCTCGGGGTCGAGGCCGACCGTGGGCTCGTCGAGAAAGAGTAGCGGCGGTTTGTGGACGATGGCGCAGGCCAGGCTGACCCGCTGTTTCATCCCGCCGCTCAGTTTCTGTACTGCGTCATTACGGCGTGTCCACATATCAACCAGTCTGATTGCCTCTTCCACCCGCCTGGCCCGCTCCGCTTTATCGGTCAGCCGGTAGATGCGGGCGAAGAAGTCCACATTCTGGATAACCGACAGCTCGGCATAGAGGGAATGCAGCTGCGGCATATAACCGATGAGATGGGCCATTTTTCGGGATGGTCTCTGCTCCAGTATCCGGATAGTGCCGGCTCCCGGTCTGAGGAGCCCCACCAGCAGCCGGATGAGGGTGGTTTTTCCGGCACCGTTGGGACCGAGGAGGCCGAAGCTTACACCCCTTGGCACTTGAAGTGATAGTCCGTCAAGTGCCTTGAGGCTATTGTATTTGAATGATACCCGAGCTACTTCTACGGCTTGCCCTGTAAATTCTTCCTCTGGCATGGTTACGGACAAGGATATAACTGAAGTACGGGGTTAGTCAAGCAGCTATGCCTGTCTTGTTGATGTTCCTTCCTTTTGGCAGCGAATTCTAGTAGAATAAGGGCCATGAAGGAAGGCCTGACCCCTATCCGCCGGCAGTATCTCAGGATTAAACAGAAGTACCCCCAGGCGATTGTCTTCTTTCGCCTGGGTGATTTCTACGAGACCTTTGATGACGATGCTCATCTTACCTCCCGGGAGCTGGAGATTACCCTGACCTCCCGGGAGATGGGCAAGGGACGCCGCGTCCCCATGGCGGGCATTCCCTACCACGCCCTGGATAACTACCTGGCCCGGCTGATAAACCGCGGTTACAGGGTCGCTATCTGTGAGCAGGTGACCAGACCCGGGGAGACCAGGGGGCTGGTTGAGCGGGACGTGGTCAGGGTGGTCACACCGGGCACGGTGGTCGAGCCCGGTCTTCTTGATAGTAAGTCAAATAACTATCTGGCCGGCCTGGTCCCGGGTGATGAGGGGGTAGGGCTTTCTTACGTTGATATCACCACCAGTGAGTTTGCGGTGACCCAGTTGACGCTGGAGCGGGCGGCTAGCGAACTAAAGCGGCTCAGGCCCTCGGAGATTATTGTCCCCAGGGGCGCTGATTTGTCTTCTCTTGCTCTAACGGCTCCGGTGACCCGGCTTGATGATTACTGGTTTGAGCTTGAGGTAGCTCAGCAGACGGTGCTTGACCACTTTGGCGCCAGCACCCTTGACGGCTACGGCTGTGGCCATCTGCCGCTGGCGATAGGAGCCGCCGGCGCCATTATTCACTACCTGGAGGAGACCCAGAAGGGAATCCTGGGACAGTTGACCCGTCTTACTACCTACTCTACCGAGTCATTTATGGCGCTGGACGAGCAGACCCGGAGTAATCTGGAGCTTTTCCGCAGCCACCGCTCCGGGACAGCTGATGGCTCACTGCTTTCGGCAGTTGACCTCACCAGGACAGCGATGGGAGGAAGGTTGCTCAAGCGGTGGCTGGGTCAGCCCCTGCTCAGTGTTGACGAACTGGAAAAGAGGCAGGATGCCATTAGCTGGTTCTACGATAACACGCTGGTTCGCAATCAGACCGTCTCCCTGCTGGGAGAGGTGGCTGACCTGGAGCGGCTGATTAACCGGGTGAAGGGTGATATGGCGACACCCCGTGAACTGGTTACCCTGCGCCGCAGCCTGGAGGTAATCCCCGGTCTGAGGGAGGCAGTCAGTGGCGATAGCCGGGTAGGCTGGCTGGGGGATGAACTGAAGCCCCGTCACGATGTTGTTAGTTTGATTGCGGGGGCGCTGGTGGAGCAGCCTCCGTCCAGTCTGGCTGAGGGTGGGGTGGTAAAGGAGGGGTTTTCCGGGGACCTGGATAAGCTTCGCCAGACGACCCGGAATGCCCGGCAGTACCTGGCGAATCTGGAACTCAGGGAGCGGGAGCGGACCAGGATTAAGTCGTTGAAGGTAGGCTTTAACAGGGTCTTTGGCTACTATATCGAGGTCTCCAAATCGAACCTGTCTCAGGTGCCCGGGGACTATATCAGGAAGCAGACGCTGGTGGGCGGCGAGCGGTTCTTTACCCCGGAGCTAAAAGAGTACGAGTCGCTGATTTTGAATGCCGGGGATAGAATCAGCGAGCTTGAGGGGCAAATCTTCCGCCAGGTATGCCATCAGGTAGGGGCTGTCAGCGAGAGTATTCTGGCTACGGCCAGCGCAGTGGCAATGGTAGATGTCTTCTCCAGCCTGGCTGAGGTAGCGGTGCGCTATGGCTATGTCCGTCCCAGGCTGACCGGGGGCGATGAGCTTAATATTACGCGGGGGCGCCACCCGGTGGTGGAGCGGAGCCTGGTTGAGAGCAGCTTCGTCCCCAATGATACCTATCTCTCCAACGGTGATGCCCAGCTTATTATCCTCACCGGTCCAAATATGTCGGGCAAGTCGACCTACCTCAGGCAGGTGGCCTTGATTGTGCTGCTGGCGCAGACCGGCAGCTTTGTCCCGGCCGATGCAGCGACCATCGGGCTGGTTGACCGCATCTTTACCCGGATTGGTGCCAGGGAAGATATTGCGGCGGGCCAGTCTACCTTTATGGTGGAGATGGTGGAGACCGCCAGTATCCTGAATAATGCCACCCCGCGCTCCCTGCTCATCCTTGATGAAATTGGCCGGGGTACCAGTACCTATGACGGGCTCTCGATTGCGCGGGCGGTCGCCGAGTATATCCATAATCACCCCCGGCTTGGCGCCAAGACCCTCTTTGCTACCCACTATCATGAGATGGTGGAGCTTGCCGGTTTCCTGCCGCGGGTGAGGAACTTCAATGTGGCGGTGAGCGAGGAGGGTGGGGAGGTTACCTTTTTGTACCGGATTGTCCCCGGCGGGGTGGACAAGAGCTATGGCATCCATGTCGCTAAACTGGCCGGGCTGCCCCGGCCGGTGGTGCACCGCGCCCGGGAGGTGCTGGACGAGCTGGAGGAGGGTAGCCGGGCTGCGGCAATGAAACCCTCATCCCGCAGGCGTCGCAAAGAAGTGGCTGCCCCGCAGCTATCATTCTTCGGGCAAAAGCCGCCGGTGCTGGAGGAGCTTGAGAAGCTGGATATCGAGTCTTTAACGCCCTTAGAAGCCCTCACCAGGCTCTACGAACTGCAAAAGGAGGCGAGGGAGGGGTGAGGGGGGTGGTACCCCATGGTGAAATTTGCAGTGTCCTGACTGGTAATGGTAAAATAATAATGGCTCCTAATTAGACTTGATGCCACCCTCTTTGACCCTATCAGGCAGGGGGGTGGTTTTTTGTGTGTTAAAGAGGTGAGATGGTAGGCAAAATACACAGTAAGCAGATAAAGGTTGGCGAGCTTGATATTCACTATTATACTGGTGGACAGGGCGAGCCGCTGGTTGTAATCCATGGTGGTGGGGGTGGTGCCGGGGAATGGCTGCAAAATATCCCCCAACTCTGTGAGCACCATAGTGTATATGTTCCCGACCTTCCCGGCTTCGGGAGCAGCCAGCCGATGAATGGCGACTACGGTATATCTGAATTTGTGGAGTTTATAGAAGGCTTTACCCGTAGTCTGGGGCTCAAGCGCTTCCGTTTAGTCGGGCATTCTATTGGTGGGGGCATTGCCCTAGACTACGCACTGAAATTTCCCCATAAAGTAGGCAAACTGGTCCTGGTAAGCAGTATGTGCCTGGGGAAGGAAATCGCCCTGTGGGTCAGGTTTCTATCCTCTTCGGTTTTCCTCCGCTCTCTCGGAATAGCTGCTGCCGCTGTCTTAAGGGCGGTTAAATGGCTGCTTAATCTGGTCTACGCCCCGCTTGAATTTGTGAACCCTCTCCCCCGGGCTAAGGTGGGTTTGGGAAAGACGGTGACGACGTTCAAGGAGCAGCCTACGGTACTGGTGAACCGGCTTTCTGAACTCATGATGCCGACATTGCTGGTATGGGGGGCTAATGACGCTATCGTGCCGGCTAGCCAGGCTTATGCCGCTGCGCGACTAATTCCTGATTGCCAGGTAAAGGTCTTTGAGGACTGCGGTCATTCTGTCTATAAACAGAGGGCTAAGGAATTTTCCCACCTGCTGCTCAAGTTCCTGGGCTGAAGCCTCTACTTTGGCCCTCACCAGGCTCTACGAACTACAGCAGAAGGCCTATAAATTATTCCCGACCACATAATTTCTCAAGGTGCCGATGGGCTCAATTCTTATCTCCACCGTATCGCCGGGGTACATCGGGCCGATGCCACTGGGTGTCCCGGTAGCGATAATATCCCCCGGCAGCAGCGTCATTACGTGGGACGCAAAGTTTATCAGCTCGGGGATGGGATAGATAAGGTCGCTGGTGTCCCCCTGCTGTTTGCGTTCTCCATTCAGGTATGTTTCCACCACCACATTCCCCGGGTCAAGCTCGGTTTCAATACATGGACCCACCGCGGCAAAGGTGTTGAAGCCCTTGGCACGGGTCCACTGTCCGTTGCGGTTCTGCAAGTCGCGGGCGGTAACGTCATTAAAGCAGGTATAGCCCAGGACATAGTCCAGGGCGTCCTTGACTGATACCCTCCACACCGGCTTCTTGATGACCACTCCCAGTTCACCTTCATAGTCGACCCTCTCCGAGGCGCCGGGATAGACAATGTTGTCCTCCGGCCCGATTACCGCCGTGGACGGCTTGAGAAAAATGAGGGGGGCGTTGGGGAGGGGGATATCCATCTCCTCGGCATGGCTTCGGTAGTTAACCCCCAGGGCTACTATCTTGGAAGGTGTGCACGGGGACAGCAGTTTAACCTCGCTTAGCTGATAGTGGTGCGCAGAGGGTTTAATGGAGCGGTAGGGCTTGTCCTCGATGCCCTGGATAGATTCGCCATCCAGAACACCGTACCTGACCCTGTCGCCGGTGGCGAAACGCACAATCTTCATTGGTTGGAAGTAAGTTTAGCGCTGTCGGCCGCAGATTGCAAACCGGAGGAAGCCCCGCTTAGCCTTGACAGGGTGCTGCCGCCGTGCTAGAGTTCTCTACCAGCCCCGGTATTGTCTAAAGACCCCGCTTGTTATCAATGGCTTCTCTTTAGAGTCAGAGCGGACAGGTGATAGGATGGCAGCAAGCCCTGAGGGTAATAGTGCCCGGTTGGAGGAATTGTGCCGCCAGAGTATGTCGCAGAGGCGGGTAATTCTTGCCAGTAACCGGGGACCTGTTGATTACCATCTCACCCAGGATGGGCAGCTTCAAGCCCGCCGTGGTGCCGGGGGTGTGGTTACTGCCCTCAGCAGTCTCAGCCGGTATATGGAGCTTGACTGGATTGCCAGCGCGATGGGGGAGGGGGACAGGCGAATGGCCCGGGAGACACCGGGGGGGAGGATTAAGGTACCCCACGAGGGCGAGAACCTGTATCTCCACTTTGTGGTTAGCCCCCGGAGCAGCTATCACAAATTTTACAGTATCTTTTGTAACCCCCTGCTCTGGTTTCTGCAGCACTATATGTGGAGCTCAGCCCGCACCCCCAATATCGACAGCAAGGTTTATGATGCCTGGGAGAACGGTTATGTCGCGGTGAACGAGGCCTTTGCCCGGGCGGTTGTTGCCGAGGCGGCGGAAAGCGAACTTCCGCCGCTGATAATGCTGAATGACTACCACCTTTATTTAGCCAGTGCCTATATCCGGCAGCAGATACCGGATGCGGTAATTCAGCACTTTATTCATATTCCCTGGCCGGCGCCGAGCTACTGGCAGTTGCTGCCTGACTTTATGCGGCGGGCAATTGTCCAGAGCCTGAGCACCGCTGATATTGTGGGCCTGCAGACCAGACGGGATGTGCGCAGTTTCCTGCAGTGCTGTCAAACGTTCATGGATGATGTCGAGGTAGACTACCGCCAGCAGACCATCCGCACCGGTGAGCATGTTACCCAGGTCAAAGCCTACCCGGTATCGGTTGACGTCACCGGTCTAAAGCAGACGGCTTCCCTGGCCGCGGTGAGAGAGTACCAGGCTAAATTGCGCCCTCTTTGCGGGGAGCAGACCATCGTCCGTGTCGACCGGCTTGAACCCAGCAAGAATATCATCCGTGGTTTCAGGGCTTTTGATATCCTGCTGGAGCGCTATCCCCAGTTCCGGGGAAAGGTCAAGTTGCTCGCCTTTCTGGTACCGACCCGGACTCACCTGAGGCAGTATCAGAGATATACCCAGGATGTCTTTCAGCAGATAGAGGCTATCAATAACAAGTACCAGACCGCGGACTGGCATCCCGTTGATTTCTTTTACGAAAACAACTACCTTCAGGCTATTGCCGCGATGTGCCTGTATGACGTGCTGCTGGTGAATGCCGTTATTGACGGGATGAACCTGGTAGCCAAGGAGGGCCCCACGGTTAATGAGTGTGATGGGGTGCTGGTCCTCTCGGAAGCGGTCGGTGCCTGGGAGCAGCTGGGACAGAATACCCTGACGGTGGCGCCGGCTGACGTGGAGGGGACGGTCCAGGCCCTCTACACGGCCCTGACCATGCCTGCCGATGAGAGGCAACGGCGCGCTGCGGAGCTCAAGCGGTCAATCGAAGAGGAGGACATCACCGGCTGGCTGCTTCATCTCCTGGAAGACACGGTCAGCTTGCTTTCTCAGCGGTCCCGGTCAACCACTTGAGGAAGCGCTCCACATCCTCCACCCCGTTCAGGGTAAAATCCGCCTCACGGGCCAGGTGCTCTGGCATTTCCCGGCTGGTGATGCCGATGGCAAAGCCCTGAAATTTCAAGTCGTGCGCTGCGGCGTGGACTGCTCTAAAGGCGTCGATGTCGGTAAGGTCATCCCCCAGATAGATGCCCCCCCGCAGGTTATACTCCCGGATGAGGTCCCGGGTAGCGGTGCCCTTGTCAAGCTTGACCGGCGGCAGGAGGTCGACTACCATCCTCTCATGGATAATCCGTAAGCCCCGGGCATGGGTTGACTTCCCTAGCGCTGTCATTATCTCCCTCCGGGCGGCTTGCGGCTCACGGCAGAGGCGATAGTGGATAGAGGCTGTGGCCCCTTTATCTTCGATGATGATGCCTTCTCTGGAGAGTAACGGTGCCAGTTCCCGGGTAACAGCCTTAATTATGCCGGGGTAATCCCGCACCTCTTCGTGGAGCTGGGGGTGACCCTTAACCCAGCGCTCGAGGCCGTGGTTTCCAATATAGACGATGCCCTCTACCCCGACCATGTTTCTGACCTCACCGGCTGGTCTTCCCGAGATAGCGGCTACCAGGGCCAGCTGGTGGTAGAGCGCGGACAGATAGCGCTGGCACCGGGGGGAGACCTCGGCCTGCTGGGGGGTGGGGGCGGTCTTACTTATGGTGCCGTCGATATCGGTAATGAGCCCGAAGGGCGTTTGCCGGAGGGCCCCTCCAATCAAGTCTAAATGGTCAAAGAGATAGGGCACAGACTAAATTTAGCAGGCTGTGTGTGCTGCCGTCAACTCCTGTCCCTTTCCTTGACATGGTAGGGGCAGGTTGCTAAACTGTTGTTACTCCTGCCCCGGTCTCCGGCTATCTGGTAAATCGGTCTTCTCAATAGAGGCTTTGTTGGTAGAAGAAGGATTAGCGCATAGTCTTCCGGCACCGGAGTCTTTACCCCGCGGTTTGGTGCAAATTTTTACCGGCGATGGCAAGGGCAAGACCTCAGCGGCCCTGGGGGTAGTGCTCCGGGCCCTGGGCCACGGGTTGAGGGTGTGTGTCGTTTTCTTTATGAAGGGTGATTACCCCTATGGTGAGCGCCGCATCCTGTCGGAACTGCCCAATGTTACCGTGGCCAGCTTTGGCAGCAAGGGGTTTGTCAACCCGGAGGATATCAAGCCCGAGCAGAGGGAAGCGGCAGGGCAAGCGCTGGCGGCTGCCCGGGAGGCTGTCCTCGGCGGTAACTATGACCTGGTGGTATTGGACGAGGTGAATGTAGCCGTTGCCTGGAGGCTGGTTGAACTGGATGAGGTAATGGGGCTTCTCAGGGATAAGCCACCGCAGGTGGAGCTTATCCTTACCGGCCGCAGGGCCGATAGGAAGCTGGTCGAAATGGCTGACCTGGTTACCGAGATGTTGCAAATTAAGCATCCCTATGATAAAGGGGTAAAGGCGCGGAAGGGGATTGATTACTGACCCGAACATTTTTAAGGAGGTGAGTTGGTGAGAATCACACTGAGCGTAATTAAGGCCGATGTTGGTGGTTATGTGGGGCATTCTGAGTCTCATCCTGATGTACTGGCTAATGCTGAAGAATGGATGGCCAGGGCGAAAAAGGGAGGGACGCTGGTTGACTATCACGTAACCAAGTGCGGTGACGACCTGCAGTTGATTATGACCCATCAGCACGGGGAGAACAATGAGTTGATTCATAAACTGGCCTGGGATACCTTCGTCAGTTGCACTGAGGTGGCCAAGAAGTTAAAGCTTCACGGTGCCGGACAGGACCTGCTGGCCGATGCCTTCTCGGGTAATGTCAAGGGGATGGGCCCGGGGGTAGCCGAGATGGAGTTTGAGGAGCGGCCGGCGGAGACCGTGATTGTCTTTATGGCGGACAAGACATCGGCCGGGGCGTGGAATATGCCGCTGTACAAGATGTTTGCCGACCCGTTTAATACCATCGGCCTGGTTATTGCGAGCAATATGCACGGCGGTTTCGCCTTCGAGGTGCAGGCTATAAAGGAAGGTAAAAAGGTAACCTTCAATGCGCCTGAGGAGATTTATGATTTGCTGGTCTTCATCGGTGCCCCTTCGCACTATATGGTGAAGGCAGTTTATCACCGGGGGAGTAATGAAATAGCGGCTGCTTCTTCTACCCAGCGCCTGGCATTGATTGCCGGCCGCTATGTGGGTAAGGATGACCCGGTGTGTATCGTCCGCTCCCAGGGGGAATTTCCCGCTGTAGGGGAGGTGTTGGAGCCGTTTAGTCTGCCGTTCCTGGTGGAGGGCTGGATGCGGGGCTCGCACCACGGTCCCCTGATGCCGGTGTCTATTCCCGACAGCATCCCGAGCCGTTTTGACGGTCCGCCCCGGGTAACCGCGGCGGGTTTCCAGCTCTCCGGAGGCAAACTTGTCGGCCCGCGGGATATGTTTGCGGATAAGTCGTTTGATAATGCTCGCCAGCAGGCACTTGACGCCGCTGATTTTATGCGTTGCCATGGTCCCTTTGAACCGCATCGCTTGCCCCTGGACGAGATGGAATATACGACGATGCCCGAGGTAATGAAAAAGCTGGAAGGAAGGTTTGTCGACATTTAACCGGCCTGCGGCCAGGCTTCTTCTGGCGACGAAAAACCAGGGTAAGATTAAGGAGTACCGCCGCCTTCTCCGCGATGTTCCGGTAGAGCTGGTTACGCTGGCTGACCTTGGTATTACCACCGAGGTTAATGAAGAAGGGGAGAGCCTCGAGGAAAACGCCAGGTTAAAGGCGATGGCTTACGCCGTTGAGGGCAGGATGATGGCCCTGGCTGATGACTCCGGGCTGGAGGTTGATGCCCTGGGTGGTGAGCCCGGTCCAATGTCGGCTCGCTATGCCGGCGAAGGTGCTTCAGATAGCGACCGGGTTAACCACCTGTTAACCCGTCTTGAGGGAGTACCGTGGGAGAAAAGGTCAGCCCGTTTTCGGTGCGTTATTGCCATCGCTATGCCTGAGGGGAGGGTTGAGCTTTGCTCTGGCGAATGCCGGGGCTTTATTATTTTTGAGCCGAGGGGGGAGAGCGGCTTTGGCTATGACCCGGTCTTCTACCTTCCTGAGCTGGGCAAGACGATGGCAGAACTGTCGATGGAAGCTAAGAATAGGGTAAGTCACCGCTCGCGGGCAGTAAGTCAGGTACCCCGGCTGCTGGAGGGGCTGGGGTGGTGAGCCGGCGGGCTTGTAAATTACCGGTGATGGCGAGTAAAATACGGGGGAATAAACAGGAGATATAATCTGTGACCGGATTTTCTGATTCCTTCCAGCGCCCGATAAACTACCTGCGTATCTCGGTAACCGACCGCTGCAACCTGCGCTGTATCTACTGTATGCCGGAGGGGGAAATTAGCCCGCTCTTTCACCGGGATATCCTTACCTATGAGGAGATTCGTACCATAGTCGAGGCGGCGGCTGAACTGGGCATAAAAAAGGTAAGACTTACCGGCGGGGAACCCCTCGTCAGGTTGGGGCTGACTGACTTAATCCGGATGCTGGCGGAGACAGACGCCATAGATGATATTTCGCTGACGACAAACGGGACCCTGCTTGGCCGCTGCGCGGCTGAGCTAAAGTCGGCCGGCCTGCACCGGGTCAATGTTAGCCTGGATACGCTCAAACCCGATAGGTTTGAATCTATTACCCGGGGCAGAAGTTTGAGCGACGTGCTGCGGGGCATTGACACCGCCAGGTCAGTGGGGCTTGATCCGGTCAAACTTAATATGGTGGTTATGGCGGGGATTAATGATGATGAAGTTCTTGATTTTGCCGCGCGGACCATTGATGACGGGTGGCATGTGCGTTTCATAGAACTTATGCCTGTGACTGGTGGGGGAACTGCCGCTTCACTATTTGTCCCCGCCGGTGATATAAGGAAGCGCCTTGAGGTAGTAGGGGAGCTTGAGCCATGCCTGCCCGGTGTGGGCAATGGACCGGCCAAATACTTTCGTTTCCCCGGTGCTCCGGGTACCATCGGTTTTATCACCCCGGTTAGCGAGCACTTTTGCTTTAATTGCAACCGGCTGCGGCTTACCGCCGATGGCAAGCTCCGCCCCTGCCTTTTGAGTGAGTACGAAGTGGACTTGAAGCAGCCCCTGCGCGGTGGAATTTCTCTAGCCGGGTTGAAACAGTTGATTGAGGAGGCGGTGGCTAATAAACCGCGGCGTCATCACCTGGAAGAGGGCTATGTGCTTCAAGACCGGCCGTTTACCCAGGTAGGAGGTTAGTGGTGGATGAGCTGACTCATATTGATGCCTCGGGTCGTCCCCGGATGGTGGATGTTTCTCATAAGCCCGATACCCCGCGTGAGGCAGTAGCCAGGGGGATGGTGAGAATGAAGGCTTCTACCCTGGCGCTGATTAAGGGTGGTGCCACTGCCAAGGGTGAGGTGCTGGCGGTCGCTCAGCTTGCGGGCATTATGGCTGCCAAGGAGACACCTCGTTTGATTCCCCTGTGCCACCCGGTCCTCATTGGTGATATCAAGATTGAGTTCGGGCTGGATGAGGAGGGTAGCGCTGTTGAGATTACCACCACTGTCAGGAGCACCGGTAAGACGGGGGTGGAGATGGAGGCGCTCACTGCCACGGCGGTTGCTGCCCTGACCATTTATGACATGTGTAAGGCGGTGGACCGGGGCATGAGGATTGAGAATATCCGGCTGGTCAGGAAAACCGGTGGCAAAAGCGGGACGATTGACCTTGAGTAGAATCAGTAGTTTGGTATATACTACACCATTACCAGGACTATAAATTGGGGGGTGTGCCGTGAAGCTGTCTTGTCTTCAGGAAAATTTGAGTAGAGGGCTTGGTGTGGTGGGGAGGGCGGTGGCGACCAGAACGACTCTGCCGATAACCAGTAATGTCCTTTTAGCTACCGACCAATCGCGGCTGAAGCTGGTTGCCACCAATCTGGAGATGGCTATTAGCTGCTGGATTGGCGCCAAGGTGGAGGAAGAGGGGGCGATTACGGTTCCCGCCCGTCTTCTTACCGAGTTTATCAGCTCGTTACCTCAGGAGAGGGTTGATATCAGTCTTTCACCCCGGACCAAGACTCTGGAGCTAAAATGTGCCCGGTTTGAGGCGAGAATCAGCGGGGTTGATGCTGCTGACTTTCCTCCTATCCCCGGGGTTGAAGATGGTGTTACTACCAGGGTAGAGGTAGAAGACCTGCGGCAGGGAATTGCCCGGGTGGCATTTGCGGCTGCCACTGAGGAGTCCCGTCCGGTGCTTACCGGCGTCGACGCCCAGTTTGACGGCAATTTGCTGACGCTGGCAGCGGCTGATGGTTTCCGGCTGGCGGTCCACAAGCTGCCTTTAAGTACCCCGGTCAGTCAGAAGACCGAGGTCATTGTTCCTGCTCGGACTTTAAATGAGCTGAATCGGCTCATTGCTGACCAGGAAGAGGCAGTTGAGCTAACGGTGAATTCCAGTAAAGGTCAGGCTCTATTTCGGTTGAAGGATAGTGAGCTTGTATCCCAGCTGGTTCAAGGTACCTTTCCCAATTATACCCAGCTTATCCCCCAGAGCTATAATACCCGGGCGGTGGTTGGTGTAGCCGACTTTTTGCGAGCGACCAGGACGGCGTCTATCTTCGCCCGGGACGGTAGCGGCATTGTTCGTCTGATAATAACGCCGGGTGGTGAGCTGGCCCCGGGCAAGATGGTGGTTTCCGCCCGCTCCGAGGAGCTGGGTGACGATGTTGGTGAGATTGATGTTGCCGTTGATGGCGAGGAGGCGAAGATTGCCTTCAATGGCAAGTATTTAGCCGATGTTCTCGGTGTGCTTCGTGAGGCGCAGGTAGCCCTGGAGACGACCAATCCCTCAAGCCCCGGTGTCATCCGGCCGGTAGGAACGGACAACTATATCCACGTTGTCATGCCTATGTTCGTGCAGTGGTAATTTTCACTTTATAGAAAAGGCAAACGGTATCAAATATTTATACGCATCAGCGAACAAACATCCCAATGTTTGTTCGGTTTATGGTGGTAGGTAACCCTTAGATAATATAGGCGTATTATACTTGACAGACGAGAATTTTGTTGTAACAATATAAGCAGTATACTGTAGTATATTTCGGTATACCGATATAGTATACTGAATATAAAAGGGGGTTGTGTCCTATTTCCTTATGAATAACCTTAAGCAATTTGCCAAGCTAATTAACGAAATAACTACTAAAAATAAACTATATGAGTCATCAGTAGTATTAAGCGAATCACAAGATTTTGTCTACGCCCACCGTGATGAGCTGACTCAGCAATACCTAGACCAATGGATTGCAGTATACAAAAAAGACATAATCGGGCATAACAAGAACCTGCTCAGTCTAGTACGTGAGTTACGCACAAGTGGTGCGCCATTGCAACATATCGCTCTTGAAATGCTGAGTAGTGAGGAGATACCACTTGCCCTCCAATTTGTCCCCTAGTGAGACAAAGTTTCGATTTCATGGTTTTTATCGTCAAGGCTATATAGGCGGACCTGGACGACCCTTTATCAGGGTCCTGGTAACTTTACACAGATTCAATATTTCCAAACAGGTAGATATGATGGTGGATTGCGGCTCCGATGTTACAACTCTTCAACCTAAGGATACCTTGCTTATGTTAGAAGAATCGCAGTTTAGTCAACTAGGTCGACCAAGACGTTTACAAGGGATAGGTGGATATGTAGACTCTTACACTGAAGACGGTATCGTAGGGTTCTCCTTACCAGACAAACGAATTTGCTGGGTGCCAGTTGTTTTTGACATAACTGACCCCAAGTCGGGTTCTTCACTACCTTCTACTCTTGGGAACGACGTTCTGCAGTTTGGTACAACAGTTCTGAACTCAACCAATGGAATTGTAAGAATTGAACTTCTGCTACAAAATCCCCTGATTACGCCAAGTTGAGACTTTCTTCGCAAAAGTTATCAGCTTTGAACGTTCCCACCATCTTATCCCTGTTCTGGAATACGCTGAAAATGGAATTACACAAAAATATACGCATGGAATGGCAAACATCCCAATGTTTGACCGATCTCTGAAATGATGGACAGCGAGTGCTATAATACTAAATACAGTAGTAGTGAAAGTTAGGAGGGACTATTATGGCCGAAACTTCAACTGCGTATCCGGTTAGCTTGTACATCGACTATCCTGATAGAAATCTCAATAGATTAACAACCTTTTTCAGGATTATCACAGCTATTCCAATCGTTATCATCATAGGTTTACTTTCGAGTGCTGAATTCGGAGGGGAAGGAGCAGGAGATTGGACCTATCGATATGCCGCTGCTGGACTCGTATTTCTGCCACTCGTCTTAATGATTCTGTTTAGGCAGAAATATCCAAAGTGGTGGTTTGATTGGAATGTTGCGCTGACCAAGTTTAGCGCTCGTGTTGCAGCTTATATTGACCTGCTTACCGATCAGTATCCATCGACTGACGAAGACCAGGCAGTGCACATTGAGATTCAATATCCTGATGTTGAAAACGATCTAAATCGTTGGCTACCATTAGTGAAATGGCTGCTGGCCATACCACACTGTATTATTCTATGGTTCCTCTGGATTGCTGCAATAGTATGTGTAGTGATTGCCTGGTTTGCTATATTGTTTACTGGTCGTTACCCAAGGGGCTTATTTGACTTCGTGGTTGGCGTGTACCGATGGTCTTTGAGAGTAGGCGCGTATGCTCTCTTGTTGACCACCGACCGTTATCCACCTTTCGCGCTTGATGACTAAATACAATTGCATCTTCTGTGTAGAAGACTTAAGGACCCTTTCCTGGAAGGGTAATCGTAAGTACAAGAAATCAGACATCCCGATGTTGGATGCGCAATGAACCGTCTGATGGAGTCAACTTCGCACTGCATCTGGTGAGATACTAGCCATCGGGCGATGTACACTTAGTGACCTTGTAGGTTGTAGAGTACACGGACGACAACACCGCCACTCATCTCCCACGCCCTCTGTCGCTGTGCTACAATGTATCTATGCGATCGCCTTCATCGAGAATGGGCTTAGTCTTGATTCCTGGTGCCATAGTACTCGGTCTCAGTGGCCTTGCCGTTGCAGCCCAATCAGGGCTTTTCACTGGCACTCTGGAGACCGAAGCTAGGGAATACGCGATGGTTGTCTGGGGAGTCGCCGGTGCACTCATAGTCAGCGGTGCTGTCATCATTCTCCTCAACATCTTGAAGAAGGACACGCCCAAGGAAAAGTAGTAATAGCTTTATTGAGGTAATATAATACTCACAACCTCCTCCCCACTCGGCCATTAGTAATTCCAAGAATTCAGACATCCCGATGTTTATCTAATTATGATAGAATGTGAGGGAAAATGAGTAAGGAGTTATCATGTCCACTCAATCAGATGATCTGAAGAAACATTGGAGCATAACTGGGGTGGCAATACCTGCAGGAGTCCTTACCGGCTTAGGTGTTGGTTTTTTGATCAATAATATTGCTGCAGGTCTCTTCCTTGGTCTTGGTGGTGGTTTTCTCGTTATGATGATCGGTATGTTGATTTTACAGATCAGAAAATGAAGCTATCCCTTGAGATTGGAGGTAAGGTATGGAGTGGGTTTTTGGCATAATTGTATATATATGGATAGCTATTTGTGTGCAAACAATAGCAAGAAAGACCGATACTCCTAATGATTGGTTGGCTTGGATTCCAATAGCTAATCTATATTTACTATGTAAAATTGCTGGGAGGTCCGGCTGGTGGACTATAGGGTTCTTTGTACCACTGTTAAATGTTATTCTTATCATAGTATGGTGGTGGTCCGTAGCTGAAAAGAGAAACAAACCCGGATGGCTAGGAATATTAATGTTTATACCTGTAGTAAATATTATAGTGCTTAGTATCTTAGCTTTATCGGAATGATTCTCGTCTGTTGATTTTTGAAGCTATTTTTTGAGAGTGTTTATCTTAAAGCGACCTGCCCCCCAAAAAGAAGTCGAGTTATAATTTAGTTATTATTATGGTTGAACAAACAACCGAATAATCATCCATGAAATACACTCATTTCACGCACTAACAAAATATCTAAACGGAACAGCCCACGAGTACGCATGAAAGGGCAAACATCCCGATAACCTTGCCAACCTAGCTTGTGATGGTATAATGCGGTACAGAGTAATCTTGGAGGAATACTTATGAGGGCGATTGTATATGAGAAGTACGGACCACCCGAGGTACTTCAGCTTAAAGAAGTGGATAAGCCCACTATGAAGGATAATGAAGTACTGATAAAGGTACATGCTAGTACTGTCTCTTCATTGGACTGGAAATTTAGGAGCGGCGAGGTGTTTGTAGCACGGCTGATGTCGGGCATCCGCAAGCCAAGAAAAGGGATACTGGGAACTGAAGTGTCTGGAGAGGTCGAATTGGTGGGAAAGGATGTAACGCAGTTTAAGCAGGAGGATCAAGTCTTTGCTGATGTGAAGTATGGTGGTTATGCTGAGTATGTAGCTTGCCCCGAGCAACGTGTAGTAGTAAAACCTGCCAATATGTCTCATGAAGAAGCTTCGACAATTTCTTTTGCAGGAGTAAACGCTTTAGTTTTCCTCAGAGACTATGGCAAGATAAAGAGTGGGCAGTCCGTTCTCATCAACGGAGCCTCTGGCGGTGTGGGAACATACGCAGTACAACTTGCCAAGTACTTCGGCGCACAAGTTACAGCCGTTTGCAGTACCACCAACCTAGAGATGGTAAAGTCCCTGGGAGCGGATCAGGTAATAGACTATATTGCACAGGACTTCACAGAAACAGGTGCTACCTATGATCTTATCTTCGATGCGGTGGCTAAAAGCTCTTTTTCAAAGTGTAAAGGTTCCTTAAACAAAGGAGGAATTTACCTTTCAACAGTGATTACATGGGGACTGCTTTTCAAGATGTTGTGGACCAAGATGATAGGTGATAAAAAGGCAAAATTCGGTATAGGAAACGCTAAGCATGGAGACCTCGATTTTATGAAGAACCTGATAGAGGCGGGTAAGGTGAGAGCGATAATCGACAGGACATATCCACTGGAGCAACTTGTCGAGGCTCACGCATATGCGGAGCAGGGACATGTGAAGGGCAAAGTAGTCATAACTGTGGAGCATAACGAAAAAGCCTAATAAGGTATCCATTTTTTATCATATTTACAGTTTAACATACGTTCGAAATGGTATTGCCCAATCGTACGCATGGCTGGACAAACATCCCGATGTTTGTTCAATGGTGACCGAACAGCTAATCCAAGGAACAATGAGGGGAGCATCACTGTTCCCCTTTTCTACCCCTTGTACCAATGAAACGGGTTAGGCAAGAATCGCGGTACTTGTTTTAAGTAATCTTCGTATGCATTGCCAAAACGTATTCGCAATTCCGGTTCTTCTACATACATTGCATTAAGGTAAACGATTACCCCATACAGAACACCAATAGCTAATAATGAAGGAGAGAAATAAAATATTGCTTCCCCGATAAGAATGAGTAATCCTCCCAGCGCCATGGGATTTCTTGTAAACTTGTAAGGTCCGCAAACAATAAATTCTTTTGGGGGTAATTTGGGATTCGGCGTTCCCTGCCCTTTAGTTTTGAATAAAAATATCGTCCATAATACTAGGATTGTACCCAACGAAATGGTAACAATACCAAGTAAAATAATTTGAATCGAAGCGGCCAATACATTTGTGTAATCTAAGTATAAAGAATCGAGTAACTTACCTAGTATTGGAGACACCACCCAAATAGCTAAAAAGACAATAACGTATGTTACTACTTCAATAGCCTTGTTCCTGTTAATCTTGTGCCTCTCTTCGGATAATCTTGTGCCTCGTATTATAGCACTATACTCATAGACTCATCCCCAGTCGGTCAATCATACGTGCAAGAAATCAGATATCCCGATGTTCGTCCAGTGGTGAGCTTGGGGTACGGCAAGCAATCACCCGTTTGTAAGGGTTGGATTTTCAGGGGGCAAGCTCTCTATAAGTCCTTGCCATGATTGTGAGTGATAAGGTAAAAGGGGCCCGGGAGATTACTGCGACCCAGCTTGGCCCCAAGTCCCGTGTTGGGATAAGGCCGTGACCAATCGGAGGCCCGGTTTGGCCCCGGCTCGTTCTGGAGTTGACTTTCAGATTGGGAGTGATATAATTTGCCTCAAAGCTCTCAGCGTATAATTAACCTAAAAAGGAGGCCAAGATGTATATCCGTGATATCATGGCGACCAACGTGGTTACTATCCCCAGCAGTACCGGCCTTGCTGATGCCAGGCGGATAATGGAGGCGCACCACATCCGCCGCCTGCCGGTAGTGGATAAGGGGAAGCTTGTCGGCATAGTAACCGGGAGCAAGCTGGAGAAGGCGTCTCCATCCAAGGCTACTTCCCTTTCCGTCTGGGAACTGAGCTATCTTCTGGAAAAGACCACGGTGAAGGAGATTATGGATAGGGATGTAGTCACCACGTCACCGGATGCGACTGTTGAGGAGTCAGTGGTACTTGCTCAATCCAATAAGGTGGGGTGCGTGGTGGTGGTGGAAGAGGGCAGGGTAGTAGGTATGACTACTACCAATGACCTCTTCTACAAGATTATCAATCCTATCCTTGGTCTGGGCGAGCCCGGCACCCGTGTCGAGATTAAGGGGGGTGGTAACGCCAAATCAATGGAAGAGATAATCTCAACCATAAATAAGCTTGGCCTTAATATCATTACCTGCCATATTATAGCGTTACCGGGGGCATCCCAGAAGGATATCGTGGTTCACCTGGATACTGAAGATGCCAGCCAGTTTATTGCGGCGCTGGAGGGTAAGGGGTATAAGCTGAGCGTGAGGCGGCGCTAATCCCAACAGGGTAGAGAGTATCTAGCTGGTGTCAAAGCGGAGAATTGATAGCCTGCTCGTAGATAGAGAGCTGGCGGAGAGCCGGGCTAAGGCTCAGGCGCTGGTCATGGCTGGGGAGGTGGTGGTGGGGGGGAAAGTGGTTATTAAAGCAGGAACCCTCGTGCCTGAGGCAGCGGTGATTACAGTTGCAGAGCCGCTGCCTTTTGTTAGCCGCGGTGGTATCAAGCTTGATTACGCCTTGAGCTACTTTCAGCTCGATGTTACCTCCAGGGTGGCAGCTGATATCGGGGCGTCAACCGGCGGCTTTACCGATTGTCTGCTTCAGCGTGGAGCCAGCCGGGTCTATGCGATAGATGTCGGCTATGGCCAGCTTGACTATCGCTTGCGGCGGGACAAACGGGTGGTGGTGATGGAAAGGGTGAATGCCCGTTATCCCCTGTCTCTCCCGGAGAAGGTAGATTTGGCTACTATAGACGTGTCCTTTATCTCGGCAGAGAAGATAATCCCATCGGTAGCCAGGGTGGTTAAGGATGGTGGTTATCTGGTGGTTCTGCTAAAGCCCCAGTTTGAAGCCAGGCGGAGGGAAGTGGGTAAGGGGGGAGTGGTCAGGGAGCCGGTAGTGCATGCTAAGGTGCTGGGGAGATTTATTGGCTGGTTGGGTGACCATGACTTCAGGCTTAAAGGACTGGTGGCATCACCGATAACAGGTGCGGCGGGGAACAGGGAGTTCTTTTTGCTGTTAAGTTGACATGATGCTTAATAAAACGGTTACTCTAGAAGTGGATGGCTTGCAGATTGTGGGGCAGCTTTTTCTACCCGGTGAGGGCGGGGGGCTATTCCCCACTGTTTGTGTCTGTCATGGTATCCCCTCCGGTAATCCCCCTGACCCCAGTGATGGGGGCTATCCGTTGCTGGCAGAGAAACTCTGCGGTGAGGGATTTGCCGTGTTCATTTTTAACTTCAGGGGGACCGGAGCGAGTGGGGGTAACCTTGATATGCCGGGGTGGACCAGAGACCTCGAGGCGGCTATTGATTATTTGTACGCCCTGCCTGAAGTAGACAGGTCTCACCTGATGCTGCTTGGCTTCAGTGGTGGAGCGGCGGTGTCGGTGTATGTGGCGGCGCAGGATAGAAGGGTATCGTCTGTCGTTGCCTGTGCCTGCCCGGCGGAGTTTACCTTCTCCAATATAGCTGAAGGACCACGGGCTGTGGTTGAGCACTTTCGCAGTATCGGTGCTATCCGGGAGAATGGCTTCCCCTGTTCTGCCGGGGAGTGGCTTAAGGGCTTCAAGCTGGTCAGCCCGGTTGAGTATGTAGCCGGGATTGCCCCCAGGCCGTTGTTGATGGTGCATGGTAGTAATGATGAGACAGTGGAATTAAGTCATGCCTACAGGCTGTATGAGAGAGCCGGGGAGCCCAAACAAATAATCGTAATCGAGGGTGCCACCCACCGGCTGCGGCAGAATGATGAGGCGATGGCTCGGGTTTTAAGCTGGCTGAAGTCCCGGTGCTGGTAAATTGACCCGGGGTTGGAAACTGGTCTATAATGTAATCTGGTAAGGCTAGTTAAGGTGAACTCCAGCCAGAAAGAGCGTTGATTTTTCTGGGTGCCCGTGAGAGGCAGGCGAAGTTGCACGAAAGCTGCGGCGTTTTTGGTGTTTATGCCCCTGGCGAGGATGTAGCGAGACTTACCTTTTTTGCTTTATTTGCCCTCCAGCACCGTGGTCAGGAGAGTGCTGGCATTGCCACCACCGATGGGAAGAGACTCCAGGTTTTTGCCGATATGGGACTGGTGTCCCAGGTATTCAGCGAGGATTCCTTAAGTCAACTCACCGGAGATGTTGCCATCGGGCATAATCGCTATTCCACCAGGGGTTCCAGCCGGATGGCTAATACCCAGCCCATTGTTGTCGGCGAGGGGACAGATTCTATTGCGATAGCTCACAACGGGAGTATCATTAATGCTGAGCATCTGCACGAGGAACTCTCCGCGCTGGGCTATACTTTCCGCACCGGTACCGATACCGAGGTTATTGCCAATCTTATTCTCTCCTCCCGGGAGAAGAACTGGGTGGACAGGATAAGGTATGCGATGCGTCGGCTTCAGGGGGCGTATTCGCTGACACTGCTGACCGACCACGCTTTATTTGGGGTTCGCGACCCCCTTGGGGTGCGCCCTCTGTGTCTGGGGACCGTTAATGGCGGCTGGGTTATCGCCTCGGAGAGCTGTGCTCTTGACCACATTGGCGCCAGCTTTGTTAGAGAGATTGAACCCGGCGAGATAGTCGCTGTCACTGGCAACGGGGTTGATAGCTATCAGGAAGAGGTGGGGCGAAAAGCGCTGTGCATCTTTGAATATATCTACTTTGCCCGTCCCGACAGCGTGATTAACGGTCGGCTCCTTTATTCTGCCCGTCTGGCAATGGGAGAGCAACTGGCTGAGGAATACCCGGTGGACGCCGACCTGGTCATGGGGGTGCCGGACTCGGCTACTGCTGCCGGCATTGGTTGTTCCCACCGGTCAGATATACCCCAGACTGAGGGTCTGCTCAAAAACCGCTATGTCGGCCGCACCTTTATCGAGCCTGACCAACGCATCAGGGACCTCGGGGTAAAACTGAAATTTAATCCCCTGCCCCGGATGCTTGATGGTAAGCGGCTGGTGGTGGTCGATGACAGCATTGTCCGGGGCACTACTACCCCGCAGGTAATAAAGCTATTGAGGCGGGCGGGGGCTAAAGAGGTACATGTGCGCATCTGTGCCCCTCCTATCCGCTACCCCTGTTTTTTTGGGGTTGACATGGCTACTCGCTGGGAACTGATCGCCGCCCGTAAAACCGTAGACGAAGTCAGGGACTTTATTGGCGCTGACTCGCTGGGTTATCTGAGCATTGATGGGCTTATTAAAGCGGTGGGTTTGCCTAAAGAGACTTTCTGCCTGGCCTGTTTCACCGGTGACTACCCGATACCGGTACAGCTTGAAATGGATAAACTGGCACTGGAGACGATGCCGCCTGAGGAATATAGCCCCTTTGGTTTAAAACAGCGGTGAACTGAAGCCCCGGACATTTATAATCTTTGCCTTTTGCCAGTCCCCCTGGCGGTTGTGTTTCTGGTGCTTATTTACCGTTTTATGGTTTGAAGTTGAAGCTATTTTTTGGTAATCTAGGGGAAAGGCAGGTTCTTTTCCATGGGAGGCAGGGACGATTAAAGAGACCTATGCTAATGCCGGTGTCAGTATCAGTCTCGCGGCTAAGGCTAAGAAGCTGATTGAAGGCTATGCCCGCTCAACCCTCCGCCCCGAGGTTTTAAGTGGCCCCGGGTTTTTTGGCGGGCTTTTTGAATTTAAGGGGTATCATGAGCCGGTGCTGGTGTCCAGCGTTGACGGAGTGGGCACCAAGCTGAAGATTGCCTCTGCGCTGGATAAGCACGATACCGTTGGCATCGATATCGTTAATCACTGCGTTAATGATATATTTACCTGTGGCGCGGAGCCCCTCTTCTTCTTGGACTACATTGCGTTGGGTAAGCTGGCGGTGGAGCGGGTGGCGGCTGTTGTCCGGGGGCTGGCTCAGGCTTGCCGTGAGGTCGGTTGTGCGCTTATTGGCGGTGAGACTGCCGAAATGCCCGGGCTGTATGCGGGAGAGGATTACGACCTGGCGGGTTTTATTGTCGGGGTGGTAGAGAAGGGTAAGATTATCACGGGTAGTGACATTTCTGCGGGCGATACCATTATCGGCTTACCTTCCAGTGGACTTCATACCAATGGCTACTCTCTGGTGCGCAAGATTTTCGGTGAGACCAGGACAGTATTAGATACCTATTCCCCAGAGCTGGGCCGAACGCTGGGTGAGGAGCTTCTGGAACCTCACCGCTGCTACTACCGTGAGCTTAAGCCGCTATTGCCGCTCATCGAAGGTATAGCGCATATTACCGGTGGAGGCTTGATTGGTAATGTGCCCCGAATACTGCCTCGAGGTTTGACAGCAAAATTTGATGGTGGGGCGTGGATTGTGCCTCCTATCTTCCGGCTTATTGAAGAGGGGGGCAATGTTGACCGGGACGAGATGTACCGTGTCTTCAATATGGGTATCGGGATGGTGGTCATTTGCCTACCTGACAGTGTCGGTCAGTTGACTGAAGCCTTGCCTGGGGCTAAGGTTATTGGCAAAGTAATCGGGGCTGAGGGAAAGGAGAGGGTGATTATCAGCTAGCCGGGCGGCATTGTTGATGATGGTTGCCATTTGTAAACGGAGGATAACTTATGCGAGCGATTATCAGTGTTTCTGACAAGAGTGGGGTGGCCGATTTTGCCCTGAGCTTGAGCCGGCTCGGCTTTGAGGTGTTTTCTACCGGCGGCACCAGGAAGGCGCTGGCAGAGGCTAAAGTGCCAGTAAGAAGTGTCTCTGAGATGACCGGGTTTCCTGAGATTCTTGATGGCAGGGTAAAGACCCTCCACCCGGCGGTGCATGGCGGCATTCTGGCAAGGCGTGACCTGTCTGGCCATATGGAAGAGCTTGCCCAGAATAATATTGAGGCTATTGACCTGGTGGCGGTTAACCTCTATCCCTTTGTCCGGACAGTTTCCAGGGAAGGTGTCAGCCTTGACGAGGCGCTGGAGAATATTGATATCGGGGGTCCGACCCTGATTCGGGCGGCGGCCAAAAATTACCCCAGCGTCATCGTGCTGGTTGACCCTGCCGATTACCAGCCCGTGCTGGAGAAGCTGGGGCGGGGGGTGGTAGACCTGGCGGAGCGTAAACGGCTGGCGCAGAAGGCTTTTCAGCACGTGGCTGTCTATGATACTGCCATTGCCCAGTACCTGCGGCAGGATATGGAGACTCTCCCCGACGAGATGACCATTGCCATGAAGAAGCGCTATGGACTCCGCTATGGTGAGAACCCCCACCAGCCGGCTGCTTTCTACGCGGAGCTGTCAGTTGGGGGGGCAGAGGTGAGCGGTATCACCTGGGCCAGGCAACTGGGGGGTAAGGAGCTTTCGTTTAATAATATCCTGGATGCTGATGCCGCCTGGAGCGTGGTTACTGATTTTGCCGCCCCGACGGTGGCCGTTATCAAGCACACCAACCCCTGCGGTCTGGCAAGCTTTGATGATATCGCTGAGGCCTACCGCCGGGCTTTCAGCGGTGACTCGATGGCAGCCTATGGCGGTATCGTGGCTTCCAACCGGACGCTTACCCTGGCGATGGCTGAGGAAGTGAGGCCGGTCTTCTATGAGATAGTTATCGCCCCGGAGTATGAGGCCGGGGCACTTGAGCTGCTAAGGCAGAAGAAGAATTTGCGCATTCTCGTTGCTGATTTGCCACCGGGGTATGGTAAGGCGGTGCCGGGCTACCTTGATTTCCGCCGGGTGAAGGATGGTTTTCTGGTCCAGAATTCCGATTCTGTTCCGGAAGATAAGGTCAGTTTGAAGACGGTGACCAGACGTGAACCGACCAAGGCTGAAATGGGAGACCTGCTTTTTGCATGGCGGGCAGTCAAGCATGTAAAGTCAAACGCTATTGTGCTGGCTAAGGAGAGGACACTTCTGGGGATGGGAGCAGGGCAGCCCAGCCGGATTGTCAGCGCCCAAATAGCCGGAGAAAAGGCAGGGGAAAAAATGGCGGGCAGTATTCTGGCTTCGGATGCGATGTTTCCCTTTGCCGATGTGGTGGAGGCGGCCGCGGCTGGTGGGGTGACCGCTATTATCCAGCCCGGCGGCTCAATCAGGGACGAAGAATCGATTAAGGCTGCCGATGAGCATGACATAGCCATGGTTTTTACCGGTGAGCGGCACTTCCGGCATTAAGCTGCAGGACAGGAATGATGACAGTGACCAGTCCGGGTATTGCCAATCTGGAGGAGGTGGTAGCCTCACTCCCGCCTGAGGAAAAGGCGCTGTTTGAGCGGATATACAGGGTTAGTACTGCTACCGGTGAACTACTTCCTCCGGCGAGGATGCGTCCCTGGATAACCCGTCAGTTTGGCTCGGTAGATACTGTCACCAGGCAGAAGGTTGTGAAGGTTACCAATATGGTAACCTTTGAAGGGGCATTGTTTAACTGGCTGCGAGCTTCCCGTCCTATCGAGCCTAAGGAAGAAAAAGGTATTGGACCCCTGGAGAGTAGTGATAGTGACCAGTTTGCCGATGTCAGGGATGGTACTCCTGAGGATACCTTCGGCCGGATAGCTGGCAGGTACTGCGTTACCGCCAGCAATGTCGCCAAGTGTGATGGGTTACATGGGCTGGTGATTTTCAATGATTTTAATCCCCTTCATTTCTCACGGGAGCAGGTTATTGACTATCTTGATGTCGCCTGGAAATGGGCGGAAATGGCCCGGGCCGGTTACCCCGAGGCCAAGTATTTCTTCCTTACCTGGAATTGTCTGTGGAGGTCTGGTGCCTCGGTAAATCACGGGCATGCTCAGGTGCTGCTGACCATGGGCAGGCACTATGCCCGGATTGACGGACTGCGGCAGGCAGCCCTGGGCTATCAGCAGAGTTATGGTGCAAACTATTTCAGTGACCTCTTTCAGGCCCACCGCGCCGTGGGCTGTGCGATGACCAGGAACGGCGTCAGTATCCTTGCCCATCTTACCCCGTTTAAGGATAATGAGGTTATGCTCATGGCTGATGAGTTGGGCCTTTCCTTTGAAGAGAGGATTTATGAGGTGCTGGCTTGCTTCCGGGACAGGATGGGGGTAACCTCATTTAATCTCGGTCTGGTAACACCGCCCCTGGCGGAGACTGAAGAGAGCTGGGAAGGCTTTCCCGTAATTGCCCGCGTGGTAGACCGGGGCGACCTCAGCAACCGTGCCTCAGATGTAGGTGGCATGGAAATCTATGCCTCGAGCGTTGTCTCCAGTGACCCCCTTGAGCTGGCCCGTGAGCTCAAGCAGTACCTGGATTAGAAGTGGAGGAAGACAATGGCTAACGCAGTGCTGGTTATAGATATGGTCCGGGGTTTTCTGGAGGAGGGCCATCCCCTGTATTGCGGGGAGAGGGCCCGCCGCATTATCCCCGGTGTCCAGCATCTCCTGGAGCAGGAACTTGCCCGGGACGCTAAGGTACTCTTTATCTGTGACCATCACGCTCCCGATGACGCCGAGTTTAAGCTGTTTCCTCCTCACTGTATTGCAGGCACCGCCGAGGCAGAACTCATTCCTGAGCTGGCTGGATATCAGGGTGAGGTGATACCGAAAAGACGCTTCAGCGCCTTCTTTGATACCCTGCTTGAGGAGAGACTGAACGAGCTTGGGCCGGATAGGCTCATTGTTTGTGGTGTGTGCACCGATATTTGTGTATTGCATACCGTGTCCGATGCCAGGAGTCGGGGCTGGGAGGTGGAAGTGCCGGTTGGTTGCGTTGCTTCCTTCGATGAGCGGGCGCACCACTTTGCCCTGGAACATATGGAGAAGGTGCTGGGGGCGAAATTGACCTCTGCCAGGATAGGCCGGGTAAAGCCGGCCAAATTTGAGCTTTCTGAGGCAGTGCTGACCGGGGATTCGGCTGACATCTACTTTGTGCGCACGGTAGAGATACTTCGTCAGGAAGGGCTTAACCCGGTGGCCACAATGGAGGTGTTCTCGGGGGGGACGGGGATAGTCTGCGGGATGGAAGAGATCAGGGCTCTGCTGGCCCGGGTCCTGCCTGAGGACAGCCGTGAGGTGTGGGCCCTGGCGGAAGGGGAGGAAATGAAGCGGAGGGAAGTGGTGCTGCGGATAACTGCCCCCTACCTGAGCTATGGGCTGTATGAAACGGCCATAGATGGTATCCTGGCCCAATGTAGCGGCTGGGCAACGGCGGCCCGGGAGTGTGTGGAAGCCGCCCGGGGTATACCTGTAATCAGCTTTGGCGCTCGCCATGTGCATCCTTCGGTGGCGGGGATAATGGACTATTCAGCTATTGTTGGTGGTTGTGCTGCTTGTTCCAGCCAGGCTGGCGCCAGGCTGGCTGGTGTTAAAGCGTCCGGAACAATCCCCCATGCCCTGATAATAATTATGGGTGATACGGTTAAGGCGACTTTAGCCTTCGATGAGTATATGCCAGCCGGGGTGTCCCGGGTGGCTCTGGTTGACACCTTTAAGGATGAGGCTGAGGAATCCCTGCTGGTGGCGGAGGCACTGGGGGAGAGGCTTGGTTCGGTGCGGCTCGATACTCCGGGTGAGAGGGGGAGGGTTACCGCTGACCTGGTCAAGGAGGTGAGAGCCAGGCTGGACCTGGCGGGATTCAAACGTGTGGGAATTTTCGTCAGTGGCGGAATTACTCCAGAGCGAATCAGGCAATTTATCAACGAAGGGGCTCCGGTTGATGGCTTTGGTGTCGGCAGCTATATCAGCGGGGCCAGGCCGATTGATTTTACCGCTGACCTCCATGAGGTTGCGGGCAGACCGGTAGCCAAGCGGGGTCGAATCCCCGGTGTTACCCCTAACCCCAGGCTCAAGCGCATAATGTAGATGGGACTATTTTCGACCTTATTCTCTATTTCAATCTACCCCTGTAAGTTAGCAATGAGGCGGGGCTGATTATTGTCGAATAAAGGAGGGCATGATGGGAGCACAGGTGATCGGTTTCTTTTTGTCTTTTTTCGATGACCCCAGTGCCTGGGGACTTGGTCTGGCGGTGGTCTTTGGTGCTGTCTGGCTCACCGGTTACTGGCCACCACTCTTTAAGAAGGCCTGGCTCTGGGCAGTCCTTGCCGGGAGTGCCATACTGACTCTGGCGGCGGTGGCCTTCATTCAAATTCCACTGCAACTTTGGACCGGGCAGATACTAGGGCAATTCTGGAGTGAGGAAGTTCTATCGAGCTGGCTGCTGCTGGCAGCAATACCACAGATACTTCTCAGCGGGCTGGTTCAGGAAGGTTCGAAGCTTGTGCCGGTGGTTCTCTGCTGGTGGCGTAAGGACAGGAGTATTGACCCCAAGCTGGGACTGGCAATTGGGGCAGTGGCCGGGGCCGGGTTCGGTATTTTTGAGGCACAGTGGGTGCATAGCGCCATCTTTGCCTCTGGCTGGAGCTGGGACGTTGTGCAAACTGCCGGCTTCGGGGCGCTTATTGGATTCTGGGAGAGGTTCTTTACTGTTGCCTTCCACATTGCCTCCTGTGCTTTAGCTGGCTGGGGTCTGGCCAGGGGCTGGGGCTGGCAATTCTACCTGATTGCCTCTGTCCTGCATGCCTTCCTGAACTACAGTATTGTTCCGCTACAATTGGAGCTTCTTACGGGGATGCAGATGGAGATATTCGTTGCAGTTTGGGCACTGCTGGTGACTGGTGTTGCCCTCTGGCTGCGGTGGAGAAGGTCAGCACAACCAGTTGAATTGGAGGTCAGCGCTGCTTGAACTCTAAACGCAGGACCTGCCGGGTAGATTCGCTGACCTTTACCCGTTCATCGATGCGCCAGCCGACAACCCACAGGACTTGCTGTGGTGAGCAGACGATGGGGACCTGCTGGCGCCAGGCGTGGGGAATCCGGGCATCTATCATGAATTCCCCCAGTTTCTTGGGCTGGCATAGGCCCAGCGGCTGAAAGCGGTCTCCCCGCCGCCGGGGTCGTACTGTCAGCCTATCACCGCTCCTATCAAGGTCGAAGTAAGCCGTAAAGAGGTTGTTTATCTCCCTTGCGGTAGGGTTCTTAGCCTCCTCTGCCATTTGTTTCTGGTTGATGATGGTTGCCGCTATCTGCCAGCCGGGCAGCGGGGTCTCCCCCGGTATCTTTAAGGGGGACTCACCCTCAAGGGGGGGGAAGGGTGACAGGGCGGCCGGGTCGCGGCCGAGCAGGTATTTAGTATACCCTGTGGAAAAGGTGAGGCCGCCGGGCAGGCTGATTTGTTTTCCTGCCGGTTTATCCAGGGCTGCCATTATCTCTTCAATGTGGCGTGCCTCGATGTCCTTGAGATTACCCAGCAGCTTTTCAATGGACATTCGGAGGAGGTTCTGCCTGAGGGTGGGGGGTAGTTGTGAGAGTCTCTCCCTGCCCAGGATGAGGGTGCCTTCCTGCTCCTGAATAATTTCGTCCCACGCTAGAGTGCACTCTCCGTCCAGAAAGGCGAGGTTGTCCCCGGCAATACGGGCAGTTCGGAGCAGTGCCTGAGCTACCTGCGGGTTATAACTTTTCAGTAGCGGCAGGAGCTGGTGGCGGATTTTATTTCTCAGTGGTGATAACGATAGGTTGGAGGCGTCAATCTGGGGCACGAGTCCGCAGTGACGGCAGTAGTCAGCCGTCTCCTCCCGGCTTATCTCGAGCAGGGGTCGCACGATGGTGAGGCTATTTTGTGTCGGCCCCCAGGCCGTGGCTGGCCTCAGCCCGCAGAGCCCCCTGATTCCTGTCCCCCGAATGAGGTGCATCAGGATTGTCTCGATGTGGTCGTCAACAGTGTGTCCTACTGCGATGCGGCTGGCTCCAATAGACCTTGCTGCCCGGGCAAGGAAGTCGTATCGCACCTCGCGGGCCGCCTCTTCCGGTGAAAGGTGGTGGCGGGCCTGATAGGCTTTTACCTCCCCCCGGTCGATGGTAACGGGAATGCCGGCTTGTCGGGCCAGCTCGGAGACATAGCGAGCATCAGCCTCTGACTCGGTGCCACGCAGCTGGTGATTGAGGTGAGCCACATGTAGCTCAATGTCCAGTTCCTTCTGAAGCTCGAGCAGCACCTTGAGCAGGCAGACTGAATCAGGGCCACCGGATACCGCCACCAGCAGTCGCTGCCGGCCTGGCACCAGATGGTGCTGCTCAATAAAGCGCCGCACCCGCTGGGGTAACGGTTCGGGCTGTCTTCTCTTTGTCATCGGTCAGTCTCATCTTGTCCCCCTTCATAAGGGGGGTGGTTAAGTAAGAGGAATTTTACCTCTCTTCGGTTCTCCCGGTTTTGCTTTTTATCTCGTTTTCAGGATAAGCCTGGTGCGGTGGATGGACCGGGGCTGTTCGGTAAAGCCCAGAGCGGCGGCAACCTGCTCCGGTCTTCCCGAGCCGGTGCTGTCGCAGCGCAGCCTCATGCCCATAGTGATGCAGGGATGGTGGTATCCGATGAGCCACAGGTCGTCAATCAACCGCCGCAGGTCGTATTTATGGGGCCCGGTATCCCGCTGGTGCTGCCATGGCAGATGGTCTAATGAAAGCAGTCGCCTGAAGGCTGACTCTATGTCCTTTTGCTCCATTTCGGTCTCTACCTCGACTCTGTATTCGGTGTAGCTCATCTGCGATTGCAGTGATGGCATACTCAGGGGGATGGGATATACCTGCACTATCTCAATGCCTCTCGGCAGTTTGAGGCTTACCGCCCTGGTAAAGAAGTGGGGGGATACCTGTTTGGTGCAGAGGATGTCCACGAACTCGGCTTCACTGGTTACCCCTACCGGCAGGGGAGCGGCAAGTGATATCTGGGGGTGGGGACTGAATCCCTCTGAGTAGGCAAGGGCTATCTCTGCCCGGCGAAGCGCTCTCTGCCACAGCCGCATAATATCCAGGTGGGAGATGAACTTTACCTCTTCCCCGCGGCAGAACTTAATCCGCAGACGCTGCATGTTTTTCCCTGGTCAACCGGATGTTGGCGATTTTTACCCCCTGCATCTCGGTTATTACCAGCTTCATATTCTTGTATTTTATCTGTTCGCCCTCCCGGGGGATGCGTCCTAGAAGGTCGAGGACGAAGCCGGCGACGGTTTCGTAGTCACCCGGCGGCAGGTCAAGGCTCATCTGCTCATTGGCTTCCTCGATGTTCATCCCGCCGTCAATCTGGAAGGTATACTCATCTATTGCTTCGTATTCCTTTTCGGCAGCGGCAAGCTCGTCTCCCAGCGGACCAACGATTTCCTCAAGTAGCCGGCTCAGGCTCACGATGCCGGCGATACCGCCGTATTCGTCGACGACCACCGTCATCCGGTAGTTTTTGTCCCGCATCTCGGCGAAGAGTTCGCTAATACGCTTGGTCTCGGGGGCAAAGTAAGCCGGGCGAATCAAATCATCGATGGGGCTCTCATTGGTGATGGTGCCCTTTGCCTGGGCCATAAGTATATCCTTTACGGAGAGGATGCCTGTCACATTGTCCATATTATCCTGGTATACCGGGAAGCGCGATAGGGGGGACTCGGCATAAAGGGTGAGGAAGTCAGCGATAGTAGTGCCCTTCTCTACCCATATCACCTCAGGTCGTGGCACCATGGCGACCCGGACCGGCCGGTCACCGAAGTCGAAGACCTTGTGTAACATCTCCGCCTCAGCCTTCTCCACGGTTCCCTCTCTGTGTCCCACCGATATCATGGTGCGGATTTCCTCATCGCTGACCAGAGACCGGGGCACCGGTTTTCCTCCTACCATTTTGCTGAGTCCCGAGGCTGCCCAGCTCAGCATCACGACGAAGGGGGTAAGCAGCCATGACAGGGCTGCTACCGGCCGGGCAAATATCAGCGATAACCTCTCAGCGTGACGGGAGGCTATCGTCTTGGGAGTGGTCTCACAGAAGATGAGAAGGATGATGGTTACGCCGATGGTGGCAATAAGTACCCCTTGGTTTGGCCAGTATTTGACTGCCAGGACGGTAGCCAGGGCAGCGGCGGCGGTGTTGACGAAGTTGTTGCCCAGCAGGATGGTGGAAAGCAGCTTCTCCGGCTGCTTGACCATCCTGGCTACCCGTTCTGCCCCGGTCACCCCGGTGCTGACCATGTGCTCGACCTTTATCTGCTGCAGGGCAACGAAGGCTGTCTCTGAGCTGGAAAAGAAGGCCGATAACAGGAGGCAGATTAAAAGAGACACCAGGTATAGTGTTTCAATACCGGACATATGGCATCACCCCACTCATTCAATTACCCTTTTGGTCATCATAGCATCGGCCAGTAGGTGTGTCAAAGGAGCGGGGATAGCTGGCCCCGGAGGCAATTTGACCCCCGTGCCCCTTCAGTTAATCGATTATGCTATAATTTCTGAGGTATGAAAGTCCTGGGGATTGAGACCTCCTGTGATGAGACCGCCGCCGCCGTAGTGGAGGACGGGGTTAGGATTCTCTCCAATCGCATTGCCTCTCAGGTGGAAATCCATGCCCGCTATGGTGGGATTGTGCCTGAGGTGGCTTCGCGGCAGCATATGCTGGCGATTATTCCCATTATCAGCCAGGCGATGGCTGATAATGGGACTACCTGGAGCGAACTGGGGGGGATTGCGGTTACGGTTGGGCCCGGGCTTGCGGGCTCGCTGCTGGTGGGGGTAAGTGCGGCCAAGGCAATTGCTTCCGCCCGCGATTTGCCAGTCACGGGGGTTAACCACCTCGAGGGCCATATCTACGCTAACTGGCTCTCGGGCCAGGTAGTCAGCTTCCCGGTGATATGTCTCATTGTTTCCGGGGGACATAGTGACCTGGTATTGATGAGAGGACACGGTGATTATGTGGCGCTGGGGCGGACCCGGGATGACGCCGCTGGAGAAGCCTTTGATAAAGCGGCCAGAGTTTTGGGCCTGGGTTATCCTGGCGGCCCGGCTGTTCAGGAGGCAGCAGCGGGGGGTACTGCTTCCATCCAGCTGCCCCGTGCCTGGCTCAGGGGGACCCGGGATTTCAGCTTCAGCGGGGTCAAGACGGCGCTGTTGCGTCTTGTGGAAGGGGGGAGGGTTTCGTCGGTGGCTGATGGTGCTGCCAGCTTTCAGGAGGCGGTAGTTGATGTACTGGTTACCAAGACGGTGGAGGCGGCTCGGGAGTACCGGGTGAGGCAGATTCTGCTGTCGGGGGGGGTGGCATCAAACGAATTGCTTCGGCGCCGGCTGGTTGAGGGCTCACCCCTGCCGGTCCTGGTTCCTGAGCCGGTGTTATGTACTGACAATGCGGCGATGGTGGCTGCGTGTGGCTACTTCCGGTTCAAGGCGGGGAGGGTGGATGGCCTGGACATGGATGTCATTCCCGGTCTCAAGCTTGCTTAGGTTGTCTGTTAGAAAAGGAGCGTTTTGAAGAGAATAGGGGCTATTATGGGCCTGGAGTGGTTGCCAGCTACTCTAGTTGACTGTAGATAAAGATTTGTTAAGTTGCGACATCTGGGCGGATGCGTTATTATAGGTGTTAGCACTCTCGGGGTGAGAGTGCTAACGGATTGACCGCTAATTGGATAATTGAACTTAGAGAAGGAGGACTCAAATGGCAATCAAGCTTCAACCGTTGGCTGACCGTCTGGTGGTTAAGCCCATTGAGAGGGAGGAGGTGACCAAGGGGGGAATTGTTTTACCCGATACGGTTAAGGAGAAGCCGCAGGAGGGGAAGGTTCTGGCTGTTGGTCCCGGGAGGCGGTCTGAGGAGGGGAAGGCGATACCGATGGATATCAAGGTAGGTGATATCGTGCTTTATGCCAAGTATGGCGGCACTGAGATTAAGGTTGATGATGAAGAGTTGATGATTCTGCGTGAGAGTGATGTTTTGGCTAAGAAGGTTAAGTAACCAGTCAGGCTAGTATATAAGGAGGAAAATATGGCTAAACAGATTATTTTTGACGAGGAGGCCAGGCGGGCGTTAAAGAGGGGGGTAGATGCCCTGGCTGACGCTGTTAAGGTAACCCTGGGACCGAAGGGGCGTTGCGTGGTCCTGGACAAGAAATGGGGGGCACCGACGGTGATTGATGATGGGGTTACTATTGCCAAGGAAATCGAGCTCCCTGACCCCTTTGAGAACATGGGGGCGCAGCTGGTTAAAGAAGCGGCGACCAAGACCAATGATGCCTGTGGCGATGGCACTACTACCTCTACTGTCCTGGCTCAGGCTATTATTAATGAAGGGTTTAAGAACGTGGTTGCTGGCTCTGATGCCCTGGCGCTAAAGAGGGGTATTGAGAAGGCCACCGATGCCATCGTCGACGAGCTCAAGCGAGTATCTATCCCGGTAAAGGGCCGGGAGCAAATTGCTCAGGTAGGTACCATTACCGCGGTTGACAGGGAGATTGGTGAGCTGATTGCCGAGGTGATGGAGAAGGTAGGTAAGGACGGGGTTATTACTGTTGAGGAGTCCAAGGGGATAAAGTATGAGACGGAGTATGTGGAGGGGATGCAATTTGACCGTGGCTACGTTAGCCCCTATTTTGTCACCAATGCCGAGCGGATGGAAACAGTGATAGACGACCCCTATGTTCTCATTACTGATAAAAAGATTTCTGCCATGTCTGACCTCTTGCCAGCGCTGGAGAAGATATTGCAGGTATCAAAGAACCTGCTTATTGTGGCTGAGGATATCGAGGGCGAAGCGTTAGCCACGCTGGTGGTCAACAAGTTGCGGGGCACCATTAATGTCTTGGCGGTCAAGGCTCCCGGTTTTGGTGACCGGCGTAAGGCAATGCTGGAAGATATGGCGATTCTTACCGGTGGTAAGGTGATTTCGGAGGAGGTGGGGCGCAAGCTTGACTCGGTAACGGTTGAGGACCTGGGTCAGGCTCGCCGGGTAACCTGCGATAAGGATAAGACTACCGTTGTTGAGGGCAAAGGCTCGGAAGAGGCACTTAAAGCAAGGATTAAGCAGATCAAGGCTCAGATTGAGGAGACCACCTCTGATTTTGACCGGGAGAAGCTCCAGGAGAGGATGGCGAAGCTGGTTGGTGGGGTGGCGGTAATCAAGGTGGGTGCCGCTACCGAGGTTGAGCTTAAAGAGAGGAAGCACCGGGTTGAGGATGCCCTGTCGGCAACCCGTGCCGCTGTGGAGGAGGGTATTCTGCCGGGTGGTGGTGTCGCGCTGCTTAACTCGCTGGCGGCCCTGGATAAATTGGAGGTTAGCGGGGATGAGGCTACCGGTGCCAGTATTATTAGAAAAGCGGTGGAGGACCCCATCCGGTGGATTGCGGTGAATGCGGGCAAAGATGGGGCGGTAATAGTCGATGCCGTCAAGAAGAGTAAGACCGGTGTCGGCTACGATGCTGAGACTGGCGACTTTGTTGACATGGTGGAAAGGGGTATTATTGACCCGATGAAGGTGGTAAGGTCCAGTCTGCAGAATGCCGCCAGCATTGCCGTGATGGTGTTAATCACCGAGTCACTGGTTACCGATATCCCGGAGAAAGAGAAGATGCCGGCGATGCCTCCTGGTGGTGGTATGGAGGGCATGTATTAAGTTTTACCTCCCATGTGGGGATGGGAAATGGCCGCGGTCCCGAGGATTGCGGCCATTTTTTATAGCTTCAGCAGTTCCCCTAGGGGACTGTCACTGTTAACCGGACCAACTACTGTCAAGCGGAGCCGGCTCTCTGCCAGTAGCTCCCGGGCTGAGTTTTGAAGTTCGTCGGCCGTAATGGCATCAATAATGGATAAGACATCATCAACGCTGAGGATACGGCCGGTAAGAAGCTCCTGTCCTCCCATCCACCCGCTAACACTGCGGCTGTCCTCCATACGCAGTAAGAGACGTCCTTTCGATAGTTCCTTTGCCTTGGAAAGTTCCGGTTCGGGGATGGGTTCCCTGAGGCGGGAAAGCTGCTCCAGGATAGCCTTAATGGCTACCTGCAGTTTCTCAGGCTCCACTCCGGCGTGAATGGTAACCGAGCCTGAGTCAAGGAAGTGTTCGACGTAGCTCTGAATACTGTAGGCGAGTCCCAGCCTGTCCCGAATTTCGGTAAACAGGCGGCTGCTCATCCCCTCTCCCAGGATGATGTTGAGCAGGTCGAGGACAAAGCGCCGCGGGTGTGATAATGGTAGACCGGGCAGTGCCAGGCACAGGTGTGCCTGCTCGGTGTCCCGGGTCTCGATGTGGAGTCGTCGGCCTGACCGGGGCTTGTAAGCAAGATAGCCAGTGTGAGACTGTCGGCCGGCCCAGCTGCCCATACTCCGGTTAATGGCGGTTACAATCTCCCGGTGTCGGAGGGCGCCGGCAATGCTGATTACGGTGTTTTTAGGCTGGTACTGACTTGCCATGTAGTCGAGCATTGCATTTCGGGTAATGGCCAGCACTGACTCCTTGCTGCCAGCGATGTCGCGCCCCAGGGGATGACCGGGCCACAAAAGCCCATCAATGAGCATATCGACCCGCTGTGACGGCGAGTCTTTGCTCATATTAATCTCTTCAATGATGACCTGGCGTTCTCGTTCAATATCTTCGGAGTTAAACCGGGAGTGGAGCAGCATGTCTGCCAGCACATCCAGGGCCAGGGAAAAGTGGGGCTTTCCCACCTTGCACCAGTAGATGGTTAGTTCTTTGTCAGTGCCAGCGTTGATGATGCCGCCGACGCCTTCTATTGCGGTCGAGATTTCCCGGGCGGTTGGACGCTTGTGGGTACCTCTAAAGCAGAGGTGCTCGATGAAGTGCGAAATGCCTGCTTTGGCCTTGTTCTCATACCTGGAGCCGGTCCCGATAAAGATGCAGATGGATACGGCACGGGTATGGGGCATGGTAGCGGTGATAACGCGTAACCCGTTATCCAGGGTCGTCTTCTGATACAATATGTTCTCCTCCTCATAAATTCGGGTGGTAGACCATATTCTAACGGTTTTCGGGGTTGAGCGCTAATTGACTTCTACCAGCGGGCGCTGGTAACATTGAGCCCGGGAGAACAGTTATCGTGGAAGGAATACCCAGGCTTACTCTATTCCCGTTGACCTCAGAGGTGGGTAGCGGGGGGCATTTGGTAATAGGGGGCTGTGACAGCGTGGAGCTGGCTGGCGAGTTCGGTACCCCCCTGTATGTCTTCGACGAGTTTACCCTGCGCCGCAAGTGTACTGAGTTCAAAGAGGAGTTTAGCCGGCGTGGTCTTGAGACAACGGTTATTTATGCTGCCAAGGCCTTTATAAATAAGGCGCTGGCACTTATAGTTAAGGAGGAAGGGCTAGGCCTGGATGTGGTCTCCGGCGGAGAGCTTGGTATTGCCCACTCGGTTGGTTTCCCCTTAGATAGGGTCTATTTTCATGGTAATAATAAGTCGGCCGAGGAGCTCAGGTTGGCTCTTGACTGGCATGTTGGCCGCATCGTAGTTGACAATTTCTATGAGCTCGGGATGCTGGATAGGATGGCCGGGGAGCTGGGCTTTACCCCTGATATTTTACTGCGCCTGTCGCCGGGGATTGACCCTCATACTCACCGGTATATTGCTACCGGCATCATTGACAGTAAATTTGGTTTTCCCCTGACCCACATAGAAGAGGCGGTGGAAAAGGCGGTGCAGGCGTCTTGCCTGAACCTGGTCGGGCTGCACTTTCACCTCGGCTCCCTTATCTATGAGGCGGAACCCTACCGGCAGGCTATTGAGCTTGTGCTCGGTCTGGCTAATGAGATGAAGCAGAAGCACGGCTTCGAGCTTGAGGAACTGAATATTGGCGGCGGATTTGCTATTCAGTATAGTCTTGATTCTCCGGCACCGGCGATAGCTGCCTATGCCGAGGTGATAGCTTCCAGGATTATTACCGGGTGCCGTGAGCTTGGGCTCGGACTGCCGCGGCTTACGGTTGAACCGGGCAGGGCGATAGCGGGCCAGGCAGGGGTGGCATTATATCGGGTGGGTGTGGTCAAGGAGATACCAGGTGTCAGGCGTTATGTTATGGTAGATGGTGGTATGGCGGACAATATCCGCCCCGCCCTCTACGGGGCCGGGTATGAGGCACTGCTGGCTAACAGGGTCGTGGCGGAGGAAGCCGATGTGGTTACTATCGCCGGCAGGTTCTGTGAGTCGGGTGATATCTTAATCAGGGATATCAGGCTGCCCGCCGTTTCAGCCGGTGATATTATCGCCGTGCCTGACTGTGGTGCCTACTGTCTGCCCATGGGCAGTAACTATAACGCTTCCCTCAGGCCGGCGGTTGTCCTGGTTGGAGAGGGCAGGGCCCGTCTTATCCGGCGCCGTGAGACCTTTGATGACCTGGTGAGGTGGGACTTAATCTAGCGCAGGTAAAGGAGGTTTTGCAGGTGTGGCAGGTGGCTGGACAGGCCAGGGCGGTTTCGCTGCTTGAGCGCAGCCTTACGCAGGGGAGCCTGGCCCATGCCTATCTCTTTGTTGGCCCGCGCCATGTAGGTAAGATGACGCTGGCGCGGGGCCTGGCTCAGGCGGTCAACTGTAGTTCGGGTGAGCCTCCCTGCGGTGAGTGCGGCTCTTGTCAGAGAATAGCCCTGGGCAAGCACCCCGATGTCCAGGTGATAGGTTTGACCGCTGACGAAAACGGTAAGCTTCGGACGGAGATTGGCATTAACCAGATTAAGGAAGTAGAGCGTTCATCAAACCTGCCGCCCTTTGAGGGGAAGTACAAGGTGTTTATTGTTGATGGGGCTGAGCTTCTGTCAAATGAAGCAGGCAACTCGCTGCTGAAGACCCTGGAAGAGCCTGCGGACCGGGTAATCTTTGTGCTGCTAACTACAGATGACAGACTCCTGCTGCCGACGGTGGTTTCCCGTTGCCAGCGGCTGGAGTTAGCTCCCCTGCCGGCGGGCGAGATTGAGGCTGTTCTTAATGGTCGCCCTGATATTGAGCCGCAGAAGGCAAAGCTTCTGGCGAGGCTCTGCCACGGTTGTCTGGGCTGGGCGCTGCTGGCGGCGGCTGATGACGGTTTGCTGGAGCAACGCGCCGAGCGGATAAACAAATTACTCGAGGTGGTTGGGGCTGATTGTGAAGAGCGCTTTGCCTATGCCGACTGGCTGGCAACCCGGTTCAGCCAGCGGCGGGGATTGGTCTGGGAGGTACTGGACCTGTGGCTCGATTTCTGGCGCGACCTGATGCTAGTCAGGCTGGGATGTGCCGGTAGCATTACCGATATTGCCCTTGGGGAGGCACTGGTTCAAATGGCAGGGGACTATAGCCTGGCTCAAATAAGGACCTTCATCGCTGATATTCGGACGGCCCGGGAGCAGCTGGGACGGAATGCGAGTCCGAGACTGGTGCTGGAGGTGCTGATGCTTGGAATACCAGAGAGGAGGGGGGCAACGGGGCAAACCCTCGCTGCCCGATTTTCAGTAAACTATGGCTGAGATTGTTGGGGTACGTTTCAAACGAGCCGGCAGAGTGTACTACTTTGACCCGGCAGGTATTGACCTGGAAGTAAATGACTATGTGGTGGTTAAGACGATGCGTGGCCTGGAACTGGGGTGGGTGGTTATCGCTCCCAAGCAGGTACTGGCTAATGAAGTGCAGGAGCCATTGAAGCCAGTGGTGCGCAAGGCGGAGGAGGACGACATTGGGCGTAGCCGGGAGATTGAAACTAAGGAGGAGGAAGCCCTGGCTGAGTGCGGTCGGCTGATTAAGGAGCTGGGACTGCCGATGAAGCTGCTGGCTGCCAGATATAACCTTGATAATAGCTGCCTTACCTTTTTCTTTAGTGCTGAGAAGAGGGTCGACTTTCGTGAGCTGGTGCGTCAGTTGGCCGCTCGCTTCAAAATAAAGGTCGAGTTGCGGCAGGTGGGACCGAGGGATGAAGCCAAACTGCTTGGTGGCTTTGGACGGTGTGGTCGCCCCTTGTGTTGTGCCAATTTCTTAGATGAGTTCGCCCCGGTGTCAATTAAGATGGCCAAGGAGCAGGACTTGCCCCTTAACCCGATGAAGATTTCGGGTGTTTGTGGTCGGTTACTGTGTTGCCTGGTCTATGAAAATGAGCAATACCACCTTATGAAGGAAGGGTTACCCAGGAAGGGGCAGCAGGTTTCCACCTCTCTGGGGGTAGCCAGTGTCGTCGGCAGTAATCCGCTCAAGCAAACGGTAATGGTTGAGACGGATAGCCAGGCAATTGTGGAACTGCCTATCAGTGAGGTTACCGTGGTAAAGGATGAACAGCCACGCCGGCGGGGGAAGAAGGCTTAAGGTTTTTGGCTGCCATCAGCGGGGTCTCGGCTATGGCCTCCCCTGGCCGTGCCTTGGCTGGCTAGGCGGCAGGCAGGTATTTTTGCCACTCGTTGCGGGTCTGGGAGTAAGAATAGGGAATATAGAACGGGATATTACCCTTTGGTAGGGATGGGTGGTTGAGTAGTCTCATCCCGGCTTCTAAGGGGGTTCTTCCTGCCTTCCGCCGGTTGCAGGCTACACAGGCACTGACCACATTCTCCCAGCTATGTTGACCGCCCCGATATCTCGGGATGACGTGGTCAAGGGTAAGCTGCCTGGTTTCCCTGCCGCAGTACTGGCAGGTGTAGTGGTCACGCCTGAAGATTTCAAAGCGGGTTAATTTCTTCTGCGGCCGGGGGCGCTTGATAAAGTAAGCCAGTTTGATTACTGATGGCAGGGGGAAGCTATAATTGGCTGAGTGGATAAATCCCAGGCCATTCTCCAGCATTTCTGCCTTACCCTGGTACAGGAGTACCACTGCCCGCCGGACCCGACATACATCGAGTGGCTCGTAGCTCTGGTTCAGGACAAGAACGGAACGGTTTACCATCTACTGTCTCCCTGTGCGCAAGCTCACCTATTTTACTGAAAAAGCTCGTGGCTATGCAAGTTCAGGTTTGAAGCTTGCGCGGCGGTGTTTTCCAGGCAGGAATGAAGGCCCGGGCAGTGTTTCTGAGTAGCTGAGGTTTAGTCCTGACGCCTCTTGCTCCCCCGGCGGTTTCTCCGGTTAGACCGCAGGTCACTTCGGTAATCAGGGGCAGTGATGTTGAATGCCAGGCTGAGGCGGGGGTCCACCAGACGGGAACTAATACGGCTCTCAATCTCATCCAGCGAGCAGCAGGTGGTGACTACCGTTGCCAGGCGGGCGTTGTAGCGATAGTTGATGACCTGGTAAAGCTTTTCCTGCGCCCAGGGTGTAGTTGCCTGTTCACCAAAATCATCCAGGACAAGTAGCGGGGCGGTCTTTACGCTTTCAAAGAGCTGGTCATAGGACACCTTGCTATCAGGGCTGAAGGTAGAGCGCAGATGGTCAAGGAAATCGGGAACAACCACGAAGAAGGCTGGCTTGCCTGCTTGAAGCTGGTAATTGGCAATAGCCGATGCCAGGTGGGTTTTACCACAGCCATTAACCCCCTGAAGCACCAGCCAGCCATCGGGTGATTTGGCAAACTCGAGTGCCAGGCGGTAGGCCTGCTCCAGATTCTGGCGCTGCTCGGGCAGCAGGTTTACCCTTTTCCAGTCGAAGTTATCGAAGGTCATACTTTTCAGCAGTTCCAGGCTGAGACCACCGGTGTACTCCACCGATGGTTGTTTTTCCTCGACCACATATGTGTGGGATAGCCCGGGGTTAGAGAGGCGGGTGCGTATTCTTTCCTCCAGTTCGGAAATGGGAGCAATCGTAACAATCACCGTGGGCAGCTCGTTATTAGAGCGGTAGTTCAGTAGCTGGTCTAATTTTTCCTTGGCCCACGGTGTGCCGGTCTGAACTCCCAGGTCGTCCAGTATCAGGAGGGGGGCATTACGCACCTGGTCGAGGGACTCGTCGTAGGGCATTTCACTGTCAGGACTGAAGGCGGAGCGCAGGTGGTCCAGGAGGTCGGGGACAGTAATAAAGAGGGTGGGGTGACCGTGCTTGAGACGCTCGTTGGCAATAGCGGCTGCCAGATGTGTCTTGCCGCAGCCGCTGGGGCCACTCAGCACCAGCCATCCCCTGGGCTCGGCGGCGAAGGCCTTTGCGGCTTCATAAACCTCCTCGAACCGCTTCTGGTTGTCTGGATTTCCGCTTCTGCCCTGGGGGAACAGGTTGGCAAAGGTGAGGCGGGTTAGTGAGCCGAGGTTGCTGTATTGCTCCAGGCGGGACTGGTGCTCCCTATCCGATTCTCTCCTGATGCAGCGGCAGGCAACAACCTTGCTGAAGTCCGGTTTTCCTGACGGCAGGAGGGGGTGGACAAAGCCGGTCCCCTTGCAGATAGGGCAGGTTTCACCCTGCCGGGCTTCATCCTCAGCGTCTGACCATGTGTCCATATTTGCCCGCGATGTATTTATCTGGGCTCGTCTTCTGCGCAGAATCTCGCCGATATGTTCCATTGGTTTTACCTTCTGTTGACCAGCGCTCTAAAATCCTGGCGATATACCTCCAGTTTCGCTTGTTGGCTATAACCGCTTCCTTGATGGCGTCTTTAATCCAGGTCTCAGGGTAAAGTCTCTCTGCGTCACGTAGTTCGTCGCCAATCATTGGCGTTAGCATGCCGATGTTCTGTTCATAGAGGGTGAAGATATCAGGGGGTGCAGTTTCAACACGGGCCGGCCCTTCAGTTTTAAACCCGCTTAAGGAGAGTTCTCCATTTTGGATTTTGCTTACCGTCTGCCGGTTGTAATCGGTATTGAGGAAGTAGATGTCCTCTACCACCCCGTCTCTATCCAGGGCGAGGTGAAGGATGGTTCCCCGTTTGGTTGCCATTTCCAGACCATTGCGGAGTGCTTCCTCGGGCTTTCCCTCTCCGAGGCTGGTTAGCAGGCTCTTACTGTCCAGAAGCTCGCGGTAAGTGGTAAAGCGGGGATATCCCTTTTTGGGGTAGAGAGTCCAGAAGATGTGGAGGGTTATCTTTAACTCGACGATATCACTGATTTGCGGCAGCAGATGGCTGAAGAAAAGGTTGGGCAGGGGGGTGAACTGCATCCGGAGCGGGAAACCACTAAACTGTTTCATAATAGGCTTGGCTCTTCACTGGTAGTGGTAATACCTTCAAACTTGGCTTTTTGAGGTATGAAATGGAGCTTGATTTCCCCGGTAGGACCATTGCGGTGTTTGGCAATGATAACATCAGCGATGCCTTCCGGGTAGTCTTTATCGGGGTATTCCCGTTCCCATTCCTCTCTGGTGTGATAGTAATCGTCCCGGTAGATGAACGTAACAACGTCGGCATCCTGTTCGATGCTGCCGCTTTCTCTCAGGTCGGATAGCTGGGGCCTGTGTGATGCTCGCCACTCTACAGCCCGGCTGAGCTGTGAGACGGCTATCACGGGTACATTAAGCTCACGGGCCAGTGCTTTTAGTGAACGGGAGATGTAACTAATTTCCTGAACCCTGTTTTCCCCCCGGCTGTCTCCCTGCATCAGTTGCAGGTAGTCGACAATGATGAGGTCGATGCCGCGCTCAAAGTGGAGGCGGCGGGCTTTGCTTCTCATCTCTACTATCCGGAGGAGGGCTGAGTCGTCAATGTAGATTGGCGCTTCGGAGAGGGCACCGGTGGCATCCATGATTCTCATTTCCTCGGCTTCGGTGTGGAAGCCGAGCCTGACCCGTCGAGAGTCAACCCCGGCTTCGCTGGCCAGCAGGCGCAGCACCAGCGGTTCCCGTGCCATTTCCAGACTGAACAGGGCCACGCAGGCCTCCTGTTTTACCGCTGCGTTTCTGGCGATGCTGAGAGCAAGGCTTGTTTTGCCCATGCTGGGTCTGCCGGCGATGATAATCAGGTCGGAACGCTGAAGCCCACCGAGGAACTCATCGAGACCGGCAAAGCCGGACAGCACTTGAGGGATTGCTCCCCCGGCGTAGCCCTTCTCTTCCATATCGGCAGTGGTCTCAAAGTACCTGTCCAGCACCTGGCGGATATGGATGAGGTCTCTCGGCCCCTGCCCGTGGCGCAGCCTGAAAAGGGCATTCTCGGCTTTATTCAGGCTGTCATCAACATCCGCTCCCGCTTCGTAGCCGATGCTCTCGATCTGGTGGGCGGCGGTGATGAGATTACGCATCACCGAGAGGCGATAAGCAATCTGGGCATAGTGCTCGATGTGAAGTGATGTAGGGACGATGGATATCAGGTGACTTAAGTAGGCGGCGCCGCCGCATGCCTCCAGTTTTCCCCGTGAAGCCAGCTCCTGGGCTACTGTAATCTGGTCTATGGCTTCGTTGCGCTGGTAGAGTTCGAGACAGGCTTTATATATCCAGCGGTTCTGCTCGTAATAAAAGTCCTCTGGCTGGAGGATGGTAGCGGTCCCGTAGATGGCGGTGCCATCTATCAGGAGTGAGCCGATTACGTTTTCCTCGGCTTCAGTGTTGTGTGGCGGCAGTTTTTCGCCGTTCACCCTATTCTGGCTCCCTTTCAGTCACGGTAACCTTTATGGTGGGGGCTATGTCCCTGGCGAGTTTGATGACTACCTCGTAGCTGCCAAGCTGGCGGATGGGCTCGTCCATCTCTATCTTCTTTTTATCAATCACTGCTCCGGTGGCGTTCTCCAGTTCAGCGGCGATATCGGCGGTGGTAATTGAGCCATAAAGCTTCTCCGTGGCACCAACCTTGGCTTTCAGGGTAATTTCCTTCCCTTCCAGGTCACTGGCCAGCTTCTGCAGGTCTGTCTCCATCTTTTCCTGCTGGCGGGCTTGTATCTGGCGCTGGACTTCTATCTCATTGGCGATACCGGGCTTGGCCAGCAGGGCCAGCTTTCTCGGGATGAGGAAGTTTCTGCCATAGCCATCGGCTACCTCTTTTATCTCGCCGGCTTTAGCTACATTAGGCACATCCTCAAGTAAGATAACTCTCATAATTCCCCCTTGTCCCCATTATACTTCACCATCAGGTGAAGTAAAAGTAAATTCAGGTATAAATATTGGCAATGTTTTGGATAGCTCCCGCTCGTTTTCATTTGTTGATGAACCTTTCGGCATAGATAGCGGCACTAGCACCGTCGCCGGCGGCAGTGATTGCCTGCCGGCCGGAGTTGTGGCGGATATCTCCGGCGGCAAAGATACCGGGTATCCCGGTTTCCATCCTGTCGTTGGTAATGATATGACCGCTCTCATCCAGGGGTAAAACGCCCTTAAGGTAGCCGGTATTGGGGGTAAACCCGACGGATATAAAGATGCCATCTACCTTAAGGGTTGACTCCTCTCCGGTCTTTACCTGACGCAGCCTTATTTGCCTGACCGAGTTGTTACCTTCAATCGCCTTAACGACACTGTTCCACCGGAATTCCATTTTTGGTTCGGCGAAGGCTTTTTCCTGCAGGATACGGGTCGCCCGGAGCTGGTCTCGCCGGTGGATGACGATCACTCTGGAAGCGAACCTGACAAGGTGGATGGCTTCAGTAAGGGCAGCGTCGCCACCGCCAACTACAGCTACCGTTCTGTCTCTGAAGAAAGCCCCATCGCAGGTAGCGCAGTAAGACACACCTTTGCCGGTGAGGTCGTCTTCTCCGGGGACACCAAGTTTGTGCCGCTCTGAGCCACTGGCGATGATTGCCGCTCTGGCGATAAAGTCGCCCTCGCTCGTCTTTACTACCTTTCGTTCTCCTTTGACCTCGATACCAGTGACCTCAGCCATTAAGGTTTCCATCCCGAATTTTACTGCCTGCTGGTGCATTGACTGACCGAGTTCAAGGCCACTGATACCCTGGGGAAAACCGGGGAAGTTCTCCACCAGCTCAGCATTCATTATCTGGCCGCCGGCGAGCCCTTTTTCAATAAGGAGAGTACTGAGCCTGCCCCTGGCGGCATATATTCCCGCGGTAAGCCCGGCCGGACCGCCACCGATAATGATTAGCTGGCACTCGTTTTTCATGCGTTTATTCCAGGACGGCGTCCAGACTTCGCTTCAGCTCCGCCTTGGGTCTGAAACCGACGATATTGGAGACAGGCTCACCATTCTTAAAGATGAGCAGGTAGGGGATGCTCATTATACCATATTTACTGGCTGTCTTCGGGTTCTGGTCAACATCCAATCTCATGATGCTTATCTTACCGCTGTACTCTTCAGCCAGTTCATCCAGTATTGGTTCCACCATCCGGCAGGGCCCACACCACGGTGCCCCAAAGTCTACCAGTACCGGTATCTCTGACTTCGACACCATCTGGTCAAAATTACTATCCTGGATTTCAACCGGTTTACCCATGATTTCCCTCCTTATTTTTCATTTTGGGCTTCTCTCCCAGATAGACTTCCATTGACTCTCCTTATCCTGCTACGCTCTCCGTCTTCGCGCCTTAATCATTTCTGTTTTTTGAACTCCTGGCTGACCTTGATGACTATTTCGGGGCTGGCTACCAGGTCGACTACGGTCATGGCTAGAGCCTTGGCGGCATCAATAAACCCGCTGGTGCCGGCCTCGGATGCTGCCGCGGCAGCAAACTGGGGAGAGTGCAGTAAGACATCTTGGGGAGCTATAGCTACTGAAGGGTGGATGCTGGGTACTAACTGGCTGACATTTCCCATATCGGTACTGCCAAAGGACTGCCTGGGGTTCTTGAGTTGTATCTGGCGTCCCAGGGACAGCATATTGCGTTTGAACAGTCGAGCCAGGGTTAAATTATTGCGCAGGGGGGCATAATGGATGTCTGCCCACTTGTATTCCAGGCGGGCGCCGGTGGCGGTAGCGGCGCCGATAAAGCAGTTTATAACCTTTTGTTTCAGTTCGTCAAGGTAGGCATCGTCCTCAGCTCTTACCAGGAAACTTCCGGCACTGTGGGCAGGGACGATATTGGCCGCCTGCCCGCCATCGGTAATGATGCCGTGAATGCGAGCCTTACTCTTGATGTGCTGTCTCAGTGAATTGATGGCGGCAAAGGCCTGGAGCATGGCTTCCAGGGCGTTGATGCCTGCTTCAGGTCGGGCAGCGGCATGAGCCTCCCTGCCAAAAAATTCAATCTCCAGGCTGATGCAGGCAAGGGCCCGGGTGGTAGCGGTGTCATGGACCGCAGGGTGAACCATCATTGCCAGATCGATTTCGTTGAAAGCTCCTCGCTCCGCCAGTATCGCTTTGCCTCCGTATAGCTCCTCGGCCGGAGTGCCGAGGACAACAATACTGCCGCCGAAGTGGTCAATGATTGGTTTGGAGGCCGCTGCAGCACCCACAGCCATCGTACCGATTAGATTATGCCCGCAGGCATGGCCAAGCCCGGGCAGGGCGTCATACTCAGCCAGGAGAGCGATGGCTGGTTTGCCCTGTCCATAACTCCCCCTGAAGGCAGTAGGTAGTCTACCGATACCCCTCTCGATGTGAAAACCATTTTTCTCCAGGTACTCGGTTAACCAGCCCGCTGCCTTGGTTTCCTTGAAACCCAGTTCAGGATTGGCATGGATTTTCAGGCTCAGCTCGCTGAGTTCACGGCGACGGGCCTCTATTTCCTTTATGACTCGGGTTTTGGCTTCTCCGGTATCCAATCCCCCCCCTTCTCTCTCCGGGCTGGTGCTTATTTGTTAATAGTATAGCCTAACACGGGTGGTATTTCCAGATGGGGATGAAGCTCCGGTTGTCTAAGTGCCTGAGTGCCTGGCGTCCCAAATCATTTAAGCAGGTAACCCAACCGACTGTCTGTTGCATCTAGAGCTTGATTGTGGTATACTTTCGCTAAACGAAGATGAAGTAGTTGAAGTGGGTTTGATTCCCACTTTTTTGTTGTATGGTGGATAATAGGAGGGGAGGTTTTAATTAGAAATGAAGAGCGACTTTCTCCTGGCGCTTACCCAGCTCTCAGCAGAGAAAAACCTGCCTAAAGAGGTGGTTATTTCTGCCGTGGAGTCGGCTCTGGTATCAGCCTATAGGAAGGACAATTTCGCTCCTGACCAGCATATTGTGGTTAAGCTTAATCCAGCTAACGGTAAGGTTGAGGTGTGGGCGGAAAAGACCGTAGTTGAACAAGCTGGAGACCATTGCAATGAAATTTCACTGACCGAGGCATGCCAGATAAAACCGGAGGTGCAAATTGGCGAGGCCGTTATGGTTGAGGCTACCCCTCACAATGCGGGGCGTATTGCTGCTCAAACGGCAAAGCAGGTAATTATGCAGCGTCTTCACGATGCTGAACACAGCGCTATATTTGAGGAGTATCTGGGTAAGGAGGGCGATATTGTTAGTGGTCTGGTGCAGCGCATCGAGCCCCGGCAGGTTTTTGTTGATCTGGGTAGGGCACAGGCGGTGCTGCCTCAGACCGAGCAGGTACGTATTGAGAGATACCGGGTTGGGCAGAGGCTTAAGGTTTACCTTGTAGAGGTGGCTAAAACCAGTAGAGGGCCCCGGGTGATAGTGTCTCGCTCTCATCCAGGTTTGCTTCGTCGGCTGTTCGAGCTGGAGGTTCCGGAGATTTTTAACGGGGCAGTCGAGATAAAGGCGGTTGCCCGGGAAGCTGGCTACCGGAGTAAAGTTGCTGTGGCTGCACACCAGGAGGGTATTGACCCGGTTGGTTGCTGTGTTGGGCTTCGCGGCATCAGAATCCAGAATATTGTTGGTGAGCTGAATGGCGAAAAACTGGACGTTGTCATGTGGAGCCCGGATGACGCTATCTTTATCGCTAATGCCCTTAGCCCGGCTAAAATATTGAACGTTGAGCTTGACAGGGAGGGAGAGGTAGCCACGGTGGTTGTCCCTGACCGGCAGCTTTCTCTGGCTATTGGTAAGGAAGGGCAGAATGTCAGGCTGGCGGCCAAGCTTGCCGGCTGGCGAATTGATATTAAGAGCGCCTCGGTAGCTGAGATGGAGAAGGCGGAAGCAGCCGGGGCTGGAGAAGAAGCTGTGGTTGGTGAGGAACCTCCGGTTGAGATGCCCGAGGTAATGGAGGCGGTTCCGGTAGCAGCCGGGCCAGTAGCTGGCGGGGCATCGGCTGAAGAGGCAGTAGAGTCAGTACCGTTTATTCCCCCGGTTGAGGTTTCTCCTGAAGCGCCGGAGAAGCCGCAGCTTCGTTTTGCTGAAGACATAATGGTGCGGGCGCCTACTAAGCCTGAGGCTAAATCAAGGAAGAAGAGGAAAAAGAAAAGCACCCCGCCGGACAGGGAGGGTAGTGACGGAGGTGCCAGACCCAGGAAAGTACGCCAGGTGGTAGATGTTGTCGGTGATGAAGATGAGGAGTATTAAGCATGTACCGCAGCGGACCTGTGTTGCCTGTCGTCGGGTGAAGGCGAAGCGGGAGCTGGTGCGCCTGGTACGTACCGCTAGCGGGTATGTTGAGGTTGACCCCGGGGGTAAGAAGGTGGGGCGCGGAGGTTATCTATGCCGGGTAAGAGACTGCTGGGAGAAAGGGCTAAAGGGTGGTCGGCTGGAGCATGTTCTGCGGGTCAAACTTAGTGAGGATAACCGGGAGCAGCTCATGAAATACGGAGAAGAAATAAAAGACGATGATGAAGGGGCGAGCTAGTGGTAGAAAGAAATAAACCGGCTGAGGCTGCTAAATTCGCAGATGAAGTGACAAGCGAGGAGACTTCGTCAACGGAGGTGCGTTCTGTTGGGATTCCTCGTAACTTGAGCGTGAGGCAGCTGGCTGACCTGCTCAGCATTAGTGCCGTGAGTGTTATCAAACGACTGATGAGAGATGATATTATAGCCAGTATTAATCAGGTTGTAGACTATGAAATGGCGGCAGCGGTGGCGGTGAGCTTGGGTTATGAAGCCCGTCCCGAGCCTCGCGCTAGGCGAGGGTCAGTTGATGCCACTGTTAAGGCTAAACGGCGTCAAATGTTTCAGGGCGGTGAGACTGGTGAGCTGCAGCCACGCCCGCCGGTAGTTACCGTTATGGGGCATGTTAATCATGGGAAGACCCGGCTTCTTGATGCTGTCCGGCAGACTGATGTAATGGCTACCGAAGCGGGGGGAATCACCCAGCATATTGGTGCCTGTCAGGTAGAAATAAACGGGCAAAAGATTACCTTTCTGGATACCCCGGGCCATGAGGCATTTACGGCAATGCGGGCTCATGGTGCCCAGGTGACCGATATCACTGTTCTGGTGGTGGCGGCTGATGACGGAGTGATGCCCCAGACTCTGGAAGCCATAGACCATGCCCGGGCGGCCGGGGTGCCTGTTGTGGTGGCTATCAATAAGATTGATAAACCTGAGGCTAACCCTGAGCTGGTTAAGCAACAGCTGGCTGATGCCGGTCTGCTTATTGAGGAGTGGGGGGGCGATACTGTCTGTGTCCCCATTTCAGCCAAGGAGAAAAAGGGCATCTCTGAGCTATTGGAAAACGTTCTGGTGGTGGCTGAGGTGGAGGATCTCAGGGCGAACCCGGCTCGACCAGCAATGGGCACGGTTATTGAAGCTGAACTGGACAAAGCTAGGGGGCCGTTAGCTACGGTGCTGGTTCATAACGGTAGCCTGAAGGTTGGTGATGTGGTGGTGGTTGGTACCACGTGGGGCAGGGTAAGGGCGATGTTTAATGACAGGGGCAAGCGGGTGAAGAAGGCTGAGCCGTCTACGCCGGTAGCAGTCCTGGGTCTGAGTAGTGTGCCTCAAGTGGGAGATACCCTGATGGCGGTAGCTAATGAGACCCAAGCTCGCTCCATAATCCAGGAGCGCGAGCGGGAGATGCGGCAGGGGGCAAAACCGGTGAGCCTGACTACCCTCTCCGACCAGATCAGTGCCGGTGAGGTGAAGGAGCTTAACGTCGTTTTGAAAGCTGATGTTCAGGGTAGCATTGAGCCGATAAGGGCTTCTCTGGAACGGTTGGGAGCGGATGAGGCCCGGGTCAGGGTTGTCCATAGTGGTAGTGGTAATATTAGCGAGAGTGATGTTATGCTGGCTATTGCCTCTAAAGGGCTGGTTATTGGTTTTAACACCAGTGCTGAGCTAGGGGCTCGGCGGCTGGCTGAGGTGGAGGGGGTGAGTATCCGTTACTATGATGTAATTTACGATCTGGTGGCCGATGTGGAAAAGGCACTGAAAGGTATCCTGGAGCCTTCTCTGGTAGAGGTTATTGATGGGCGGGCTGAGGTGAGGGCGGTCTTTTCCAAGGGGAAGGGAGGGAAAGCAGCCGGGGTCTATGTTACCGAGGGTAAGCTGGGCCGGGGGGCCTTTGCCCGGGTGTGGCGAGGGGAGCAAATGTTATGTGAGTCTCCAGTCAGCAGCCTGAAGCGGTTCAAGGATGATGTTAAAGAGGTGGCCACTGGTTTTGAGTGTGGGGTGGGCATCAAGGATTTTAACGAATTTCAGGTTGGTGATATAGTGGAAGTTTTTCACACTGAGGAAGTAGCTTAGCAGGTAATCGGGTGGGTTGTGTAAGGGGGTGGTAGTTGTGGCGCATCGTATCGAGCGGGTGAATAGTATTATCCGCTATGAAATTAGCCAGTTACTACAACGCCAGGTCAAGGACCCGCGACTTGGTAACTTTGTCACTGTAACCGAGGTTTCTACTTCCCTTGACTTGAGATATGCCAGGGTATTTATCAGCCGTATTGGAAGTGAAGAGGAAAAACGGGAGACCCTGAGCGCGCTGGTTTCGGCTTCAGGTTTCTTCCGCAGGCAGCTGGCCAAGCGTCTGCGTCTAAGACGTATTCCAGAACTGAGCTTCCAGTGGGATGATTCTATTAGGCGAGGGGCTCACCTCCTGGAACTCATTGATAAGGTGACCACCGATGACCTGCCCCGGTCGGGATAGGGGTTGACCGTGGATGGCATACTGAATATTAATAAGCCTGTGGGTATGACCTCGTTCAGTATTGTTGCTATGGTGAAACGCCTGACGGGGGAACGGCGCGTCGGGCATGCTGGTACCCTTGACCCGATAGCCAGTGGCGTGTTGCCGGTTTGCCTCGGGCAGGGGACGCGGGTTACGGAGTTTCTGGTTGACCAGACCAAGACCTATCGGGCCCAGATTGAACTGGGGGTGGCTACCGATACCTATGATGGGAGTGGTAAGATTACCCAGCGGAAGGACCCATCCTGGATTGGCCTGGGGCGGCTTGAGCAGGCACTTGCTTCCTTCCGTGGGGTGATATCGCAGACACCACCGATGTATAGTGCGGTGAAGCACCATGGTAAGCGACTTTATCAACTGGCACGCTCCGGTATCACGGTGGAGAGAAGAAGTCGCCCGGCTAAGATTTATCACCTTGAGCTTATAGAGTTTCAGCCGCCGCTGGTGGCGATAGAGGTGGTATGTGGTAAGGGGACCTATATCCGCTCGCTGGCTCATGACCTGGGGCAAGTTCTTGGTTGCGGTGCTAATTTGAGGGGTCTGGTTCGTTCGAGATGCGGTCTCTTTGATATAATGGATGCTATTTCGCCCGCCCGGCTTGAAGATGCTGTTCACTGCGGCTACTGGCGGCGCTTTATTTACCCGATAGATATTGTACTTCAGCACTGGACGGCTATGATTGTCGATGATGCTACTGCCCGGGAAATAAGGGACGGGCGTTCCTTGGTCTCGGTCCGGGATGACACTGGTGGCTATTGCCGCGCCTATACTCAAGATGGCTGTTTCCTGGGTGTGCTGGGCTTTAGCCAGGAAACGGGGCAGTGGCACCCAGAGAAGGTTTTCTGTGGCTCTCAGGAAGAGCCGTGTGCGGTCCCTGGTGAGATGGACGTTTGAAGGCCTTGACAGCTTGCCTGGAATAGTAATATAGTTCAACCAGTGTCGAAAAAGGAGGTACCAGAAATTGCAGGCGTATTGTTTTAAGTGTAGAAAAAAGGTAGAGATAAAGAATCCCCAGAAGGTTACGTTGAAAAATGGGAGACCGGCGACACGGGGAACCTGTCCGGTATATGGGACTAAGGTATTCAGAATTGGTCAGGGTTAATTAGTTGCTGCTTTCACCATACCCCCGGTATGGTGCAGATAACCCGCTTACGGTTAACTTGACAGTTATGTGACCTGTATTCTCGTAGCCCGGGTTTTATAGCAGGCAGGGCTATCTGAATCAATGCCGTGAATAAGGGTACTGGCCAGGGAAAATAGGGAGCAAGTCTCTGGTTACAGTTCTCTAGTTGTACGGCTGTTCTGGTGGTGGTTTGTGGGGGAGGTTAGGTCGTGGGTGGGGGCAGTTAGGGTATTCTGGTGGGGGCGAGCTAAGCCAGGTACCGCGAAAAGGAGGAAACGTTAGGCCTTGGGCAAGATAAATGTAGCTATAATAGGGGTTGGCAATTGTGCCTCGTCGTTAGTGCAGGGCGTTTACTATTATAAGAAGGCGAAAGAGACTGACTTTGTGCCTGGACTTATGCATGTTAATCTGGGTGGTTACCATATAAGCGATATTAACTTTGTGGCTGCCTTTGATATTGATAAGAATAAGGTAGGAAAAGAGCTGGAGCAGGCAATCTTCACTCCCCCCAATAATACCTTCAGGTTTTGTGATGTACCGGCCACTGGCGTCAAGGTTAACCGGGGTATGACTCATGACGGCTTGGGCAAGTATCTGTCTCAGATAATTGAGAAGGCACCGGGCAAGACGGCTGATATTGTCCGTATTCTTAAGGAGACCAAGACTGACGTGGTGCTTAATTACTTACCTGTGGGTAGTGAAGAGGCAACCAAGTGGTATATTGAGCAGGTACTGGCGGCTGGCTGTGGCTTTGTTAATTGCATTCCCGTTTTTATCGCCAGAGAGAAATACTGGCAGGAGCGCTTCGCTGAGCAGGGACTCCCGGTTATTGGCGATGATGTAAAGTCCCAAGTAGGGGCTACTATTGTCCATCGTGTCCTTACCCGCCTCTTCAGAGACCGTGGTGTCAGGCTGGAGCGGACTTATCAGTTGAACTTTGGTGGTAACACTGACTTCTATAATATGCTGGAACGGGAGCGTCTCGAGTCCAAGAAGATATCCAAGACTAACTCGGTTACCTCCCAGCTGGACTACAAACTTTCCTCGGATGATATTCATGTTGGTCCCAGCGACTATGTCCCCTGGCTTAAAGACCGCAAGTTCTGTCATATCAGGATGGAGGGACGGACCTTTGGTGATGTCCCGCTGGACCTGGAGTTGAAGCTTGAGGTTTGGGATAGCCCTAACTCAGCCGGGGTGGTTATTGATGCCTTAAGGTGCTGCAAACTTGCCCTGGACCGTGGACTGAAGGGAGCGCTGGTGGCTCCGTCTGCCTATTTTATGAAGTCGCCGCCGGTTCAATATACCGATGACGCAGCCCGGCAGATGGTAGAGGAGTTCATTGTCGCGGATAAACCAGAAACAGGCTGAATTCGTGAGAAGGTTATAGGCATCAGTTAATGAAGATAGCGCTAGTCTCCCCTTATGACTTTGCTTATCCGGGAGGCGTTACCAATCATATCTCCTGCCTTGAGCGTTATTTTACCCGGATGGGTCATGAGGTAAGGATTGTTGCCCCCGCGTCCAAAGCTGCCTCCGGCCTTGGTGACAGGTTCATACCTATCGGGACCCCCCGACCTATTCCCACCAGTGGTTCTATCGCCCGGCTTACTATCTCACCGTGGCTTTCATCCCGGGTGAAGGCGGTGCTTGATGAAGAAAAGTTTGATATTGTCCACCTTCATGAGCCGCTAATGCCGATGCTGTGCACTACCGTGCTTCGTTTGTCACAGACAGCAAATATCGGTACCTTTCATGCCTGGCAGGGCAAGCCAGGGTATGACTTCGCCAAGCCTGTGGGTAAGTGGATTTTGAAGAGGTGGTTCCGCAGGCTTGACGGTAAGATTGCCGTGTCTAAACCCGCCCGGGAGTTTGCCTCCGGCCACTTTGCCGGATACTACAACGTTATCCCTAATGGCGTTGACATAAGTCATTTTTCCCCTGATGTGGCCCCGATTGACAGGTTCTGCGATGGTAAGCTCAATGTTCTGTTTGTTGGTCGCCTGGAGAGACGGAAGGGACTGGACTATCTGCTCAAGGCTTATTACCAGGTCCAACAGGAGATTCCGGACTCACGGCTTATCGTAGTTGGCCCGGGTACCAGATTGCGCAGGAGATACGAGCGGGAGGTAAGACACAGCGGCCTCAGGGATGTCGTTTTTGTTGGCTACGTAGACTATGACGAGTTGCCCCGGTACTACAAGACGGCCGACGTTTTTTGTACCCCGGCTACGGGGTGGGAAAGTTTTGGTATCGTTTTACTTGAGGCGATGGCTGTTGGCAAGCCGATTGTTGCCTCCAATATAGATGGTTATGCCCGGGTGGTAGCTCATGGCGTTGACGGACTACTCGTGCCGCCCGGGAACGGGGAAATGTTGGCCCAGGCGCTCGTCTGTCTTTTGAGTGATGAGGCGCTTCGGCAGCAGATGGGAGCCAGGGGAAGGCTTAAGGCGGAGGAGTATAGCTGGGAACATATTGCGCAGCGGGTTTTGAATTATTATATGAGGGTGCTTGGCGAGCCACCGTGGAGGGCACATTATCCGCAGTTTAAGGCGATGTCGCTCTCGGTTTAGGGATGTGGGAGAGGATGGCTCGGGTGATTGCCCGGAAAAAAGTGATTGATGGTCAGGTTATCCGAAGTTCGGAGAAGTATCGCCGGTTATTTTATCCAGCCGGTAGCGCGCTTTGTGGCGAAGTCAAAAGTATCGCCTGATGCCATAACCTGGCTCGGCTTCCTGTTGACTGCTGGTGCTGCGGCACTGATTATTAACCGATGCCTCCTGGCGGCTGGTTTCGTGATGCTTGCCGGCGGTTTTTTTGATATCCTGGATGGGGCGGTAGCTCGTTATACCAATCAGGTCAGCCGCTTTGGTGCTGTCCTTGACTCCACGCTTGACCGTTTAGCTGAGGCAGTGGTGCTGCTCAGCATTTTGGTATTATTTTTATTTACGGAAGAGCAGTCAGTTTTATTTTCCCTGTTTGTCAAGGAATGGTCAATCTTGCTTGTTGGTGTTACCTTGCTTGGCTCGGTGCTGGTGAGTTATATCAGGGCCAGGGCGGAAGCAGTGGGCTTGGAGTGCCAGGTGGGGCTGTTTACCCGGCCGGAGAGGGTCATTGTGCTGGCGCTGGGGCTTCTGCTGGCCCACATTACGGGTGCCCTGGTTGTTGCGCTGACTGTCATCGCGGTACTGAGCTTTATCACGGTGGGTCAGCGGTTGCTTTGTGTGAGGCAACAAACACAGGCTAAGTAACCTCTGGCTCTTTTCATTTACAGTGCTTATATGTTATAAATTAAGAAAACCTGGTCAAGGAGGTAGGTGTTATGACTGACAAGGCGTTTGAGGCAAGCCTTACTGGGCTGACGGCGGCAGTTGTATTGTGGATAATACTGGGAATAGTCTTCGGGGTGTTAGTTTGGGGATGGGTGGTGGTAGTTGGTCTTGTAGTTGAGATTGTTGGTGGCGGGTTTTTACTTCACTACTGGGGTAAGAACTATATGGCAAGGGAGTAGTCTATTAGTGGAAGAGCTAAAACCCGTTTAGTCTGTTTGGGGTGATACCGGTCTGGAGGAGAAAAAATGCCGGCGATAGCTATTATTGGAGCCCAGTGGGGAGACGAGGGCAAGGGTAAGGTGGTTGACCTGCTGGCTGAGAAGGCGAACATGGTAGTCCGTTTTTCCGGTGGGGATAATGCCGGGCATACTGTGGTCAACCCTCAGGGTGAATTCAGATTGCACCTTATTCCATCGGGCATTTGCTCCCCGCATGCCACTTGTATTATTGGTAACGGTGTGGTGATTAATCCTGCGGTCCTAATTGACGAATTAGACCAGCTAAACCGGCGTGGCGTGGATACGAGCCGGCTGTTTATCAGTGACCGTGCTCATTTGATTATGCCGTATCATACCCTGCTCGATGGGCTGGAAGAGAGGTGGCGGGGTAAGAAAGCGTTGGGGACAACACTCAAGGGTATCGGTCCGGCTTTTGCTGATAAGGTGGCCAGGTTGGGTATCAGGACAGGTGACCTCCTGGACAAGGAGCTGTTTTGGGAGCGGCTCCAGCTTGTCCTTGCTTACAAGAACACTATCCTGACCGAGGTTTATGGGGAAAGCCCTTTATCAGCAGACGAGATTTACAATCAGTATCACCATTACGGGGAGCGCCTAGCATCTTGTGTTCGGGAAACGACTGTGATGGTGGAGGAAGCGCTTAACCGGGAGGAACTGGTTTTACTGGAGGGAGCCCAGGGGGCTTTGCTTGACCCTGATTTTGGCACCTATCCTTATACTACCTCTTCTTCACCGCTGGCGGGAGGAAGCTGTTTGGGGGCTGGCCTTGGTCCCAGCCGGATAAGTCGCGTTGTGGGTGTTTTTAAGGCTTATTGCACCAGGGTCGGCAGTGGTCCAATGCCTACTGAGCTGGAAGATGAAACCGGTGACCTGCTTCGGGAACGGGCTCATGAGTATGGGACTACTACGGGCAGGCCGCGCCGCTGTGGTTGGTTTGATGGCGTTGCCGCTCGTTTTAGCGCCCGAATTAATGGATTTACCGGGGTAGCAATCACCCGCCTTGACATCCTTGACGTTTTGCCTCATTTGAAGATATGTATTGGCTACAGAGGGGATGGCGAGACTATTAATTACTTCCCGCCCAGTGTTACTGCCCTGGCCAGGTATGAGCCTGTCTATGAAGAGCTGCCCGGCTGGCAGACTCCGACCAGTGATATTCGGCGGTACGAGCAGTTGCCGTTTGAAGCCCGCCAGTATGTAGCAAGGTTAGAAGAGCTCATCTCGTGCCCGGTCAATCTCGTTTCTGTGGGAGCAGGACGGGAGCAGAGCATCTTGAAGAAGCCTATCCTTTAGCCCAGCGGCAGGTCAGTTTGGTAATCTTTGAGGGTCTCCCTGATGAGGGAGGCTGTTTTTTCGTCGGGTTCGGTGAGAGGCAGGCGTGGTTTTCCGACATCAAAGCCGATATGGTTCAGGGCATATTTGACCGGGACGGGGTTGGATATTACAAACAGGGCGTCAATCAGGGGTAGAAGGTGGTGGTGGATTTTGGCGGCCTGGCCTATCCTGCCATTGACCATGGCGTTAATCATTTCCTTAAGCTGGTTACCGACCAGGTGAGAGGCGACACTGATGAGGCCGTAGCCCCCTAAGGCCATTATCGGTAGGGTATCACCGTCATTACCACTCCATACCAGGAAGTCACTTCTTGTGTTGTCAATAATCCGGGCAATTTGACCCAGATTGGAGCTTGCCTCCTTTACCCCGATGATATTATCTATCTGGCTTAACCTGATAGTGGTGTCGGCTGACAGGCTGGTAACAGTGCGTGCTGGCACGTTATAGAGAATGCAGGGTAAACTGGTTCCGTTAGCGATGGCCTTGAAGTGCTGGTAGAGGCCCTCCTGCGTAGGCTTGTTGTAGTAAGGGACTACCAGCAGGCAGGCGTCAACCCCGATTTTCTCTGCTTCCCTGGTTAGTTCCAGGCTCTGGGAGGTGCTGTTGCTACCGGTGCCGGCGATTACTGTTCCCCGGTTACCTGCGGCTGATTTGACCTCAGAAAATAAGCGCAGCTTTTCCTCCCGGGTGAGGGTGGGAGATTCGCCGGTTGTCCCTGATATTACCAACCCGTCGCTGCCTGAATTGAGCAGGGCGAGGGCCAGTCTCTTTGCCTGCTCGTAATTAACCGCCCCTTCCTGGTTAAACGGGGTTGCCATGGCGGTAATTAATCGTCCCACCTTTTCCATTTCCTTACCCTCCGGGGTGGAGCCACCCTCGCTTAATCACTTCCTCGGCAATCTGGACGGTGTTTAAGGCTGCCCCCTTACGCAGGTTGTCGGCGACAATCCACATAATCAGGCCGTTGGGGTGAGATGAATCCTTGCGAATCCGCCCCACAAAGACTTCGTCAGTGCCGGCAGCCGACCACGGCTGGGGATAGAGACTGATGGCAGTATCATCCAGCACCTTGACTCCTGGTGCTTGGGCGAGGATACGCTGAGCTTCGTCAGGGAGCATCGGCTGGGAGAATTCTACGGTAACCGCTTCACTGTGCCCGATAAACACCGGTACCCGGACGCAGGTAGCTGAAATGGCTATGTTATCGGTGTGCATTATCTTTTTCGTTTCTTCGACCATTTTCCATTCTTCTTTGGTGTAGCCATTGTCTAGAAAGACATCAATCTCTGGCAGGGTGTTAAAGGCAATCTGGTGGGGATAGACGTGGGGGGTAGTGTTTTGCCCGTCCAGTACCTGTCTTGCCTGTGCAGTTAGCTCATCCACTGCCGCGGAACCGGTGCCTGACACCGCTTGGTAGGTATCAACGATAATACGCTTGATGGGATTGACCTTGTGTAGCGGGTACAGGGCCACTACCATTTGAATGGTAGAGCAGTTAGGATTGGCGATAATTCCCCTATGCCATTTGATATCCTCGGGATTGACTTCCGGTACTACCAGTGGAACCCTGGGTTCCATTCTGAAGGCGGAGCTATTATCAACAACCACAGCGCCTGATTGAGCGGCTACAGGTGAAAAGTGGCGGCTAATCTCAGCACCGGCGGAAAACAGGGCAATGTCTGTTTCCTTGAATGAGTCAGGAGTCGTTTCTTCGACTTCAACCTCCTGGTGGTTAACAAACAGCCTCTTCCCTGAAGAGCGTTCCGAGGCTAAAAGGCGGATTGAAGCCGCGGGGAAGTTACGCTGCTCCAGTACCTTGATGAATTCCTGTCCCACCAGCCCGGTGGCACCGACAACGGCCACTCTGGCTTCCTTCATTGTTCCTCCTGTAGACCGAGCAGGGTGTCGAGGCCGTAAATCAGACCCTGATGTTTAACTACCTCCTTGATGGCCAGCATGACACCCGGCATATAGCACTGCCGGCTAATGGTATCGTGTCGGATGCTCAGTGTCTGTCCTGGTCCCCCTAGCAGTACCTCCTGGTGAGCTAGGAGACCCGGGAGCCGCACGCTGTGAATGGCGATGCCTTCAAGCTGCTGCCCCCGGCTGGGTGAGGCTTCACCCAGGGGAGCCTGGGTGAATGGTTTGCCTTTAGCGGCTAGCATGGCTCTGGCCGTGGACAGAGCCGTTCCCGAGGGGGCATCAATCTTCTGCGGGTGATGCAGTTCTATGATTTCGGCACAGTCAAGGTATTTAGCTGCTATCCTGGCCAGATGCATCATGAGCACTGCGCCCAGAGCGAAGTTTGGGGCTACTACTGCCCCGACCTTATGGGCTGTCACCAGGCGGTCAATTTCGGCGGTTTCGTCGGCGGTTAGGCCGGTAGTCCCTATCACCAGGTTGACACCGTGTTTGGTTGCGGTACGTACTGCGGGCATGGTAGCCCGGGCGGTAGTGAAATCTACCATTACTTCAGGCTTGGTAAGGTGAAGGATGTATTCCAGGTCAGAGGAGAGGGGTATGGTGCCAGAGCCATCGGGCAGCTCAAGGTGGTTCGGGGAGGCTTTCAGTTCCACGGCACCTACCGGCTGGGTTTCAGGTTCATGGTAGAGGGCACTAATTACCTCCTGCCCCATTCTACCTAGGGCACCGTTTACGATTACTCTAACTGGCTTCATGGCCTGGTCCTGCTTGCTGGGTATTTTGCTTGGCTTTCATCCCGGCTTTATCAGTGCCCTTTATTTTAATGATACTGCCTGTCTCCGGGGGGGTGGGGATGCTGTGGAGGGCGAGACTCACGTTGCTTTTGGAATGGGCGGTTACCTGGTGGGGAGTTTCCTGGTGGGGAGTTTCTTGGTGTGGTTTCTTTTTCAAGTAGGGCTCGCCGTGACAGGTTTGTCCTCCCCATGTTATCAATATCGATTACCTTAACCGTAATTTCATCGCCGATCTTGACTACATCCTCCACTCTGGCTACCCGGTATTCAGCCAGTTCACTGATGTGAACCATACCCTCTTTGCCGGGTAAAATTTCCACCATGGCACCAAAGTTGAGGATACGGGTTACCTTTCCTGTGTAGATACTGCCGACCTCGATGTCTTTGGTGAGGCCTTCGATGATTTCCATGGCTTTGCGGGCTGACTGCTCATCGGGTGAGCCGATAATCACCGTGCCGTCATTGTCAATATCGATGCTGGTCTTGGTCTCATCAATAATTGACCTGATGGTTTTACCTCCGGTGCCGATTACACTTCCAATCTTATCGGGGTTAATCGTTATCTTGTACATTCGGGGTGCATAGGGGCTGAGTTCGGAGCGACTGGAACTCAGACTCTGCCCCATTATTTCCAGGATGGACCGGCGTGCCTCACCGGCCTCCCTTAGTGCCTGTTCCAGGACTTCCACACTGACTCCCTTGAGCTTGGTATCCATTTGCAGGGCGGTAATCCCATTAGTGGTTCCGGCTACCTTGAAGTCCATGTCGCCATGGGCATCCTCGATGCCTGCAATATCGGTCAGGACGACGTATTTACCATTATCACCGGTAACCAGGCCCATGGCAACCCCGGCTACGGAGGTCTTTATCGGCACTCCGGCATCCATTAGCGATAGGCTCGAGGCGCAGACGCTGGCCATGGACGTGCTGCCGCTGGAGCTTAGCACTTCTGAAACAAGGCGGATGGTGTAGGGAAAATCTTCATCATGGGGGAGTACCGGGGCAAGCGCCCGCTCCGCAAGGGCACCGTGTCCTATTTCGCGGCGGTTAGGTGTCCCGATGCGTTTCACCTCACCGCTGGAGAAGGGCGGGAAATTGTAATGGTGGATGAAGCGCTTGCTCTCCTCTATTCCCAGCCCATCAAGTCGCTGTTCCTTACCTACCGAGCCCAGGGTAGTAATGGTCAGCACCTGGGTTTGCCCTCTGGCGAACAGGGCTGAGCCATGGGTGCGGGGTAAAAGCCCTGTTTCACAGCTGATGGGCCGGATATCTTTCAGACCGCGTCCATCAATGCGCTGGGCTTTGTTGAGGATGTTACCCCTTATTTCATCCCTGAGCCCTGTCTCAAAAGCGGACAGGATATCTTTTTCAGGGAATGACTCACTTAGGTTTCCCACAAGCTCTTTTCCTAGGTCATCAAGTGCCTGCTCGCGGCGTAACTTCTCCGGTTGACTCAGGGCCTGGTCAAGCCTGCCCTTGAGCATTGATGAAACGGCGGAGATGACCTCGGGGTCAGGTTCATTGACCGGGGCTTCAAGCTTGGGCTTTCCACAGGCCTTTTTTAGTTGCTCCTGGAGCTCAATAATGGGCTGGTTTGCCTTGTGCCCCAGCCTGATTGCCCGGGCAATAATATCATCCGAGACCTCCCGGGCCCCTGCCTCAAGCATTACTATTGCCTGGCTGGTACTGGCGACGATTAAGTCAAGCTGGCTCTCTTCAAGCTCGGCTAACGTTGGGTTTAAGATAAGCTCATTGTTAATGTAGCCGACGTGGACGGCGCTTACCGGGTTCTTAAATGGCACCTCTGATATTGAGAGCGCCGTTGAGCCGCCGATGACTGCCAGGATATCAGGGTCGTTTTCCTGGTCAACGGAAAGAACGGTAACTACAACCTGGATATCATTACGCCATGCCTTGGGTAGAAGGGGGCGCAGGGGGCGGTCGGTAAGCCGCATGGCCAGGGTTGCCTCCTGGCTGGGGCGTCCCTCCCTCCTGATGAAGCCGCCAGGGATTTTGCCTGCGGCGTATAGCCTTTCCTCGTAGTCGATGGTCAGCGGCAGAAAATCCACACCCTCTCGCGGCTCACTGGCAGAACATGCGGTGACCAGCACTACGGTGTCTCCATAGCGGAGGGTTACCGCTCCACCTGCCTGCCCGGCGAGCTTTCCGGTATCTATGATAAGGTTTCTACCTCCGACCTGACATTCAAATGACTGGGATGTTAACAAAGGGGGTCTCCTTTCCGGGGAATATTACTTACGCAGCCCGAGCTCAGCAATTAGACTGTGATACCGTTTCACGTCACGTTTGGACAGGTAACTGAGGAGCCTTTTTCTCTGTCCGACAAGCTTGAGTAAGCCCCGCTCGGTGTGATAATCATGCCGGTTAGCTACCATGTGCTCGGTCAGCTGGTTTATCCTCTTGGTGAGCAGGGCTACCTGTACCTCGGTCGAACCGGTATCTCCCTCATGACGCCCGAATTTATTTATGGTTTCTGTCTTTTTTTCTTCCAACTTGTACTCCTGTCCATTGATAGTAGATACATTCTTGGGTTGTTTGTCAAGCGTTAAGTCAAGTCAAGAAATTATAGCATAAGCCGGGGTGAGTGTAAATTTTGGTGTCTTGACCTGGTGGGGCAGGGCAAGTTATAGTATAAAAACGGTGGGCGATGAATGTCGGGGTATGCAAAATTAGGCTTCGTTTACCTGAAAACCTGTCCCTCAAGGGTAAGAGGCGGGTATTAAAGTCCATTACCTCCCGGATTGGCAACAAATTCAATGTCTCTGTGGCTGAGGTTGATGACCACGATTTGTGGCAGTTGGCTACGCTGGGGGTTTGTTGCGTCAGCAATGATGGACGCTTTACCAACCAGGTGCTGTCAAAGGTGGTGGACTTTATTGCTAACGGCCGGTTTGAGGTTGAGTTACTTGATTATGAAATTGAACTCCTGCCTGTTTGATGAAGAGAGCCCGTAATGGAGCCGGCTGCTTTCCTCCACTATTTAACCGCTCAGCCTGGCTACTCAGGCCAGGTTGCTCATACTGAGCATATTCCACCCCGTAAGGCTAAATACGGCAAGCTCACTACCCCGTTGGAGGCCAGTCTTGAGAATTGCCTCGGAGAACACGGCTTACTACCCCTTTACTCTCACCAGGCTGAAGCTGTAAATTATGTCCGGCAGGGCAGCAATGTAGTGGTGTCAACCTCGAGTGCCAGCGGCAAGACCCTGTGCTATAACATCGCGGTGCTTGAGGCGATGGTAACCGAGCCCCGCAGCCGTGCCCTCTATCTTTTCCCGACCAAGGCTCTGGCTCAGGACCAGCTTCGTGGTCTTGATGAGTTCTTTTGCCCCGGTCTCCTTAAAAGGGGTGAATTCGCTACTTTTGATGGTGATACTCCCTATGATGAGCGGGCGGAGATAAAAAAACGAGCCCGAATCATACTTACTAACCCCGATATGCTCCATATTGGCATCCTTCCCAATCACCAGGCATGGTCGGGGCTGCTTAGGCACCTGAGGTACGTGGTAGTGGATGAAGCCCACACCTACCGGGGTATCTTTGGCTCTCATGTCGCCGGGGTGCTGCGCCGCCTGCGCCGCCTCTGCCGTCTTTATGGCTCAAGTCCTCAGTTCATCTGCTGTTCCGCTACTCTGGCTAACCCCGGGGAGCATGCCCGGAGGCTGGTGGGTCTGCCCTTTAATGTTGTTAGCGGTGATGGTTCTCCTCATGGGGGAAAGGAGTTTGTTTTCTGGAATCCGCCGCTCATAGATAAAGCGAGGAGTGTCCGCCGCAGTGCCAGCAGTGAGGCTACCGCTTTATTTACGGGACTGGTGAGTCAGGGTATTCGCACTCTCACCTTTGCCCGCTCCCGCCGGCTGACGGAGCTTATTTATACCTATTCCAGGCGGCGCCTGAGTGAAGCCGGCTCAGGGCTAGCCGGGAAAATCAAGCCTTATCGGGCGGGCTATCTGCCTGAGGAGCGCCGGCGGATAGAGCGGGGACTGTTTTCAGGTCAACTTTCAGGAGTGGTCGCTACGACCGCTTTAGAGCTGGGGATTGACGTTGGTGACCTTGAGGCAACAGTGCTTACTGGCTACCCGGGGAGTATTGCCTCTACCTGGCAGCAGGCGGGGAGAAGCGGTCGGAGTGGGGAAGTCTCCTTAAGTTTTCTGATTGCTCTGGATAATCCTCTCGACCAGTATCTTATGCATCACCCTGACTTCTTTTTTCGGAAGGGGGTTGAGAATGCCCTGGTGAACCCGGATAACCCCTATATCTTGAGGGGGCATCTTCTGTGTGCTGCCTGGGAGCTGCCGCTGACCGGTGCCGATGAGGAGTTTTTCGGTCCTGCCTTAAGCCGGGAGCGGACAGAGCTTGAGGGACAGGGCATCATGAGGCAGCGGGGTAGCAGGTGGTATCTTTCGGCGGCTATCGCCCCCCCGGCCCAGGGTATCAATATTCGTTCCACCTCGGGGGAGAATTTTGCTCTTATTGATGTCTCAACCGGCTCTTTACTGGAGACGGTTGAGGAAGGGGTTGCCTTTTCCCAGATACATCCCGGGGCTATTTACCTTCATCAGGGGGAGTCCTATCTTATCACCGAGCTTGACCTGGCCAACCACACCGCTTGTGCTGAGCCAACCACGGCTGCATACTACACTCAGGCCAGGGAGATTACCGATTTGCGTGTCATGAGGGTGCTCCGTGCTAAAAGCTGCCGCCAGACGAGAGTATATCTGGGAGAGGTAGAGGTTACCACTACCATGGTCGGGTTTACGAAAAAGGCACAGTTTACCGAGGAGGTGATTGGCGAAGAGGCCCTTGACCTGCCGCCCCGGCGCTTTCCTACCATTGCCCTGTGGTTTGACCTGCCAGAGGGGCTTGCCTGCCGGTTGACCGGGGAGCAATTTGACCTTGCTGGAGGACTGCACGGTGCGGAGCACGCCGCTATTTCTATCCTTCCCCTGTTTGCGTTGTGTGACCGCAACGATATTGGTGGTGTGTCCACCCCGGTTCACCCCGATACGGGAAGGGCCCAGATATTCATCTACGATGCTCACCCTGGTGGTATCGGCATTGCAGAGAAGGGCTTTGCACTGGTGGAGCAGTTATGGGAGGCAACGCTGAAGGTAGTTGCGGAATGCCCGTGTCAGGATGGCTGTCCCGGTTGCATTCAATCACCCAAATGTGGCAATAATAATAAGCCGCTGGATAAAAAGGCAGCCCGGGTGCTGCTCGAGGAGCTGCTTGGGGACGGTTAGGGGACTATACTATAAGGGGGGTAAGGTTGCTGGATAATCTCATTAAACAGGGACTCAAGCGCAGCCGTGATATCTGGTTTGACCGGGTAGCGCGGTTGTTTGACCGGCCGGCGATTGATGATGAGGTTTGGGGTGAGCTTGAGGAGCTCCTTATTTCAGCTGATGTCGGGGTTGCTACCACGGAGGGGCTTGTGCAAAAGGTAAAGCAGAGGGTCAGGGAGGAGAAGATTAGCCAGGGCTTGCTGGTACGGGCGGCGCTGGAGGCGGAGATGGTCGGTATGCTGAAGCTTGAGGCTGGGCCGGTACCGGGTGGCGAAGCCCTGCCAAAAGTCATTCTGGTGGTTGGTGTCAACGGTTGTGGTAAGACCACATCTATTGCTAAACTAGCCTACAGGTCGAAAAGGGAAGGCAGAAAGGTGATACTGGCGGCGGCTGATACCTTCAGGGCCGCTGCGATTGACCAGCTTAAGTACTGGGGTGAGAAGGTGGGGGTGGATGTTGTTGCTCACCGGCCGGGAGCTGACCCGGGGGCAGTGGTGTTTGATGCCCTGGAAGCAGCGCGCAGCCGCGGTGCTCACGAGGTAATTATTGATACGGCGGGCAGACTGCATACTAAATTTAACCTGATGGAAGAACTCAAAAAGCTCAGGCGGGTGGCATCCAGGGTTGATAATGCGGCACCTCATGAGGTAATACTGGTGCTTGATGCCACCACCGGGCAGAACGGCTTGACTCAGGCGAGATACTTTACCGAGGCGGTAGCGGTAAGCGGTATTTTTTTGTCCAAGCTGGACGGCACTGCTAAAGGGGGAATCGTACTGGCTATCTGTGATGAGCTGAAGATACCAATTCAGTTTGTCGGCGTCGGGGAGAAGTTGGAAGACCTAGCTCTTTTTGATGCGGAGAGCTTTGTCCAGGCGCTGTGTTCGTAAGATTGGAGGAGCGATGATTACTATAAGTATGGACCCGGTAGCCCTCACCATAGGCGCGGTGAGTGTCAGGTGGTATGGCATAATGGTTGCCCTGGCGATACTGGTGATAATCCTGTGGATGGTACGGGAGGTAAGAAAGGGGGCTCAACTTTCCTATGATAATATTATTACCGCGGCGCTGGTTGGTGTTCCCTCCGGTGTGGTAGTATCAAAATTGCTTCATGTTATTGACCGGTGGGATTACTACTTCCAGGACCCGGGGCTGATTGTCAGTGGTGCCGGTCTCACTATCTATGGCGCTGTTTTGGGGGCTGTCCTTGGTATCTGGGTTTACAGCAGGTTTGGCGACTTTAGGTTTGGCTATTTTGCTGACCTGCTGGCGCCGGCTGCCATCCTGGCCCAGGCTGTGGGCAGGGTCGGCTGCACCATAAATGGCTGCTGCTACGGGGTAGCGACTTCCCTGCCTTGGGGGGTTGTCTATACTCACCCCGATAGCTATGCTCCTCTGGGAATAGCGGTTCACCCGACCCAGATTTATGAGATTATAGTCTGCCTTATTATCTTTGGGTTATTGCTGTGGCTGCGGGGGCGGCTTGAGCCTGAGGGCTCACTGTTTTTCGTCTACCTCACTCTATACTCTCTGTGGCGGGTTGGCGTTGGCTTCCTGCGTGCGGGAACACCATTTCTCTTTGGCTTACACCAGGCCCAGGTAATAGGCATAATCGTGCTGGCTGTTGCCATTTTCCTGCTTATCCGCAGGACGCGATGGCTAAGGGCTTGACAAATGCCGGCAGGCTCGACAGGTTGGAAGCCCTTCGCCTATAATGAGATTGGGCCCATGCGATATTTATGATGCGCAAGAGCGAAGATTCAGGGTTGCCGGTTCTGGCCATCGACCTGGGTGGTACCAAGATAGCGAGCGCTATTATTTCTAAGAAGGGCCGGGTGATAGCCCGGGAGCAGTGTCCCACCCTGGCTGATGAGGGGCCACAGCCGGTAGTAAACCGGATACTTTCAGCCATAGAGCACCTGCTCGGCCTGGAAGGTGTGGCTCCCTCCGGGCTCCATAGCATAAGCATTGCCGCTGCCGGGGCAGTAGATTTTGAGAAGGGAATAGTGACCGCCTCTCCGAATCTTCCCGGCTGGAATAATATTCCGTTACGGGATATTGTCAGGGAGAAATACAGCGTTGGGATTTTCCTGATTAATGATGCCAGTGCCGCGGCTCTGGGGGAGCACCGTTTTGGCGCGGGGAGAGGAGTGAAAAATCTCATTTATCTTACGGTGAGCACCGGCATCGGTGGCGGCATTATCGTTGATGATAGGTTGTACACCGGTGTCTGTGGCACTGCCGGGGAGATAGGGCATACGACCGTTGATATTAACGGATCGAGGTGTAACTGCGGCAATATTGGCTGTCTGGAAACGCTGGCCTCGGGCACGGCAGTGGCTGGAGAGGCAATAAGGCGTATTAAATCTGGGGAGGGGTCTTCTCTTGCCGGGATGGTGGGGGGGAGGATAGAAGATATTACTGCCGAAACAGTCGGGGTGGCGGCCCGGGAGGGTGACCGCTTGGCCCTGGAGGTTATCTCGAGGGCGGCCGGGTTTCTGGGAGTGGGGATGGTAAACCTGGTTAATATCTTTAATCCGGAGATGATTATCGTCGGTGGCGGGATGGCACAGATGGGTGACCTTTTGCTGGAACCGGCGAGGCAGGTGGTAAAGGAACGTGCCTTCTTGTTACCGGCTCGGGCGGTGCGCATAGTTCCTGCCCGGCTTGGTGATAGCGCCGGGGTGCTGGGGGCGGCTGTCTTTGCCCGGGAGCAGGATCGGAGGGGAGAAACGGGATGAAGGTCCGTAAAGCGGTTATTACGGCTGCCGGCTGGGGGACGAGGTTTCTGCCGGTTACAAAGGCTCAACCCAAGGAGATGCTCCCGCTGGTAAATAAACCTCTAATTCAATATTCCGTAGAAGAGGTGATTGCCTCCGGCATTGAACAGATTATTCTCATAACTGCCCTGGGCAAGCGGGCGCTCGAGGACTACTTCGACCGCTCTTTCGAACTGGAATATTTTCTGGAGCAGAAAGGGGAAATCAGGCTTCTCAAGGAAATGCGGGACCTGTCCGGTCTGGTCAACATCTGCTATGTCAGGCAAAAGGAGCAGCTGGGTCTTGGTCATGCCATTCTGACCGCCAGGGATGTTGTCGGTGAGGAACCATTTGCGGTGCTGCTGCCTGATGATATTATTGATAGCAGGGTGCCTGCCTTAAAACAGATGCTGGATATCTATGAGCGTTACGGTACTAACGTCGTTGCCGTGGAGCGGGTCAGTCGTGAGGACACGGTAAAGTATGGCATTATTGAGCCGCGTGAGGTCTCGGGTGGTGACTATCAGGTACTGGACCTTGTTGAGAAGCCGGAGCCGGAGGAAGCACCGTCTGACCTGGGGGTGGTGGGCAGGTATATCCTTATGCCCCAGATATTTGATGCCCTTGAAGCTACTCCGCGGGGCAAAAATCAGGAGATTCAGCTTACTGATGCTCTCCGGCTGTTGCTAAAGGGGCAGGCGATATATGCCGGCGAGTTTAAAGGGGTGCGGTATGATGTCGGGGCTCCCATTGGCTGGCTGAAGGCGACAGCTTCCTTTGCGCTGAGAGACCCCGATATCGGCCAGGAGCTGAGGGAATATCTGCAGCAGCTTCTTTAAGCAGAACCTGCCCGTAATCCTGCCCGCAACAATCCCCTTCATTGACAGCCAGTATATCTTACACTAAAATCTTATGTAAATGACTTCTGGCGCAGGCAGGCTAGTAAGGAGAGAGTAAGTGACTAGCGATGAGCTTCGGGCAGCGTTTCTGAGTTTCTTTAGCGAAAAGGAGCATAAAGTCATTCCCGGTTCCCCTCTGGTACCTTATGGCGACCCCACTCTCCTGCTTACCACGGCGGGAATGGTGCAGGTCAAGCCTTACTTCCTGGGTGAAGCCGTGCCGCCAGGCCGCCGTCTGGCATCATGTCAGAAGTGCTTCCGCACCACCGATGTTGAATTGGTAGGCGACTCAACTCACCTTACCTTTTTTGAGATGCTGGGCAACTTTAGTGTCGGTGACTACTTCAAGGAGGAGGCTATTTACTGGGCGTGGGAGTTTGTCACCCGGGACCTGGGACTTTTACCGGAGCGTCTGTGGGTGACCATTTTCCTTGATGATGATGAATCGTTCCGTGTCTGGCGGCAGGTTGGCGTCCCTGAGAAAAGAATAGTGAGATTTGGAGAGGAAGATAACTTCTGGGGACCGGCTGGTGACTCTGGCCCCTGTGGGCCCTGCAGTGAGATTCACTATGATTTCGGCGCAGAGTTCGGCTGTGGGAAGGTGTCCTGTGGCCCAAACTGCGCGTGTGGCCGTTTCTCTGAAATCTGGAACTTGGTATTTGCCCAGTATGACCAGGACAGGAACGGGCACCGCACTTTATTACCGAAGCCTAACATTGATACCGGTATGGGGTTGGAGAGGACCGCCGCCGTAGTCCAGGGCAAGTCCAGTGTCTATGAAACTGACCTGTTTATTCCTTTGCTGGAACGCATCTCCGAGCTGGCGGGAATTAAATATGGCCTGGATGCTGGTACGGATAAAGCGATGCGGATAATAGCCGAGCATGGCCGGGGGGTTGCCTTTCTTGTTGCTGACGGGGTGATTCCCGGTAATGAGGGGCGGGGCTATGTACTGCGCCGGCTGCTGCGGCGTGCCTCGCTGTTTGGCAGGAGGTTGGGTAGGGATAAGCCATTTCTCGCTGCGACCGCCAGAGCCACCATCGAGCAGTTGGGGCATATCTATCCCGAGATTGTCCAGAGGCAGGACTTCATTATCCAGGTTATTGAGCTCGAGGTAGCTAAATTTGGGGAGACCCTCAGTACCGGGCTGGAGCTGCTGGATGGTAGCGTGGGGAAGGCAGCCAGCAAGGGGAAGAATATAATATCGGGCAAAGAGGTGTTTAGACTGTATGATACCTATGGCTTTCCGGTAGAGCTGACTCAAGAGGTTGCGGCTGAGCGCGGTCTCTCCGTAGACCTGAGCGGCTTTGAAAGGGAGATGGGAAAGCAGCGGGAGCGAGCCAGGGCCAGTCACAGGTTTGAAGTAGCTGTTGGTGGAGGGGTAGTGGGGATACATGGACAGCTTGATATCGAGGCAACGCCTTTCGTGGGTTATCATAGTCTTGAATATGAATCTAAAATCACTGGCCTCTTGGTTGACGGGGAGCCTGTAAGCGCGGTATCAGAAGGGCAGGAGGCGAGCCTGGTTCTGGAGGCGACACCATTCTATGGGGAGATGGGGGGACAGGTTGGTGATACGGGTGAAATATGCAGTTCCTCGGGGCATTTCGTTGTTACCGATACCGTACGAGCGGTGCCGGATATTATTGTGCATCAGGGCCATGTTCCCAGGGGCAGCCTGGCGGTAGGCGATGCGGTTAATGCCGGGGTAGATAAGGAGCGCCGGCTTGATGTTGCCCGCAATCACACGGCTACTCACCTGCTCCAGTTTGCCCTGAGAGAGGTCCTGGGGGGGCATGTTCAGCAGCACGGGTCACTGGTGGCTCCAGAGCGGCTTAGATTCGACTTTTCTCACCTTACAGCAGTGACCAAAAAGGAAATTCATAAGGTAAGCCGTATCGTTAATGAGGAAATCCGCCATAACCTGGCGGTGTATGATGAGGAGGCCCCCTACAAAAAGGCGATAGCGGAAGGGGCGATAGCCCTCTTTGAGGAAAAGTATGGCGATACTGTCCGGGTGGTTAAAATTGGTGAGCCGCCGCTCAGCGCTGAGCTATGTGGTGGCACCCATGTTGCCTCGACCGGTGAGATAGGACTATTTCAGATTGTTGGCGAGAGCGGCATCGGTTCCGGGTTGAGGCGTATCGAGGCGGTTACCGGGAGGGGGGCTGAGGAATTTGTTGACCGGCGTCTTTCTCTTCTGCAGGCGATTGCGGAGTCTCTGGGGACTTCGCTAGAGAATGTCGGCGACAAGGTTTCCAGTACCGCTAGCGAACTGGATATGGAACGTAAGCGAGTGCAAAGCTTGGAAAGTGAGCTGGCGAGGATTAGGGCTGAAGCCTTGCTAACCCGGGCGGAGGTAGTTGGTGGAGTAACGGTGCTGGTCTCCAGGGTACCATCTTCCCCGATAGAGGTCTTACGGGAGATGGGTGACCTGCTCAGAGAGAAGCTGGGGAGCGCCGTGATAGTTCTGGGCACAGTTTCTGAGGGTAGACCTATTTTTCTGGCAGCGGTGACCCCGGACCTGGTCGCTAAGGGTTATCATGCGGGAGAGATAGTAAAGCAGGTGGCCAGAGTGGCTGGTGGTGGTGGGGGAGGCAAAGCTACTCTAGCCCAGGCCGGTGGTAAGAATAAAGATAAGCTGGACGAAGCCCTCAGATTGGTCAGGGGTTTAATATAAGGGCGCTTCGAAGCCCTGTTCTTGCACAGAGAGAAAGGGCATTTTAGTAACTGGAGGCATAAAACGCGCAGTCTGGGTCTTGACATTGGCGATAAGAGAATCGGGGTAGCGCTCAGTGACCCCGGAGGGGTGCTGGCCAGTCCCCTCACCATTATTGAACGCAGTGGTGAGAGTGCAGATGTGGAGGCTATTACGAGTATTATTCACCAGCATCAGGTAGGGCGGGTCATCGTCGGTTTACCACGTTCCATGGATGGCAGCATCGGGAGGCAGGCGGAGAAGGTGAAGTCCTTTGTGCAGGGACTGCATAACCAGACTCACGCCCCGGTAGAGTTCAGAGATGAACGTTTGACCACGGTATCAGCGAGACGCCTGATGCGGGAAGCCGCCGCCGGGAAATCAAGGAGGAGAGTCAGGGATGACGCTGTCGCCGCGGCGCTCATTCTGCAGGGTTATCTGGATGAGATACATGAGTAGGGCTGTAGCCAGCCGCCTTTGCTAATCCTCCCCATTTGTTAGCCATGTCTGAAGTGGACAAGAGGCCGGGAAGTATGTCTGTTGATAGTGACAAAGTGTATCCTAAAACCAGGCTATCCAGTCTTCTGGATAAGTTTCGCTCTAATGAGATAGCTTTTGGGGTAACCCTGGCGGTATTGGTGGGGGTTATTGCCGGATTTGGGGCGGTCCTTTTCAGGTGGCTAATTAGCAGCTTCCAATCGCTTTTCTTTGGTAGTGGGGCCACTTATTTAGGTTTTCTAGGGCAATATTATGTCATACTGCTACCGGCAGTTGGTGGGCTTATCGTTGGCCTTTTAATCCATTTTGGGGCTCGTGAGGCTAAGGGACATGGTGTCCCTGAGGTAATGGAGGCAGTGGCTGTGCGAGGTGGTCGCATTCGCCCCCGGGTGGCGGTAATCAAATCGCTAGCCTCCTCGATTTGTATTGGCAGTGGTGGCTCGGTTGGTCGCGAGGGGCCTATTGTCCAGATTGGCTCCTCCGCAGGGTCAACCGTGGGGCAATGGCTCCGCCTATCTGATGAATGGGTAAGGACATTGGTAGCTTGCGGGGCTGCTGGTGGTATCTCGGCTACCTTTAACACCCCTATTGGCGGGGCGTTTTTTGCCATGGAGATAATCCTGGGGAGATTTATCACTCCCAAACTTGGCTTCGTCGTCATAAGCTCAGTGGCAGCCGATTTCATCTCTCATATATTCTTGGGCGACCAGCCTTCTTTTGGCATAGTTCCTTATAGTATGATTAGCTACTGGGAAATTCTGCCTTATGCTGTACTTGGCATTTTCGGTGGTTTAGCTGCTTTTGCCTTCATCCGTTCACTTTATAAATGCGAGGACCTATTCGGTAAATTGCATACCCCTGAATACCTTAAACCAGCTATAGGTGGTATCGGAATAGGACTTATCGGATTATATTCTTACGACCTCTTTGGCGTGGGATACGGAGATGTTTATTGGGTAAGCACTATGAGCATTAATCAGGCTTTAATAGGTGAAATAGCCCTTCAATCTCTTATTATTTTGCTTATCCTGAAGATAGTGGCTACTTCGCTTACCCTCGGCAGCGGCGGCAGTGGTGGCGTTTTTGCTCCCTCACTCTTTATCGGCGCTATGCTAGGTGGAGCCTTTGGCACCTTTGCTCACCAGCTATTTCCATCATTGACAGCTATATCAGGGGCTTATGCCCTGGTAGGTATGGCAGCCGTATTTGCTGGGGCTGTCCGGGCTCCGGTTACAGCAATCATCATGCTTTTTGAAATGACGATGAATTATACCCTGATTTTGCCATTGATGATTGCTGTGGTGATAAGCACTGTTGTCAGCCGGAGCTTAAGCCGTGAGACTATTTACACGGCTAAGTTAGTGCGGCGGGGCATAAATATTCGCCAGTTGGGCCAGACAACCCCGTTGCGAGAGGTTACCGTGGGCAAAGCGATGACCCGGGGCTTTCCCACTGTTCTGCCGACAATGCCGGTTACTGACTTGCTGACCAAGCTGCGGAGCAGCGGGCACCATGGATTTCCTGTAGTTGATAAGGACGGAAATTTTTGCGGGATGGTTGCCCTGGCTGATGTTGAGGCATCAGTGTCTAGAGGCGCTTCCCCGGATTTGACCGTCGGCGATATCGCCTCCAGGGCAGTAGTTACTGCCTATCCCGATGAGTATGTACATAATGTATTCGTGAAGCTGGGGACACAGGATGTAGGTCGGGTTCCCGTGATAGACAGGAAAAACCCCCGGCACCTGTTGGGGGTTCTCCGGCGCCACGATGTTCTGGTTGCTTATGCCAAGGCGATAAGGCGTGAGTCCCGTCATTAGAGCGGATAATTCAAGGAGGCATGGTCTTAATGCAGATGGTCAGGGACTATATTGAGGTATTAAAACCCCGTGAGAGTGGACTGCTGACCTTTATTGGCATCTGTTCGGCTATAATAGCTGGCGGTGGCAACCTCTCTTTAAGTACGCTGCTTTTTGTCGGGTTTGCTATTCTGGTGGCCAGTACCGGTGCCAATGGACTGACCAATTACCTGGATCGTGACGTTGATGCCAGACTGAATCGTACCAGGCACCGGGCACTGCCCTCAAGGCGTATTTACCCGCCGGAAAAGGTCTTACCATTGACGATAGGCCTGGTCGTCATTGGCCTGGTTTTAGCTTGGCTGCTGCACCCCTATGCCTTTATTGCCGATTTAGTCGGCACTGCTGCCGCTGGTATCGGGCGCAAGAAGGTAACGTGTGTTTTCCCGCAGGGGGCACTGGCGGGGTGTGCCCCTGTCCTGATGGGCTGGTTTGCGGTTAAACCTGCTCTGGACTGGGAGATAGGGTTGCTATGCCTGCTGATAGCAGTCTGGCTGCCGCTGCATGTGTGGAGTGTTATGATTTCTTATCGGGATGACTATATTAACGCCGGGTTAAAATTCTTCCCGATGAGTGTTGCGGTAAAGGATGCAATCCGGATAATGTCTGGTTTCTGCGTCGTCCTGTATGCGGTCTCTATGGCGCTCTATTTTACAGGGGGCTTTACCTGGTTTTATTTGATACTGGCCAATCTACTGGGTATTGTGATGGTTTATGCCAGCCTGCGGCTGCTAATTTCCGGGGCATCACGGGACGCGTGGCGGCTGTATAAATTATCGGCTTTTCCGTATCTGGGTTTAATCTTCCTGACCATGTGCCTGGATATCTGGTTGTTTTAAGATAGGGGGATAAGGTGGACTTTAATCTCAGTGAGCAGGAAAAGATGCTGCAGGCGGCGGCGAGAAGGTTCGCCACCGATCTGGTGGGGCCGCGGGCGGCTGAAATTGACGCCAGCGGTCAGTTCCCCTTTGATTTGGCTGAAGAGATGGGTGCTCAGGGATATCGGGGACTACCCTATCCCGTTAAGTACGGGGGTGCCGGGGCCGGTTATGCTGGCTATGTTCTGGCGCTGGAGCAAATCAGCCAGGCGTCAATGACGGTGGGTGCCATTATGGCGATAAATACCGTCCCTGAGGAGGCGATCTTCCGCTTCGGTAATGAGGAGCAGAAGATGGCCTTCCTGAGGCCGCTGGCTAAAGGTGAGTTGCTGGGCGGCATTGCCTTTACCGAGGCTGAGACCGGCTCGGACCCGGGTCTAATCACTACTATTGCTCGAAAAAGCGCTAATGGTTATGTGGTCACCGGGCAGAAACAGTTTGTGGCACTTGCCCCGGCGGCTAAACTGGTCTTGGTCTTTGCCCGGCGCGAGGGGGAGGGGTTAAATGCCTTTATCGCTGATACCTCGTCATCGGGGTTTATCGTCCGTGAGCCCTGCGAGACGATGGGGTTGAGGGGCCTGGGCACTTCGGTGGTATATCTTGATGATGTTTATGTCCCCGGGCAAAACCTGGTGGGAGAAGAAGGACAGGGCTTTGATATCCTGCTGGAAATAATGAGCATCGCCCGGTTGGGTGTAGCTGCAGAGGCGGTAGCCGTATCACAGGCGGCGCTGGAGCTCTCGGTTGATTATGCCCGGGAACGAAAAGCCAGGGGCAGGCCGATTGCCAAACTGCCGACTATTCAGTGGCATCTGGCTGAGATGGCAAGCCGAATAGAAGCCTCGAGGTGGATTGTTTACCGCACGGCCTTCCTCCGTGACCAGGGCCTTAACATTCGCTATGAATCTTCTCTAGCCAAGCTCTTTGCCTCTCAGTCGGCGGTTGAGGTTACCCGGATGGCGATGCAGGTCCACGGTTCATACGGCACAATGAAGACCATGCCGGTAGAGCGGCTCTACCGGGATGCCAAGATGACCGAGATATATGTTGGTATCTCGGAATTGCAGCGCAATATCATCGCCAGCTATTTAGTGTGAAGGGGTCTGTCGGGTGGGTGGGGGTTGAAGAGGAGGGGACCAGGGGGTGAGTAGATAAAAAGTCCCGGTAGCTTTCGTTTGATACAGACCTGTCCCGGTACCCGGGCTCGTGCCGGGGAACTCTTTACGCGGCACGGTGTGGTGCCGACGCCGGTGTTTCTGCCGGTGGGCAGCCAGGGTACGGTTAAGACACTGACCCCGGCGGATTTAAAAGACATCGGCCTGCCGATGATACTGGCCAATACCTATCATCTTTACCTGAGACCTGGCGTTGATGTAATCGAAAGGATGGGAGGGCTGCATAAATTCATGGGCTGGGACGGGGCTATCCTTACCGATAGTGGGGGTTATCAGGTATTCAGCCTGGCCCGGCTGTGCCAGGTCAGTGACGGGGGGGTTACCTTTCGCTCTCACATTGATGGCAGCCAGCATCATATTACCCCCGAGCTGGTAGTTCAATTTCAGGAGGCTCTTGGGGCTGATGTTATGATGACTCTGGACGAGTGCCCGGCTTATGGTGATAGCCTGGAAAAGGTGGAAATCGCAACGGACAGGACACACCGGTGGGCGGAGCGCTGTTTGGAAGCCAGGCAGCGTAGCGACCGGGTCCTATATGCTATCGTGCAGGGTGGTACTTTCCCCCAGCTGCGGCGCCAGTCGGCGCAGTACCTTGCCTCGCTGGGATTCCCCGGCTATGCTATCGGTGGCTTGAGTATTGGTGAACCCAGGAAGGTGACTCTGGCCATGATTGAAGAAACGGTGGCGCTGCTGCCACAGGGTAAGCCGCGATATCTTATGGGGATAGGCTCCCCAGAGGATTTAATAGAGGCTGTAGCCAGGGGGGTTGATATCTTTGATAGTGCCCTGCCGACCCGTGTTGCCAGGAACGGTGCCTTCTTTACCCGGCAGGGGAGGCATAATATCCGTAACGCTGTCTATAGCCAGATGGAGCGGCCGCTCGACCCCGACTGTGATTGCTATACGTGCCGCAACTTCTCCGCTGCCTATTTGCATCACCTCTTTGGCTGTGAGGAGCTGCTGGCCTATAGATTGGCGACCATTCATAATTTGAGCTTTATCCATAACCTGATGGTCAAAATAAGAGGCGCCATCCTGAATGGCACCTTTAGCTCTCTGCGGGAAGAGTTTCTCGCCGGTTACCGGCCTACAGATGAGCAGGTACGGCTTGCTCAGAAGCAAAAATGGCTGGAGTCGCGGGACTTGAGCCGTGACTGAAGGCTTTAGCTCCTTAGGCTCTCACCCGTAACCGGGTCTACCCGTACCCCCCGAGAGGTAGCCCAGGCAATCGCAGCCTCGATATCCTTATCGTCACCGGTGAGTTCTATTACTATCCACCCCTTGTCATCAGTTGCGTCAGCCTGACGGATATTGGTTACAATATTGAATTGCTGGCCCATATTATAGACGATGGGCTCGGAGCTTGTTTGGGGGGAAAAGGTGAGCATCACCTGCCGCTTTACCATGCTTGCCCTCCTCTCTATTCCGGGGTTCCCAGAGCATATAAGCGCTGCCCAGTGAGTCTGGCTTCATTGATTATACCATCAATAATCTCCTTTACGCTAGGTATGTTGTGGATTAGGCCGACAGCCTGACCACAGGCAATGGTGGCATCATTAATGTCACCGCTGATGTAGCTTCCCTTGCTCCTATCACCGCTTATCAGGGGCATCAGCTCTTCCAGGGTGGCTCCTTTCTCTTCCATTTCCAGCACCCGGCGGCTGAACTCTGTTTTCATCACCCTGGCCGCATTCTTAATGGAGCGCTCAATAATTATGGTATCGGTCTCATGAGCATCGAGCAGCCACTGCTTGATTTTGGGATGCATCGGGCACTCCTTGCTGGCTATGAAACGGGTGCCCATAAGCACGCCTTCGGCACCGAGGGCCAGGGCAGCCGCGAGGCCCCTTCCATCACTGATGCCGCCGGCGGCAATGACGGGGATCTTTAATAAGTCCGCGCACATGGGAATAAGGACCGAAGAACTGATATCGTCCATACCCGGGTGCCCGGCAGCCTCAAAGCCAACAATAGTCACTGCATCTACACCCATTCTCTCCACTGATTTGGCATCTCTCAGGCGGGCTACCTTGTGCATTATCCTGGCATTAGCCTGTTTAATCAGTTTCATGAATGGCTCCGGGCTTCGCCCCGCCGTCTCAATGATGTTAACCCCTCCATCCAGGGCGGTCGTAATATATTCCTCGTAGTTTACGGGTCGTATGGTTGGCAGGAGGGTAATATTTACCGCAAATGGCTTATCGGTCATGGACTTCGTTTTTCTGATTTCCTCCCCGAGTTCTTTGGCGGTTGGGAAGGTGAGGGCGGCGATAATGCCCAGGCCACCGGCGTTGGATACGGCCGATACCAGTTCCGCCGTTGACAGCCATAACAGTGCCCCTTGAATTATGGGGTATTCTATACCCAGGAGCCGGGTAATCCGGGTCTTAAACACTGGTCACCTCCTAATGCCGACATTTGACAGAGTTTTACCTTTCCCCAGAGCCCTATCTTGTCATTTTTAATGATTACCACTCCCCGCAGTCCATCGATGCCCCGGGCAAAGTCGATGCCAGCGGGGATGTCCTCCGGGCGGTTGATAAGATTGCCGATAGCGGTGGCGCTGGCATCAGCCAGGGCGGCTGATTTGGACAGTACGATGACGGCATCAGCCTTACCGTGACTTAAAGAGGGTCCTATTGTTCCCGATGAGGTGCAGATTCCCAGCGGTGTGTCCCGGCCGTTGATTTCCAGCCCGATTTTGCCGGTTAACGGCGAGTTCCCGGCATAAATGCCGACAGTCCTTTTCTCGCTGCTCTTGAGGTAGATGTCACCCCCGTTTTCCACGATTATCTCCGGGGAGAAGCTTAGCAGTCGGCTGCCGACAAATTCGGCTATTGCCCCGGCTACCGAAGCCATCGGGCCAACCCCTACCCTGGTTGCTGCGGCTGACATTTCCTTTATAATGCGGGGGGCGTCACCGGTAACCGGGACTGGTCCAAGGGAGGTAAGGAAGGTGGGGTGCCGTTCGATATACCTTTCCAGCGTGTGGCGGTAGTCTAATACCAGCCTGGAGGCTTTTCTCTTGAGGTTGCTCGAGGCACGAATATATAAATCGGTCTCCTTTACCACTACATTAAACGAGATGAGGTCTCCACTTTTGACCCAGTGCCGGTAGGTTCTCGGCTCGTACATCGGCTAGAAATGCACTTTCATTGCCCGTGGCGGGCAGGCCTTCAGACACAGCCCGCAGGCGAGACATCTGTCATTGTAAAAGATGACCCGTCTCGTTTTAGGGTCAAGCTCAAAGGCATTGGCGGGGCAGATAGTAATACAGGCCCCGCAATGAGTGCACCTCTCCTCATTACGGATAACATCCTGGCTGAGGGATTGGATTTTCACCCCGGCCCTGGTTAAATACATGATACCTTTGTCATAATTCTCCTGTTTTCCGCGCAGTTCCAGTACCATCAGTCCCTCTTTGTCCGGTGAGACCGAAGCCTTTAGAATGTTAAATTCAAGGTCGTAGTCCTTGATCAGGCGGCAGACTATCGGCCGGTCGGTAATCCGCTGGGGAAAATGGAGGACAATTTTTTTGGAGACAGCCATTTCACCACCTCTTTTGCAACAAGCTGTGCTAATCCTCTATCGGGCGCTCGTTTAGGGGTTTGAAGGTTATATCTGATTCTATACCGGGCAGCGGTGCTACCGGTTCGGTGAGCTGAAATTCTCCGTTCAGAATCCATTCCTTTAGTGTAGAGGCAATTTCTACTGCCCGCGGGTAGCTGGACAGGGAAGCGGTGGGTACCTCTTTACCCTGAACCGTTACCTTACCACTCCTGAGTTGAGCATAGCTTACTTCAGCCAGGATATCTGGCTTGAGATTGGGATAGGCGTCTGAGTAATCAATAACGGGAGCAAGTATCTGGTCATCCGTTACCGTGGTATAGTTCAGGATTTCTTCAGAAAGGATGGGGATGGGTACGCCAATCCCAACGGTGAGGGTGCAGCCATAGCCCAGCATACTGGTTCCCACCAGCCATCGGGGGCTCATCTGCTTTAAGTCGCCGATTACTGCCAGCGTACCGGCGCTCTGCCGGGGCACCCCGTTTTCAGAGCGGGGCACGTGGGGGTTGTGCTGGGTGCCGTGCCAGGTGATATAGCCTGTCCCTCCCCCTAAGAATATTCTGGTGCCGATACCAATAGTCTTGTAATAGGGGTCGTTGAGCAAAGGGGAAAGCTGGCCGGCAGTAGCGTAGTTGATGTTGCCCAGATGGGGCTTTAAAACCCCCATGTAAGTATAGATTGTCTTATCGGAGGTGTTTGCCGCCACGTTGTAGTTCTGATAGGCGTTCCTTAAGTTGAATAGCACTGCCTCGTTTAGGTCTTTCAGGTTAATCCAGGTCTCAAGCTTCCGCCGCGGGTAGCAATTCGTGCCGTAGGCGGTGGCTATGAGCCTGATATCCTTACCGGCGACGAGGTCTTCGATTACATGCCCGCCGCCATAATTGAACTCGCCGGGATGGAACCTGTTCCTGGGGTCGTCATCAGGAAGCGCATTAGCCCCCAGGTAGAGGTCGGTGGCGGCAAAGGCCGCGTAGGCGAGGACATCATTAAGGTATACCCTGCCCCCGCCGAGCTTGATGCGTGGCCGGGAGTGCCCGATATTGAAGTAGATGCCGGATGAGCACATCGGCCCAAAGGTACCGGTGGTGACCACGTCTACTTCCCGGGCTGCCTTTTGGGTACCCTTCTGCTTGACGAGGTCTATTATTTCCTCGGCAGTAGCCACTACCGCTTTGCCCTGTCTTATCTTCTCATTTATTTCCTGAATTGTTTTTGCCATATCTTTAACCTCGAGGCAATCAACATAATAATATTAAAGCTTCGGGCTTGTCAATTTGCTTAATGCGGGCGCCGCTTGAAGAGCGGCCTTCTATTGGGCTATAATCAGCTATACTGTGCTTCGGAGGACAGGTTTGCTCAAGAGCCATAGCTGTGGTGAACTGAACAAAGACTATGTAGGTGCCAGGGTAACCCTGGCGGGGTGGGTAAACCGCCGCCGTGACCACGGGGGGCTGATATTTATTGACCTGCGTGATAGGGGCGGCGTCGTCCAGGTGGTATTTAACCCGGAAATATCAGAGTCATGCCACGAAATAGCCAATAGTGTGCGGAGCGAGTACGTGGTCCGGGTTAGTGGTGAGGTTGGCCTGCGTCCGCCGGGAACTGAGAACCCGAAACTGGCCACCGGTGATATTGAGGTTGTTGCTTCTAGCGTAGATGTGCTTAACTCATCCAAAACACCGCCTTTCTACATAAATGAGGACGTTGAGGTAGATGAGAACCTCCGTCTGAAGTATCGCTATCTTGACCTCAGACGGCCTCGAATGAAGGAAAACCTGCTGCTTCGCCACCGGGTAGTGAAATTCATTCGTGACTTCCTTGACGAGCGGGGATTTATTGAGGTGGAGACCCCTATCCTGATTAAGAGCACTCCCGAGGGGGCCCGCGATTACCTGGTTCCCAGCCGGCTTCATCCTGGCAGGTTCTATGCCCTGCCTCAGTCTCCCCAGCAGCTCAAGCAGCTGTTAATGGTAGCCGGGGTGGAGAAGTATTTTCAGATAGCCAGATGCTTCCGTGATGAGGACACGCGTGCTGACCGTCAGCCTGAATTTACCCAGCTTGACCTGGAGATGAGCTTTATTGATGAGGGGGATATCATCGGCCTGCTTGAGGAGCTTTTTATCTCTATGATGGAGGCGGTTAGACCGGAGATGCGGATGATAAAACCTTTCCCCCGTCTCAGTTATTCGGATGCCATGGAGCGCTACGGCACAGATAAGCCTGATTTGCGCTTTGGGATGGAGATAGGGGACCTTTCGGATATCGCTGCGGAGGCGGACTTTTCGATTTTTAAGTCAGCTCTCATTAATGGAGGTAAGGTGAAGGGCATATGTGCCCCGGGCTGTGCTGGTTATACACGGCATCAGCTTGAGGAGCTCGGTAGGCTGGCGCGGGACTTCGGGGCCGGGGGCCTGGTGACTATATCACTGGGCGTTAAAGGTGGGAGTCTGGATGATTTGACACTGGAGATGGTAAAGTCGGTGGCAACCAAATATCTGACTCTGGAGCAGGTGAAGAAGATGGCAGAGCGCCTCGGTGCCGGGAGGGGAGACCTGCTACTTATTGTTGCCGGCGAACCGGGGCAGGTTAATACGGCGCTGGGTGGACTGCGACTGGAGATGGGGCACCGCCTCAAGCTGGCTGAGCCGGGCCTTTTTGCCTTTGCCTTCATTGTTGATTTTCCTCTGCTGGAGTGGAGCCCCGACACAGGACACTGGGAGACAGTGCACCACCCCTTTACCGCCCCCAGGGAGGAGGACATGTCCTTACTGGATACCGCCCCGGAGAAGGTGCGCGGCAAACATTATGATATGGTGTGCAATGGATACGAAATTGCCGGCGGCAGCCTCAGGATTTATAACGCTTCCCTTCAGCGCAAGGTATTCAGGCTGCTGGGCTATAGCGACGACGAAGTCGAGGAGCGCTTCGGACACCTGCTGGAGGCTTTTGACTACGGTGCTCCGCCTCATGGCGGCATCGCCTCCGGCATTGACCGGGTCGTGATGCTGCTGTCGGGAGAGGAAACTATCAGAGAGGTAATCGCTTTTCCCAAGAACCAGGGTGCGGTTGATTTGATGGTTAATGCTCCTTCGTTGGTTACCGAAGAGCAACTGGCTGAGTTACACCTGCGGCTACAGGAGGAGTAAATGAGCGATTGTTGGAGGAAAGGTGAAGGTAACCAGGGATAAAACAGAAAACAGTCAGGTATTTTTGACCATTGAGATGGACCCGGCGGAGGTTGACGGGTCTCTGGAGTCGTCCTATCACCGGCTGGTCAAGCGGGTGAGCGTCCCCGGGTTCCGTAAGGGAAAGGCACCACGAGCCGTGCTGGAGCGGCATATAGGCAGAGAGAGCCTCCTTGATGATGCGCTGGATAATCTACTGCCTCAGGCTTGTGAGGAGGCTATTACTGAGCAGGAGATCGAACCTATTGCCCAGCCTCAGATAGAGATAGTTCAGACCGACCCGGTGGTGTTTAAGGCGACAGTGTCGATAAAGCCGACGGTTGAACTTGGCGATTACCATCAGATTCGGGTTGAAAGGCAATCGGTGGAGGTAGCTGAGAATGATGTTGATGCGGCGATGGAAGGGTTACACCAGCAGTATGCCACCTGGGAACCGGTGGAGCGTCCGGTCCAGTTTGATGACCTGGTAACTTTTGATATTGAGAGTAGTATTGATGGGGAACCCTTTATCAATAAGAAAGAGACCCAGTATCAGGTTATTCATGACCTGCCCTTTCCCGCTCCCGGTTTTGCCGAGCAGTTAACCGGGTTAGGACCGGGTGAGGAAAAGCGGTTCAGTCTCCAGTTCCCATCGGATTATCCTAAGGATGAGCTTAAAGGGAAAGAGGCTTCGTTTACAGTCAGGATTACCGAAATGAAGGAGAAGAAACTTCCCGAATTAAATGATGAATTTGCGGGGGTAGTTAGCCCTGACTTCCAGACCCTGGTTTCGCTCCGGGAGCAGGTCCTGGCTGATTTAACACACCGGGCTGAGGAAGGGGCCAGGGTTGATTTTGAGGAGCGAGTAGTTCAGGCTGTAGTTGATATCAGCCAGGTGGAGTTTCCACCGGTGCTGGTCGAGATGGAAATTAACAGGCTTCTTGACCGGCAGTCACGGCGCCTGCAGATGGGCGGCCTGAAGATGGAGGAATATCTGACGCAGGCTAATAAGACGGAGGAGGAACTGAGAGAGGAGTTGCATCCGCTGGCTGTCCAGAGGGTTACTCAGTCTCTGGTGTTGGACAGGGTCGCCGACCAGGAGAAGTTTGAGGTTGGCGATACCGAGATAGATGATGAGATTGAGAATATAGTCAAGGGTGCCACCGAGGATAAAGAGGAACTGAGGAAGTTTCTTGAGACCTCGCAGACGCGCCCGGTGATTGAACAACAACTGATGACGCAAAAGACCATCCAGCGCTTGATGGAGATGGCTGAGAGCCAGAAGGGGGGTGATGCCTGAATGCCTTCCGGTACCAGAATTGTAAAGAGCCTTTGCCATATATGCTTGAGCTGTTGCGGGATAGATGCTCACGTGGAAGATGACAGGCTGGTAAAGGTTACCCCGATGAAGGAGCACCCGGTCAACAGGTTGTGTGTCAAGGCTTCGTCGATACCGAGTTTACTGTATTCACCGCAGCGGGTTACCCATCCTATGAGGAAGGTGAACGGTACCTGGCAGCGGGTTTCCCGGGATGAGGCCTTTGATTTCATCGGAGATAAACTAGCCGGCATAAAGGAGAATTACGGAGCCAAGGCCCTGGTAGTGCATCTGGGTGAGCCGGTGATAGGCACCGAGGTGCCAAGGGTAGCCGCCCGGTTTTGTAGCTTGTACGGGACACCTAATTATACTACCGGTGCTTCCCTGTGCTTTGCCGCTAAAGGGATAGGCCACGGGCTGTCCCTGGGGAGGCATATGTTACCCCTCTTCCCGAGCTATGAGGATACCCGCTGCATGGTTGTCTGGGGACATAACCCCCGGGAGTCCCGTGTGGGTGAGGCGGCGGATATTCTTGCTGCGCGAAAGAAGGGTGCCAGTCTAATCGTAGTTGACCCCAGGGTAACCCCGCTGGCTAAGAGGGCGGATATTCACCTTCAGGTCAGGCCGGGGACTGACTGCATCCTGGCACTGGGCTTGCTGAACGTAGTCGTAGCCGAGGGGCTGTATGATGAGGACTTTGTTAGTAACTGGACTTCCGGATTTGACCGGCTGAAGGAGCACGTCGAAAAATATAGCCCTGAGGTGGTGGAGGAGATTACCTGGGTTCCGGCCGGGGTGGTCAGGGAGGTCGCCCGGCTGTATGCTGCCAGTAAGCCGGCGGCTATAAGTCAGGGTGTTGCCCTGGATCACTGCCCCAGTGGTGTGCAGACCAGCCGGGCAATTTCAATTCTGATAGCCATTACCGGCAACCTTGATGTCAGTGGCGGCAATATTTATAATTTCCCCTTGAGGCAGGCCAATCTCAGGGTAAAGGGAAATGTCTCTGTCGGTGACGCAATCGGGGCTGAGTATCCCCTGTTTGGTAAATTTGTCAGTGAGACCACGGCCATGCCTGTGACCAGAGCCATTCTTACCGGGAAACCGTACCCGGTGAAAGCCCTTATTATTCAGGCGAGTAATCCTGCCTTAACCTGGCCCAACACGGGCAGGGTTAAGGAGGCCTTTAGCAAACTGGACCTGCTGGTAGTGTCTGACCTCTTCATGACCGAGACCGCCAGGCTGGCTGATATTTTTCTTCCCGCCGTTGCCTTCTCGGAGAAAAGAATCGTTAAGGATTATGTCTTTGATGGGCTGCCGCTAATTGCACTGAGTGAGCGGGTAGTCAGCCCCCCGGCTGATTCTCTGGAAGACTGGCAGTTGTGGAGTGGGCTGGGCAGAAAAATGGGCTACGCTGACTACTTTCCCTGGCAGAGCACTGATGAACTCCTCAGCCATTTGCTTGAGCCGTCAGGTATCACCCTGAAGCAGCTCGAGGGAAATCCTGGTGGCATTATGTATCACCCGCCTGAGCAGCGGCGGAAGTACAGGGAAAAGGGCCTGGATACTCCGTCGGGGAAGGTGGAGCTATTCTCTCGGACCATGGCTGACTATGGCTATAGTCCCCTGCCGGTATTCGATATGCCTGAAACGGCGGATGGCTATCCATTCGTACTGGTTACCGGCACCAGGGTGGTTGCTTTTATGCATTCTCAAATGCGTGATGTCGACCGGCTGCGGGAGCTTGTCCCGTACCCGGTGGTTGAGATTAATACCGCTGCCGCCGGGAGGCTGTGTATAGCCGATGGCGACTGGGTAACCGTTAAATCCCCGCTGGGAGCTATCAGGCTTCGGGCCAGGGTTACCCCGGACATTCACCCCCGGGTGCTCAGCCTGCAGCACGGCTGGGACGAGGCCAATGCCAATATTCTTACCAGTGATGAAGATAACGACCCGATTTCAGGCTATCCCGCTTTCCGGACCGTTCCCTGCCAGGTGGTGGGGGGCGAGGCTTGAGACGTGTGGTCATGAGGGCGGGATTAGGCTATAATGGATAGCGGACAATGCCGAAGGGGAGGAAGAAAATGAGTATTCAACCGGTGAATGTTATTCCGATGGTGATTGAGAGTGGTGCCAGAGGTGAACGGGCCTTTGATATATACTCACTGCTCTTGCGGGAGCGGATCGTCATGCTCGGGATGCCGATTAATGACCAGATAGCCAATGTTGTTATTGCCCAGCTTCTCTATCTGGAGCGGGAAGACCCGGATAAGGATATAAGCCTCTACATTCACTGCCCCGGTGGCATCGTCAGTGCCGGTCTTGCCATCTATGATACCATGCAGCTCATACGTCCCGATGTCTCGACCATCTGCGTTGGGCTGGCAGCCAGCATGGGAACGATACTCCTCTGTGCGGGAGCTAAAGGCAAACGTTATGCTCTTCCCAATTGCACCATCCATTTGCATCAGGCGATTGGTGGTGCTCAGGGCTATGCCAGTGATGTTGAAATCGCCGCCCGCGAGATTGTGCGGGTCCAGGAGGTGCTGCGGAGTATTCTGGTGAAACACACCGGTCAGCCTATGGAGAAGATAGCCCATGATACTGACCGTGATTTCTACCTTGACCCCGGGCAGGCCGTAGAATACGGGCTTGTGGATGATGTCCTGGGCAAGCCTGCCGAGGAAACTGCTAAGACTGATGAGGCCGCTGCGGCCGGGAGCAAGCCCGCAAAAAAGCAGACCGAAGCTGATAAATAGTTACGGTTGCTGTGAATAGAGCTCCTGGTAACGGTCGGATAGCTGACCTGGTGTGGGGAGTCCCTCCCGGGCTCCTGCTCTGGTAATGGAAAACAGGGCCGTGATGTTGCCGAGACGGCCGCATTCTTCAAGCCCCTTGCCCTTGAGCAGCCCGTAGAGGAGCCCGGCGGCGAAGGCATCACCGGCACCGGTGGTATCTATCTCAGCGCCGGCGCCCCGGCCGGGGGGTTCAATCACGTATTCGCTGTCGGTATCCCGGATGTAGCAGCTAGCATTGGCAGTGCTGCGGTTGCTCCTCCGGCTTGACTTGAGCTTCACGCCTTTGCCCAGGGTAACGACAACAACACGGCAGCCCTGCTTGAGACAGGTTTCAGCCCCGGTAATAACATCCTCCCCCGTCAATTGTTGTAGCTCATTATGGTTGATAAAGAGAAGGTAGGTCCTGCCCAGTATCGGGGCGAGGGCCTTGAGGCCTCTGCAGGAATATAGTGCCCCGGGAGTAAAACTGAGCTTAATAGATGAATCCAGCCTATCCATCAGTTCCAGTGAAATCTTAAACTGTCTGTCACCGGCAAAAGAAGACAGGTGAATTATTCCTGCCTGGTTCAGGTAGGACAGGTCGAGGTCATCCCAACTGAGCTGGTTATTGGCACCGGGCATTACATAGAGGGAACGCTTACCTGGCTTATCACTGAGGCACAATGTTGAGCCGGTCCTGGCTCCCGGTTTGAGCCTGATTTGAGTGGTGTCGGTACCTGCTTTTTGAAAATCCTGAAGCAGTAGCTTGCCTTCAGGGTCATCACCAATAACCCCGCTGAAGCCGGTGGCTATCCCCAGTTTAGCGAGACCATAGATGGTGTTGGCAGACGAGCCGCCGGGAGACAAGACGGCCTCGTTGACCACTGTCTCACCATCGGCGATGATATTTTCCACCCGGTAGATGTGGTCTAGATTCAGCGCCCCCAGTCCGATTACTTCAATCTTGTTCATCACCCCGGTGCCTCTTCCCCATATCAAGGGAAAATACTGCTTTGACCCCTATTCTATCACGAAACATAATGACTCGCACCTGAAGTGTGAGTTCTTCCAACGCTTCCCCTTTCAAGAGGGCAAGCGTTCAGGTCGAGGCTTCATGATATTCAGTTGTCCAACAATTACTCATAAGGTAAAATTTCAAGAACGAGCTGAATTATCATCCCCTTCCCTAGGGCTGATAGGTTCAAAAAGAAGAAAAATATATTATCCGGTCCCGTACACCATGATCTGGGTCAGGCCAGCATGGCGTGTCTAATCTCTCACCAGCTGCAAAATAAGGTTTTGACAGTTGGTAATCTCTGTGGTAGCATATGCATAGATGCAAGAATATGCATATAGTTCTGGAGGATAATATGAGAGAGCTGGTTAAGGTCTACAAGGTATTATCTGATGAATCAAGGCTAAGGGTGCTGAACCTCCTCCTGGAAAGGGAATGTTGTGTTTGCGAGGTGATGCAGGCTCTGGAAGTCTCTCAGTCAAAGGCGTCGCGCATTTTAAGTGCTCTCTTCGATGTCGGCTTTCTCAGATTACGTAAAGACGGCCTCTGGTCACTTTATTCCATTGATTGGGATGGAATGGGTGTACATTTGAAAGATATCGTAGAAGTGACCAGAAGAGGTTTTGAAGGCAATGAACAGATGGAAATGGATCGCGAGCGGCTTAAAACGGCCGAGCGTGTTGGTCCCGGCTGCGTCAACAAAGTGTGTCAGGCACAGTTGTCCTCTGAAGCTTCACAGTCCTGAATAGCTTGTCATTAAGGTTCGTAGTTTATGGAAATAATCACACAACTGTTACAAGGTGGCTGGAACGCTCTACTTGAGTATTTGTCCGCACATGTACTGACCTGTCTTATTCCGGCATTCTTCATCGCCGGGGCAATTGCTGTTTTCGTATCACAGGGGGCTGTTCTAAAATACTTCGGGCCCAAGGCGAAGAAACTGCTGTCTTATAGCATCGCTTCAGTATCAGGTACAATTCTGGCTGTCTGCTCATGCACTGTTCTACCGCTTTTTGGCGGTATCTATAAGAGGGGTGCCGGCATCGGTCCCGCGGTAGCTTTTCTGTACTCAGGACCGGCAATAAATGTCCTCGCCATCGTCTACACAGCCCGTATTCTCGGCTTTGACCTTGGTTTAGCCAGGGCTATAGGTGCAGTGGCTTTCGCTGCCGGAATCGGCCTGATTATGGCTCTTATTTACCGCAAGGAGGAGTCATTAAAAGATTCAGCAGCATTCGATGCGCTGATGGCTGATCCTGAAGCCAAGAAATGGTGGCAGCAGATTACTTTCTTCGCCGTCCTAGTAGGCATATTAATCTTTGCCGCTTCAAAGAACTGGATTGTAACCGGCATCTTGCTGGCAGTGCTGGGCTTTATACTCTGGCGCTGGTTTACTAAGGGCGAGATAGGCGCCTGGATGAAGGAGACGCTACGCTTTGTTCGCCTCATTGTTCCCTGGCTGCTGGGGGGCGTATTCGCTGCCGGCATAATTACTACCTTTGTTCCTCAGGACGTGGTCACCAGTTGGGTAGGTGGCAATAGTCTCTTGGCCAACTTTATCGCCTCCCTACTGGGGGCACTGATGTACTTTGCTACGCTTACCGAGGTTCCTATCATCAGCGCCTTTATGAACCTGGGCATGGGGAAGGGGCCGACGCTAGCACTTCTACTGGCAGGCCCAGCGTTATCTCTGCCTAATATGCTCGTCATACGCAGCATCATGGGTACAAAGAAAACTCTTACCTACATAGCCCTGGTGGTAGTCTTTGCCACCATCACCGGCTATATCTTCGGGTTAATTGCTTAGTAAATTTCAAGGAGGTAAAAAGAATGAAAATCAAAGTTCTCGGACCTGGATGCGCTCGCTGTCATCAGCTGGAGCAGACGACCAGAGAGGTAGTCAAGGAGCTAGGCATTGATGCCGAGATTGAAGATGTGAAAGACGTCAAGAAGATAATGGAATACCCCATACTAACCACTCCTGGCCTGGTCATCGATGAAACGCTAGTCTGCTCCGGTAGGGTGCCATCAAAATCAGAGGTGACTACGTTTATAACCACCTCAATAGCTAGTGAAGAGGAAGCATAAAGGAGCGCTTGAACATGAGAGAACCACAAACGGCTACGTGCGAATGCAAAGCCGAGGAAATCGTACTCCTGCCCTGTGCTGGAGGCTCTAACTGTGGTCAAATCACGAACCGAGTGGCTGTTAAACTGGATAAGGAAGGCGTAGGCCGTATCTACTGTTTAGCCGGTATCGGTGCCCACGTCGACGGTATGGTGGAGTCAGCCAGAGGGGCCAAAAGAATAGTAGCGCTTGATGGCTGCCATGTTGCCTGCGCCAAGAAGGTTATTGAACACGCTGGACTAACCGTAACTGACTGGATTTGCGCAACTGATGAAGGCATCGACAAGAACCGCCAGTTCAAGTTAGCTCCAGAGGAGATAGATTTAATCGCTCGATGCACCAGGGAAGCGCTGGCAAAGCCACTAGGAGTTACCCAATGAAGGATAAGACAAAGACAATTCTCTTTGTCTGTGCGCATAACTCAGGCCGAAGCCAGATGGCAGAGGCTTTTTCAATAAGCTAGCTGAAGGTAAGGCAAAAGCCCTTTCTGCGGGAACACAGCCTGCTGATGTGGTCAACCCAGTGGTAGTTGAGGTTATGAGGGAAGTCGGAATAGATGTCAGCGGCAACAAGCCCGAAGCAATTACTATAGACATAGTGGAGAAAGCAGAAAGAATGATTACGATGGGCTGCGGAGCCGAAGCGGCAGCTGTCTGTCCGGCGAGTTTCATTGGGACCGAAGACTGGTCGCTTGAGGACCCGAAGAGCAAATCGCTTGAGCAGGTTAGAAAGATACGGGACAAGATAAAAGAGAGGGTGAGTAAGCTGGCAAAGGAAATATTTATCATTTGAAGCAGCAGGTCGTACTCGTAAGTCTGGTACCCTAGATGGGAAATCTTACATATGGAGAGTATCTTTATGGCAAAAAAGAGTCATGCGGCCTTAGTGAGCATGATACTGCTAGTGGTAATGTTGTTGACGGGATGTGGCGGTGCGGTACAGGCCAAGACCGGTGATACCGTTAAAGTACACTACACCGGAAGACTGCAGGATGGTACTGTATTTGATACCTCCGTTGGAAGTGAACCATTGGAATTTACCATAGGTCAGGGGCAGCTAATTCCCGGTTTTAAACAAGCTGTGATAGGAATGAAGGTCGGAGAATCTAAAACAGTTACTATCCCTGTAGATCAAGCGTACGGTCCACGCCGTGATGACATGATACGGGTGGTAGAACGAGACCAACTTCCAGAGGACTTAGACCCAAGGGTTGGCATGCAGTTGCAAATGAATCAAGGAGACGGCGGAATCATGATAGTAACGATTACTGACGTCTCTGAAACTACGATAACGATAGATGCCAATCACCCCCTGGCCGGGCAGGCCCTGACCTTTGATATAGAGCTTCTTGAAATCGGGGCGTCCCAACCAAGTCCAACGGGATTAGACTTGGCTTCAATCCCCCTGGAGCAAGCCCTGTCCAGTGGCTTGCCGACTCTCTCTGAGTTTGGGCGAGGAATCTGTGTTCCCTGTAAAGCCATGAAACCAATTCTGGGAGAACTGGCCACTGAATATGAAGGCAAACTGAATGTAGTTATTGTAGAAATTGACGACCATATGGATCAGGCTCAGGAGTATGGAATCATGGCGATACCTACCCAGATATTCTTTGACAGTAGTGGTCAGGAAATAACCAGACACATGGGCTTTTATGCTAAGGATGACATTATCGCCCAGCTAAAGAAGATGGGGATTGAGTAGTGGAAGGTTTATTCAACTGTATTGGAGAACTAATTCAGACCCAGGGCTGGCTGGCTTTTCCCGCCTGTTTCTTAGGAGGCATCATTTCCAGTGCCAGCCCCTGTGTCCTTGCAATGATACCGCTGGTTATCGGCTATGTCGGCGGATATGCCGAAGGCTCGCAGAGAAAGGCAATCCAGTACTCGCTGATGTTTACACTGGGACTGACCATCACCTTTACCGTCCTGGGGATAATCGCTGGTGCTTTAGGTAGACTCTTTGGTGATGTCGGTAGCTTCTGGTATTACGTATTGCCGCCGGTCGCTATTCTGCTCGGACTGTATTTGCTTTTTTCAGATAAACTGACCTTCGCTATCGGAGTGTCCCAACGATTCATGCCCAAGCGAAAGGCATTGCTAGGAGCTTTCTTGATAGGGCTGTTTTTCGGCATCGTGGCTTCTCCCTGCGCCACGCCGGTGCTGGCAGTGATACTCACTTTTGCCGTTACCAAGCAGGAGATTGCCTACAGCGGGGGGCTTCTCTTGGCCTATGCCTTAGGACACTGGGTGCTAGTGCTCGGGGCCGGGATTTCGGCAGGGTTTGCCCAAAGGATACTGGCATCAAAAGGAATCAGCAACTTCTCCACCTACTCCAAGAAAGCGGGAGGAGTGATTTTGATTGGTGTGGGAATATATTTATTGACCTACTTGCTGTAAATCTTAAATAACAAGGGAGGCGAAGTATGCTTGAAATAAGAAAAACCGCCGTTTCTTTCGACGAGAAAGACCTGATGGAGCTGGAGAGAACCGTCACGGATAATGACGAGAAAGAAGCGCTCAGGTTTATCAAGAAATCCATCTATGACCGAATTAGCCATGCACAGCAGGGGGGACTCAAATCTCATCTAGATTCCACGAATCTTGTAGAAGGGTTTAAAAGGAGCAATATCATTTAAATTATCTGTGGACTGAGGACAAAGGAAGGGTAAAATGGCTGAAAAAGAGAGAAAACTAGGTATCTGGGGTAAGTATTTAACTTTATGGGTGGCATTGTGTATAGGGGCGGGAATCGGACTGGGACGGTTGTTCCCTGATCTATCCGATGTTCTGGCGAAACTTGAGGTAGCAAATATTTCTATCCCGATAGCCATACTGCTATTTGCCATGATTTATCCCATAATGGTACAGATAAGCTGGGAAGAGATTAAGAAGGCACTCCAGTCGCCGAAGCCTATCGGTCTTACTTTGTTCGCCAACTGGGCGGTTAAGCCCTTCACCATGGCGCTATTTGCCTGGCTGTTTCTGGGCGTTATATTCAAGGGCTTCTTGACTCCGGAGCAGATTGAGCAGTACCGCGCCGGGACAATCCTGCTTGGCGTCGCACCCTGCACGGCGATGGTGCTGGTCTGGAGCTACCTAGCCAAGGGCAATATGGGGCATACCCTGGTAATGACCGCAATCAATTCACTCAGCATGGTTGTGTTGTACGCTCCGCTGGCTGTATTACTTTTGGGAATTTCCGGAATCAGCGTGCCCTGGGATACCATCGCTCTTTCGGTAGCTATATACATCGTTACCCCACTGATAGCCGGATATTTTACCCGTAGATGGACTATACAGAAAAAAGGGATGGAATGGTTTGAAAAGAAGCTGGAGCCTTCTCTGGGCAAAGTTTCTGTAATCGCTCTCCTTATTACACTGGTTGTCTTATTCACTTACCAAGGACATATTATCGTTGAGCTACCGGCAATCATAGGCATGATAACTCTGGCTATTCTGGTTAATATCCTGGTGGTCTTTGGTATCACTTATCTGGCCGCCCGTATTATGAAACTCAGGTATGCTGACGCCATACCAGCTGCCATCATCGCTGGTAGCAATCATTTTGAAGTCGCCATTGCCGTCGCCACTACCCTTTTCGGTGTGGCATCCGGCGCAGCCCTTGCTACGGTAGTAGGTGTATTAACTGAGGTCCCGATAATGCTGTTTCTGGTATGGATTTCGCTTCTTTCCAGAAAGACCTTCCCCAAGCACCGGCAATAGTATTAGATATATAAATACGGTAAGGGTAAGAGCCCGTGAGAAATCTATCACATTAACATAGGAAGCCCTGGTTTAAGCTCCCTGGGAGCTATGGATTAAAACAAAAAGAAAAGCCCCCGGTTAGGGAGGCTTCATTTGTCACATTAGAAGGATACTACAGCTGGCAAGCAGAGGCATATCCTACTTTAGGCCATTTGTTTACCAATCTCTTGTTTTTATATCGCATTTATTACAGTAGCCATTCTGTTTCGAGTGCCCGGTCTACGAGGTACTCCGCGATTTTGGCGGTTATCCGTTTTTTCCGGCGCAGGCTTGGCGTAATCAAAGCCCTTAAGTGTAAGACGCTTAAGCGGCGCATTGAGAATCCGCTCAAGGGCAAGTATCTTATCTGCATCGGCGCCGGTTACGAAGGTTAATGCATCACCGTTTTTATCAACCCGCCCGGTACGGCCGATTCGATGGATGTAGTCATCCGTACTTTCGGGCATATCATAATTGACGACGTGGGAAATACTTAAGACATCGATACCGCGGGCAGCAATATCGGTCGCCACCAGAATCTTAATCGAGCCGTTACGAAAGCCATCGAGTGCGGTCTGTCTCTGGTTCTGGGACAGGTTCCCCTGCAGTGAAGTCACCCGATAGCCGGATCTTACCAGTTGCTGCGCCACACGTTCGGCACGGTGCTTGGTGCGTGTAAAGACAAGCACCGATTCTGTTTGGGTACCATTTAGAATTTCCTTTAACAGCGCCGTTTTGAGGTGTTGTTTTACCGGGTACAGAACGTGTGACACCGTTTTTGCCGGTAGCCTGCGGCCTATTTGCACAGTGACCGGGTCATGCAGGATTTCACGCGCCAGGCGCCGGATATTCTCGGGCATGGTGGCCGAGAAAAGTAACGTCTGTCGCTTGTGCAGAATGCACCGCAGAATATTCCGAATATCGGGTAAAAAACCCATATCGAACATCCGGTCAGCCTCATCAATGACGAGGATTTCCAGGTTGGATAAGTCAATAGAGCCTCTCCACAGGTGGTCGAGCAGGCGGCCCGGGCAGGCCACGACGATTTCAACGCCGCTACGGAGATTCCTGGTCTGCTGGTCCATGTTCACTCCGCCATAGATGGTAACGCTCTGAAGTCCGGTCCTGCTCCCCAGGCTGTTAAAGACCTCGCAGGTTTGCTCGGCCAGCTCGCGTGTGGGCGAGATTACCAGAGCCCGGACACATCCTCGCGGGTCTGATCGCAGACGCTCCAGAATGGGCAGTACGAAAGCCGCTGTTTTACCCGTTCCGGTCTGGGCCAGGCCGATGACATCCCGCCCCTGCATAATCGGCGGGATGCCCTGTAATTGTATTGGTGTGGGTATGGAATAACCGAGCGCACGTACACCGGCCATGATGCTCGGATGAAAATTAAAGGTTTCGAAATTCATTAAACTCCTTGAAAAAATACCGATTAAGCACCTGCATTACAGGTGTTTAATTAACCATGTCTCTTCTCTCTCTTTTTATTAAGTCGGCTATTACTTCTGATATTGAGGGGAACCGTTCCGCGCTTATCTAAGGTCAGTAAAGGCTTACGTGACTGTCAGTACGAAGTCGAGTCGCCAGGTTGCCTAATATCTTTGCTGCCTGCCACCACCCGACCGGCCACCCCTACCACCACCGTAACCGCCGCTGCCATAGCCGCCACCCCTCCTGTCGCCATAGGAGCCACCACCCCTGTTGTCAGTGCGAGGACGAGCTTCATTAACCACAATGGTCCGCTCATTTAGTATTTTACCGTTAAGCCCCGTGATAGCGGCTTCGGCCTCAGACTTCGATGCCATTTCAACGAAGGCAAATCCCTTAGCCCGCCCGCTATACTTGTCTGTTATAACGCTTACCGAGTCCACCCCTCCAAAAGCCTCAAATTCTTGCCGCAGGTCTTGTTCAGTTACCTCATAAGATAAATTGCCCACATAGATTTTCATACTAAAACTCCTTATTAATTAAATCACCCGGTCTTGCTACTTATCTGAAATCATTATCAGCAGTGACCGTTTATTTACTTATTATCATGCTCTATTACTAACCTGACGTCGTCTACGTCTGGCGCTCTGTTGCGCTTTTAAACGTGCCCTTTCTCCCCTGGACAGGAAATGACGATGAGCCTTTACCTCCCGCAAGACCCCGCTCATCTGCACCATTCGCTGAAAGCGGCGCAGCAGCGATTCCTGTGATTCACCTTCATGTATTGATACTTCTAAAGACAAAATTCAAATTTACCCGGGTCGCACCCGGACCGGTTGCCCAACCCGGATGCGACTCATGGCTTAACCTCTCTTATCTACTAGGTCGGACTTTTCGATAGCAATCGCTGCAGTAAACCGGCTTATCACCGCGAGGTTCAAAAGGAACTTCGCAGTCTTTGCCACACTCGGCACAGGTCGCGGGGAACATCTGGCGCGGGGCTCCGTAACTGCTGCTCCCGGAACGTTCTGACTTCCTTGCCCGGCGGCATTCCGGACAGCGCTTCGGCTCGTTGGTATAGCCCTTAGACTGGAAAAACTCTTGTTCCTCAGCGCTGAAAGTAAACGTGGTGCCGCAATCGGAGCACTGGATGGACTTGTCCTGAAAACTCATTGGATGACCTCCTCTCTTTATAATTAGCTAGAGTTCGGGTCATCCAATACTTAAGAAAACTCTGTGTCAGTAGCTTCCGAGAAGCTTGTTATAACCTAAACTGGAACTTATTTTAAGTATACCACAAAAGGAATACTCCTGCAATTAACGCTCCCGTGAGGAGGCAATATTCTAATGGACGGTTGGCTATCAGGCAAGAATATTTAACAAATACTCAAATTGTTACACTCAAAATATTTCTTTGATCCTTGGTTTTTACAGTCTATCTTATGGCTCAATTGAAAAGAAGATCTGTTCATAGCTAAGCCAATGTAAATATGCCGATGTTCGTTCATTTTTAACTGAAACTATGCTACTCTAAATATAGTATCCTCGACTTTAGTAGAAAGGGGGGCTGGATAAATGGATAGCCAGTTGAAGTATTTAGGTGAAGTAACGGAATCGGTTGACGAGTTTAAGAAGGAATTGCAAGAAGCATTTGCTGCTCAGAAAACTTTTAATGATGCAGTATACGAGGACGGGGCTATTAGTACTAAGACAAAGCGTCTAATGGCTATGGCGATAGCGGTGCGAGAAGGATGTCCGGGGTGTATCACCTATCAGGCAAAGCTTGCCGTGGAAGCTGGAGCTACCAAGGGTGAAGTCGTCGAAGCTGCATCAGTCGCTACGTCTATTGGAGGGACTAGCGCTAACGCTTGGGTATGGATTGTAGTCCAGATAATGAAGGAATTAGGAAAGTGGTAGTGAATTATGTCGCTCATACCAGCCTTCGAAATAGGTGTGTGGAATGCCTGGTTGTTCATGATTATCTTTCCCCTCCAATGGCTGTGGGTGCTCGTTGTCCCCAAGCATATCGCCGAGAGGACCAGCCACCCCGCCGATTTTAAACAAGACCGAAGGGGAAAAGTGATGGGCAGGGTAACCGAAACCTTCTGGATAGGCGCTACCCTGTATTCTATCTTCCTGCCGCTCGACATCGGGACGGCATGGTTTTATGTCGGACTGGGAGCCTTTGTCATCGGCGTGACGATACTTGTTTTCGCAACGCTGAGTGTCGCTCGGACAGCGGCCGGCAAGCCGTTTACCGTAGGCATTTACCGCTTTTCCCGGCACCCGATGTACCTTTCCATGATTCTCGTCTACGCAGGGGTCAGCATCGCTGCCGCTTCCTGGCTGTTTTTGCTAATCACCGTGACCACCTTTTTCCTGCTCCGGTTCCAGATGATGCAGGAAGAAGGATATTGCTGCGAGAAATTCGGCCATGCCTACAGTGAATATATGAATAGAACCCCAAGATGGATAGGAATACCCAGACGGAGCAATCAGAAGTAAACACCTCTTATATACACCCGATGCTGTAATATGAACTTTGGCTAGGGAACTTACGGTAGTAAGCTCATCCCAGCTTACCGGCTTCCTCCCTGACCAGGTGCCTTATTTTCTTATGAATGTTAATGACCTCATCCATGTCTTTTCTGCCTGATAACCAGTGGAAGTGGTCCCTGTCTCCTGAGCCCCCGTCCCGCTCCCTCTTTTTTACTATTTTCTCGGTCCCGCTCCTCCGTCCCTTCTGCCATGCTTCAAGAGCAGGACTTAAGTCGCTGATGGATGTGGATGCCAGGCTCATAGTAGCGTAGGGTAGGGCATATTCATTGGCATTAAAGGCGATGGCCAGCCCTCCTGCCTCCTCTACCGCCTGGAGCATCCTGAAGTCGGTAATACTATCACCAACCACTACCCATTGCGACAGAGGCTGGGCATAAGCCTCGGCGAATTTATTCAGGGCAGCTACCTTACGCTGTCCTCCTACCGGCCTTACCTCTTTTACAAGTTTGCCCAGGCTGGTTGCGGGCAGCTTCTTCCAGAAGAAGTCGTCCAGGGCCTGCTTAATCCGGTCGTCATTGCCAGTCGGGTGCATTGCCAGGATGTCCTCTTCTGCCTGCTGCAGCAGTTGGGAATCCTCTTTACATAAAGTTTGTCGGAGTTTGTCCAGGGGAAATGTGGTGCAGGCGACATTGTGGGCATAGATGCCCAGTTTCTGGGTGATGTGAAAGGCGTACTGTTCATAGCTGGTGCTGATACAAAATATCTTCCAGGTGCTGGACTGGAGCCAGGAGACAAGCCCGGCAGCACCGCCGGTCAGGCTCGCTTTAGCCGCCAGACCGGTAATATCTCTCTCCGAAATATTATGGAGCACCAGGAAAGGCACGATAAGGGCCAGGGTATCGCCGGGCTCGTAATCCTCCCTTTCCTCCAGGGCTAGAAGGTCATCATAGCGGCTGATAACCTCAAAGACCCGGCCTCCATTGGGGAAGAGTTTCATTAGTTCGTAGGCATTATCTTGAGGTGCCAGTGGTCCTTCAAGGTCAAAACAGATAAAGTTAGCTATGCGATTCACCTCCCGGTCTTGCTTTTTCAGGGATAGTATTATAATACACTTTGATTATCTATAAGTCATCTACTTTCTACTGCAGCCAGAAGTCATCTGTCTTTTTCTGCTTTCCATAGCCGAAGAATTTATGCATGCGAACAAAGAAGGAGTCCAGCCAGGGTGTATGCCTGACCCCCCACCTGACCGTGCTATGAAGCCGCCCCGATGTCTCATTGAAGGGGCAGACCCGTTCACAGTTGAGACAGGCGAGGTTATTTGTCCCCATGAAAGCAAAGCACTTCTCAGTATTGACCGGCCACTTTAGCTGTCCGGGGCTATTGGAAATGTTGTGGGGTTTGTCGGTCATGTCGCCATACATGATCGCCTGGCCCGGGCAGTTCTCAGCGCACCTCCCGCACTGCCGGCAGAACCCGGTTACGCCGAATTCAATCGGCTCATCGGGAACTAGAGGCAGATTGGTAAACACTTTGCACAGCCTTTGCCGGGGACCAAACTGGGGACTGATTAAGAGGCCGTTGCGTCCCAGTTCACCGAGGCCGGCGTCAATGGCTATGGGGATGCTTAGAGCGGTATCATTACCGGAAGGTATCGCTTTATACCCCAGGGTCCGGATGAACTGGGCCAGTGAGCTGGCGGTGAATGCCATTCTGGAATAGCCGAGCCCGGTAGCCCCATCGGATAGCCAGTTGGGGGAGCGTTCCACTGCCTCGTAGTCCATCTCAATGCCGATGGCAATGGCATATTTATATTCCTCCGGAATCTCAAGGGGAAGATGTTCCTTTGTCCAGAAGTGAAAGGAGTGGGAATAGACCCAGAGCCGGTTCAGTTCGCATATCCCGACGAGCGACGCCCCCAGAAATCTAGCCGCCCGCTTGATTACCCGGGACATATGGGCCGGGTCGGAAACAGGGTAGGGCTCATCGGGAAGGTCCTGCCTTGCTCCCCCGAAGGGTTTTACGATATCCCTCTCCCACTTGTATAAATCACTATCGTGAATAACCAGGCCGTGGGCAAATGCGGTCTCCATATGCCAGCCAGCTTCACTTAAGGCTAAGTCCAGCTGTGTATAGCCCTGCTTTTTTCGTGGGAACCATACTGTCCCGTAGACCTTCTTGCCTGTTTCGCGCTGGGTGGGGTCCCACCTTGGCCGGCGCCACATCTCATTCTTCTGATCAAATCTTTCCACTTTGCCAGCAACATACTTAGCTGTCCCTTTAGGCACGGTTTTCCTCCTTCAAATAAGTCCTTGTCCGGCGTGGCCTATATCTCTCCTGCCTGTTTGTTTATTTCATCGGTGAGGTTATAGCCGTTAATGGGCCTTCCCCCGGCATCAACTACCTTGCCGTCTGTTATCTTGACTTTACCCTGGCTGAAAGCCTTGATGGTTGAGACTATCAGCGGGAATTCTCTTGCCAGTCCGTGTTTGCGGATGAGCTTGAATAACGGGTCTTGTTCATCATGCCTTCCCGGAGTAATTTGCCAGTATTCATCAAAGGGTCTGCCTCTAATCGGGAAGGTGCAGTAGGTTACGGGAGGCCCCTTGTCGAGCTCGGGAGTTACCAGGTGCATCATGGCCCCGGTCTCCCTGGCCTTCCCGTCGATTAGCTGCCAGATTACCTCCTGCCAGCTCCCGGTAGGCCCCCCCGGGGCTGCCGGGTGAAGGTTAATCATATTGTACCTCTGGCACATCACTTTACTAACAATCAGCATATAGCCGGCCAGCACGCACAGGTCGGGGTGAAAATCCTCAAGACGTTTTATCACCTCCCTGTCGTAGTTAAACCGCCACCGGGGCAGACTTCCCTGCTTGCTAGCATCGGTAGTGCCCCTCTCGGACTTGAACTTCTGGTAAGAAAGGGAGACGAGGGGAATATGGTAGTCCTCCACCAGCTTGAGAAACAGATCGCTTTCCCCTGCCTCTCCGGGCCCGCGGCTGCAGAAAATAAAGGCTATCTCCGCCTTAATCTCACCCCGATTGATGCTGTCCTGCACCGCCTCCAGGAGGTCCCGGGCGGCTTTGTCTCTCCCCGTGGAAAACCAGCCAAGTTGATACATCAGTTTGACCTTCGCCTCTGTTTTGTTAGCCTCGCCCAGAGGCTGTTGAGGTGGACCGCCGGATTTGTCCGGTGCCTGTAAATCCTGCCTTTTTTCAAAGCCATGATAAAGTCATCCCTGCCATTAAATTCAGGCATCTCTACATAGGCGTTACCTATCTCATGAGGGGTGTGGGCATCGCTGCCGGCACTTTGGGGGATATCATACTTCCGGGCAAAGGCTAAAGCCCTGGCTGAGCTTCTAAGAAAAGGGCTTCTTGAGTTAAATACCTCCATAACATCAATTTGCGCTATTATCTCTTCTATTGTCTTATTGTCGAGGGCAGAGCTCCGGAAGCCATCGAAGGGGTGGGGGATACATACCAGCCCGTCCTGGGCTTTGATTCGAGCTATTGTCTCTTCCACGGAAAGACCGCTGGGGATTGTCTCTTTGAGGAACATACCCATTATTTCGCCATGGGGGGTCAGGACTTCCTCGGCGACGATTACCGTAAAGGGTGCCAGGTGCTGTATCTCAAGCGCTCCCTCGGCGGTGCCGTGGTCGGCAATGGCAATGCAGTTTATTCCCCTCTTCAGGCAGTACTCGATAATCCTGTCCAGGGGGGTGTTACAGTCCAGTGAATACCTGGTGTGAACATGGAAGTCAGCTTTGAGCATTTCAGGCAGCCCTTTCTAGATATTCACCGCTACGGGTGTCAACCTTGATAACATCGCCGGTGTTAATGAACAGGGGGACCTGGATGGTGATGCCGGTCTCCAGTTTGGCCGGTTTGTTGCCGGCGGTGGCGGTATCTCCTTTAAAGCCGGGTTCGGTCTCGGCTACCTGGAGCTCCACTGCCACCGGCAGCTCTACCCCTACCAGCTTGCCCTTGTAGCTTGATACCTCCAGTGACATGCCTTCCTTCAGGTAGTTGATGGCATCCCCCAGCTGACTGGTGCTGAGTGGTATCTGCTCGTAGTTTTCTTCATCCATAAAGTAGTAAAGGTCATCGTCGTTATAGAGATACTGCATGGGGCGGGAGTCGAGGCGTACCCGGGTGAACTTCTCGCCGGACTGGAAAGTCCGCTCGATAGTATGACCGGCACTAATGTCGCGAAGCTTAACCCGCGCCAGAGCGGTCCGTTTCATTTTGATGTGCTGGTACTCAAGGACCTGGTAGAGCTTGTCTTCAAGCTCGATGATGACCCCTTTTCTGAGCTCACTGCCACTTATCATGCTGGACTCCCCGCTGCTTATTTTCTGGCCTGTGAAAGGACCCTGATTTTGCCTTTCTCCATTACCACGGTATCCTCAATCCTTACCCCTCCCCATCCGGCAAGATAGACGCCGGGCTCGATAGTGAATACCATGCCTGAAGTGAGGGTTTCGGCTAACCCCGGACCGAGGCGGGGGGCTTCGTGGGGGGCTAGCCCCAGGCCGTGCCCCAGGCCGTGACCGAAGGCTTCACCATAGCCCGCTTCTTCAATGACTGTTCTTGCCAGGCGGTCGGCCTCTTCACCGGTCATACCCTCCTGAATCATAGCTATTGCCGTTAGCTGGGCGCCGAGGACGGTATTGTAGGCCCGGTTAAAGGTATCATCGGGAGTGCCAGTGCAGATAGTGCGGCTTAAGTCACTTCCGTAGCCTTCAAACCTGGCCCCGATGTCGATCACCACCGGCTCTCCTGGATGGATGGTCCGTGACGATGGCCTGGCATGGGGCAGAGCGGAATTTTTACCCGAGGCCACAATAATATCAAACGGCAGTCCGTCGCTGCCCCTTTCTTTTAAGAACTTTTCTATTTCCCAGGCCAGCTCCTTTTCGCTCGTGCCAGTGTGTATTATATCACCAATATATTCGGTGGCGGCGTCAGTCATTTCTATCGCCCTGGTAATGGACTCAATTTCTTCGGGCTCTTTTACGGCGCGGATTTGCTCTACCAGCCCCTCGGTGGGCACCAGCTTGAGCCCGGCTTTTTTCGCTGCCTGGGACATCTGGCGGTAGGAGGCAAGGGTAATGTCAGCGGCTTCAAATCCGAGCTGACGCAGGTCTACCCCGGCTGCCATGTCGGGAAGCCACCGGGCGATATCGCCGTCTGTCCTGAAAATCTCGTAATCGGGGGCCTCTCCGCTGGCTTGCTCGGTGTAGCGGGAGTCGGTGGCGAGAACGGCATTCCTTGGCGTGATTAAGAGGAAGCCCGCTGAGCCAGCAAAGCCGGAAAGGTAGTATCTGTTCTCCGGCTGGGAGATGAGGATAGCCTCAAGTTCCTTTGCCGCCAGTGCCTGGCGCAGCTTCTGTATCCGGTTACTTACTTTCGAGTCCATCGGTTTCGCTGTCCTGTGCCATGGGGTGAGATTTTAAATATACCTTTTTTGCCTGGCTCCTGGTTACATGGGTGTAAATTTGAGTTGAGGATAGATTGGCGTGACCGAGAAGCTCCTGGACTACCCTTAAATCGGCCCCCCCGTCCAGGAGGTGAGTGGCGAAGGTATGGCGCAACATGTGGGGGTGGACCCTCTTGCTGATGCCCGCAAGACGTGCATATTTTCCCAGCATTCGCTGGACGGTCCGCCCGGTGATGCGCTCCCCGTAGCGGTTGATAAAGAACGCATGGGTGTCCTTTTTGCCCAGAAGCTCCTGTCTGCCCTGCCCGAGGTAGGTAGCCAGTGCCCCGGCGGCGGGCTTACCCATCAGCACCACCCGCTCCTTGGACCCTTTTCCCCGGACACGGGTTTCACGGCTGTCAAGGTCGACCTGTTCCAGGTTCAGCCCGGCCAGTTCGCTTACCCTTAAGCCGGAGGCATAGAGTAGCTCCAGCAGGGCCCGGTCGCGCTGTCCCTTCGGGGTGGATAAATCAGGGGCTTCCAGGAGCTGTTTTACCTCCTCGATGCTGAGAAATGAGGGGAGGCGCTTGTCCAGTTTGGGGGAGGAGGCCTTCTCAAGGGGGTTTACCTTAAGGAGTTCCTCCCGCTGCAGGTAGCGGTAGAAGGAGCGGATGGCTGATAGCTTGCGGGCGATGCTTGCCTTGACAATCCCCTGTTCTGCCAGATAGGCCATGTAATCACGCAGGAGAGCCCGGTCCACCCCGTCCAGGGAGTCTGTGCCCCTCTCCCTGGCGAAGGTAAAGAAGCCCTTGGTATTGCCTGAGCCCAGTAAATCAGTGGTGTAATTGCGTATCGTATAGGGTGAAGCGTTCCGCTCCGCTTCCAGGTAATTTATATATCTATCAAAGATTTGCTGCATGGAGTTAGGCCTGCTTGAGCTTTCCTTTATAGTCACATTTAGTGCACTTTGCCCAGTTTGTTCGATAAACGGTTAATAGTCCACCGCACTCGGGGCAGGGTTGGGGGAGGGGCCTGGAATTAACGATAAACCGGCAGTCGGGGTAGTTAGAGCAGCCGTAGAAGGCGCGCTTTTTCTTGCTCATCCTCTCCACTATCTCACCGCCGCACTGGGGGCATTTAACTCCCGTCTTGACCTGGAAGGATTTGGTGTATTTGCACTCGGGGTAGCCGCTGCAGGCTAAAAACTTGCCGTAGCGCCCGGTTTTGATTAGCAGGGGCTTTCCACACCGGGGGCAGCTCTCCTCGGTTACTTCATCGGGTAGCTTTACCTTTTCCATGAGCCGGGAAGCCTTTTCGAGGTTTTTCTCAAAAGGCAGGTAGAAGTCCTGAATCACGCTTACCCACTCCCTGTTTTCACTGGCGACTTCGTCCAGCTCCTCTTCCATCCGGGCGGTAAACTCGATATTGATGATGTCGGAGAAGTACTGCCTGAGCAGGTCGTTAACTACGAATCCCAGCTCCGTAGGCTTGAATTTGCCGGCGGTCCTGGCAACATATTCCCGGTCCTGGATGGTGGACAGGATGGGGGCATAGGTACTGGGGCGTCCGATGCCCTGCTGCTCCAGCATCTTGATTAGTGTTGCTTCGGTGAATCGGGGTGGGGGCTGGGTGAAATGCTGGCCGGGGTAGAGGCCCAGCAGCTTTAGTTCATTACCCTTTTCCAGTTTGGGGAGGGGGGGATTCCGCTTTTCTTCAGTTTCATCTTTGCCCTCGCTATAAAGAGTGGTAAACCCGGGGAAGCTGATGACGGAGCTTGATGCCCTCAGCAGGTACTCGTCCCTGGAGCGGGGGCGTCTGGCTTTAATATCGACGGTGGTATTATCAAAATTAGCCGCTGACATCTGGCTGGCTATCATCCGTTTCCAGATGAGTTCATAGAGCCTGATCTGGTCGGAGGTCAGGTAGGGCTTAATCAGGGATGGCTCCCGTCCCATTCTGGTGGGGCGGATGGCTTCATGTGCTTCCTGGGCTCCCTTTATCTTGATAGTGAAAGAGCGGGCATGCCTGGGGACGAACTCGGGTCCGTACCTGGCGATGATGAATTCCCTGGCTTCTGCTATCGCCGGGCGGCCTACCCGGGTAGAGTCGGTGCGCATGTAGGTGATGAGCCCGGTGCTTCCCTCTTTGCCTACGGGCAGGCCCTCGTAAAGCTGCTGGGCAATGGCCATCGTCCGCTTGGCGGTAAAGTGAAGCTTGCGCCATGCTTCCTGCTGCAGGGTGCTGGTTATAAATGGCGGCGCTGGCTGGCGGGTTGCTTTCCGGGAGCTTGCTTTAATAACCGTGTAGTCAGCCTTTTCAAGCTCCTCCTTAATCTCAAGGGCTTCGTCCTGGCTGTGGATATCCAGTTTGGTGCCGCTGGTAAGACCGATGAGCAGTGCCCGGAAGGGTGTTGTTTCAGCGGAGGGCATCTTCCTGGTTAGCTCGGCTTCAATGGTCCAGTATTCTACCGGGATAAACCGTTCGATTTCCCGTTCGCGGTCGACGATAACCCGCAGTGCCACTGACTGGACTCTCCCCGCTGAGAGCCCCCTTCTTACTTTTTGCCACAGCAAGGGGCTGATCTTGTAACCCACCAGTCTGTCCAGGACACGCCGGGCTTGCTGGGCGTTAACCAGCTGCATATCTATGGAGTGGGGGTGGCTGAAGGCACGCTTGATGGCTTCCTCGGTTATTTCATGAAAGACGACACGGCGGTAGGGTGTCTTGTTGGTTTTGGTTACCGCCAGCAGGTGCCAGGCAATGGCTTCCCCCTCCCGGTCGGGGTCGGTAGCCAGATAGATGGTCGCTGCCGTCCTGGCGGCTTCCTTGAGCTCCCGTACAATCTTGCTCTTTGGCCGGGGCACCACGTATTTGGGTAAAAAACCGTTTTCAACATCTACTCCCAGCTGGCTTTTCGGCAGGTCTCTAACATGCCCCAGTGATGCTTTGAGAGTGTAACCTTTACCCAGAATTTTGCTCAGGGTTCTTGCTTTTGCCGGTGACTCAACGATGACCAGGTTCTTTTTCATTGTCTAATCTATTTTTATCCTGTACTCCTGTCTTGGTTCCCGGGCCAGGATATAGTTCATCGTCCCTATCTGGCTGACCATACCCTTGAGCTCCATCATCGCCAGCGTGCTGCTGATTGTTGACATGGGTAATCCGCTTGAGCGGCAGACCTCATCAATGTGGGTCGGGTCGGTGGATAGTTGTTTGAGTAACAGGGCCTCGGTATCAGAAGATGGCACCACCTCTTTGATTTCCATCTGATGGGCCACCGCCGTCAGGTTCAGTTCTTCCAGAATATCGGTGTAGTCACGGACCAGCTTTGCTTCTCCCTGCTGGATAAGGTGGTTAGTCCCCTGGCTTGTAGGTGACAGGATGCTGCCTGGAATGGCAAACACCTCTCTGTTTTGCTCCAGTGCCTGATGGGCGGTAATCATCGCCCCGCTGGCCCTGGCAGCCTCAATGACCAGGACTCCGAGGCTCAGCCCGCTCATAATCCGGTTGCGCTGGGGAAAGTTGGCTGCCCTGGGCCTGGTGCCCAGGGGATACTCGCTTATGATAGCCCCGTGCTGGATAATGCGGCGAGCCAGGCCTGCGTTTTCAGCCGGGTAGATGGTATCAAGGCCGCAGCCGAAGACGGCGATGCTTCTGCCGCCGGCGTCCAGGGCACTACGATGGGCTACGGAGTCGATTCCCCTGGCCAGACCGCTGACAACGGTGATTTTATTTTGTGCCAGGTCGGCCACTATTTCTTCTGTTATCTGTCTGCCGTAAATAGTAGCCCGCCGGGTCCCTATTACTGCCAGACACCACTCGTCCTCGGGGAGGAGGGTACCCTTGATGTAAAGCAGGGGTGGATAGTCGTATATTTCCTTGAGCCGGGATGGATAATTCGGGTCATGCCAGGTGAGTGCCTTTACCTTGTAGTGCTCCAGCTTTTCCATCTCGGCTTCCGGGGAAATCCGGGGCTGCCATGAAGTAATGGCATGTATTGACTTGCTGTCCAGTCCCGCCTTTCTTAAATCGGCCGGAGCGGCTCTCCAGGCGTCTTCCAGGTTAGAGAAGTGACCCTCAAGCTGCATTAGCCTGACCCGGCCGATGCCGGGGATAAGACTAAAACCCACCCAGTATTTAATGTCTTTACGGTTCATTTCAAGGTAGTGCCATTCTAGCATAGAGGGAAATTGATGACAATCAGAGGGTTACCGGTCCTTAAGGGGGAGTGGCGGAGAGGGTGGGATTCGAACCCACGGTAGCCAAAGGCTACACGCGCTCTCCAGGCGCGCCTGATAGGCCACTCCAGCACCTCTCCGCAGCCAGCAGGAGTTATATTTGGCGGAGAGGGTGGGATTCGAACCCACGCTCCGCTGACGCGGAGACCGCTTTTCGAGAGCGGCACCATGAACCACTCGGACACCTCTCCTGGATAGAAATTCTACTCCAAAAGGACTTCTAAGGGCAACTTTACTAGCATTACTTTATTCTAATTGAAAAATGGGCCTGAAGAAAAGTTGACAACAATGGGTGGTATGCTATAATGGAGTGTTAGCCAAAGCTAACTAATTCGCCTACCATGAAATAAGGAAGGTTAAGAGCGTGGTAATCCGCCAGACAATGAGCACGGAAGACTATCTTGAGGCAATTGCCCTGCTTGCCAGTGAAGGCAAACCGGTCACGGTAACCGAAATCAGCAGGTTTCTAGGGGTGAAGAAACCCAGCGTTACTCATGCCCTGAGGAAACTTTCAGCGGCAGGACTGGTAAAGCATGAGAGGTACAGAGATGTAACGCTCAGTATTGAGGGTGCCCAAATGGCCCAGGATGTATACCGGCGCCATAAGGCGCTGCGCCAGTTTCTGCGTGAGATATTGAACGTTGCCCCGGAGGTAGCTGAAGAGGATGCCTGCCAGATGGAGCACTTTTTGAGTCCAATCAGCCTGGAGAGACTGGCAAAGTTCCTGGAGTTTACATTGAACTGTCCGCACGGGGAGCCTGAGTGGCTGAAGGGCTTCAGTTACTACTTCGAGCACGGTAAGCGAGACGAGGGACTCCTGGCAAGATGTCGGAGAGAGGATAGTAAAAAAGGACGATAATTTTTTTAACGAAAAGATTTAGTCAAGGCTAACTAGTGGCTGAATAATGGATAGACAGAGGGAAGAGGGGAACAGCGGGGGGGATTACGATTATCTCGGCGAGTCAACAAAAGATGTTTTAGCTTCTAGGCAAGGCTGAAGCTGAAGTAGGTACTGGCCAGGAAGAGTAGTATCAGGGTGAGATTGCACCAGCTCAGGCGGAAGTGTCTTTTTGGTTTGAGGCGAAGGCCGGTAACGAATATCGCGGTCATCACTACCACCGCCAGGGCAGTGATGAGGTGGCTCTCTGAGACTGAAGCCAGTACCGGCCCCTTCAGGTAGCACAGGTCGTCGATAGGGATGACGGTCATATTGAACAGGTTTGAGCCTATCAGGTTAGCGACTGCCATGTCTGTTGCCCCCATCCTCATCGCGGCGAAGGAAACGGTGATTTCAGGGAGGCTGGTAGTAAAGGCGAGCAGAAGACTGCCGACGAAGCTTTCGCCCCAGCCGGTAACCCCGGCAATCTCGTCACCGATAATTGCCAGCCAGGTGCCGGCACCGATGATAAAAACGGCCGCTATTGCGAAGTAGATATAGGTTTTTCGGGATGACACCCCTTCATGCTCCGGCGGTGTTGTTTGCCGGGGCTGGCGCTGCTCAAAGCGGAAGATTTTCCTCACTGCAATAAGGTATAAGAGAATAATGAGAGGGCTGTACCATCCTATCCAGCCAATGCCCAGGGTAGTGAACGGGCTGGCCAGGATTGAGATACCAGCCACTGAAACCAGCACAATGCTTAGCCATCCCGTCAGCCGGTGCATAGGACCGGCGGCACTGAACAGGGAACCGTTGCGGAAAGCAATGTCGAGCAGGGCCAGGTTGAAGAGGTTAAAGGCATTGGCGCCGAAAAGGTTGCCGATGGTTAAATCGGGGACGCCGACCAGGCTCACCGCGCTGATGCCGGTGAAGAGTTCGGGGAGTGACGTAACGAAGGCGAGAAGGGCAAGCCCTATCCAGGCTCCCCCGAGCCCGCTCTTCTCGGCGATAATGTTTCCATACCTTGCCACTGCCCTTCCTGAAAAGAAGATGACCGCGATGCACAGGATAAATTTTACCCAGACCAGCCAGACCAATGTATATTTCTCCTCGGTGAAGTTACTCTACTGCCGGTTTCCTTTTTAATGTGGAGATATAAGTAGCATTCCTGAGCGTCCCTGATGCCCTTTTGTTTTTCTTCAGAGAGGCGTTTCTGTTATAATAGCATAGTTCTTGTTTTTTGGCTGTGCTAAGCAAAAGTTTAACCGCTTCAGGCTGGGATAAGCGCTATCCAGGGTCAGTTTTGCCCCTTTTAAAGTAGCCGGGTGAACTTTGGCTCGACGGGCTGACCCTGGCCGTGAGACGAAGGAGATGTCTAAATTGGCAAATGGCACTAAGTGGTATCAGCTATCGGTAGAAGAGACCTTTCAAGGGTTAGGGGCTGGTGATACCGGGCTTACCTCCGGTGAGGCGAAAGCCAGGCTGGAGAGATACGGCTATAACGAACTTAAGTTCAAGAAACCAAGTGTTATCATGCGCTTCCTGCGCCAGTTTCATAGTCCCCTCGTCTATATTCTGCTGGCGGCGGCGGCGATGACGGGTGTTCTCACCCTGCGCGGGGAGGATATGCTGTCGGATACGGGCGTGATTTTAGGGGTGGTTATCCTCAATGCGATACTGGGGTTCGTTCAGGAGGGAAAGACGGAAGCGGCCCTGGAAGCGCTTCAAAAGATGATAGTGCCGGAGTGCACCGTGCTCAGGGATGGGGAGCAGAAGGTGATACCGACGCGGGAGCTGGTTCCCGGTGATGTGGTCGTCCTCAGCGGCGGTGACAGGATACCAGCCGATTTACGTTTGTTCTTTACCAAGGGTGTGGCTGCTGACGAAGCGGCTCTTACCGGAGAATCGGTGCCGGTGGAAAAGGACACCGACCCGATTGCACGGCCTGATTTGTCTCCCGGAGACCAGCGCTGTATTGCCTTTGGTGGTACTTTCCTTGCCCGCGGCGCGGCAAAGGGGGTTGTGGTGGCTACCGGGGAGGAGACTGAGTTCGGGAAGATTGCCATCATGGTGAAGCAGACCCGGAAGGTAGAGACCCCACTGCAGAGGAAAATCGCGGCGTTTACCAGGACCTTAATGATTCTTATCCTTTCCCTGGGCGCCATTAACTTCGGGTTGGGTTATTTCTTTGGTTTCGACCTGATATATAGCTTCCTGGCTTCGGTTTCCCTTATCGTGGCGGCGATACCGGAGATGCTGCCAATGCTGGTAACGGCAATATTGGCCCTGGCGGCGGCGGCGATGGTGAAGAGAAATGCCCTTATCAGGAGGCTGCCGGCGGCGGAAACACTGGGTTGTACTACCGTGATATGCTCGGATAAAACGGGTACGCTCACCCGGGATGAGATGACGGTGTTAAGGATATATGCCGGTGGCAAGAGCTATGAAGTGAAGGGGGTAGGCTATGAGCCCAGGGGAGAGTTTATTTCAGGGAACGAAGGTAAGGTAATTGACCCGGCGTCGGAGCAGGTACTGGTTGAAACCCTGAAGGCAGGCTACTTCTGTAATGATACCACCCTGACTCAAGAGGAAGGTAGATACCATGTTATCGGGGACCCTACCGAGGGGGCTCTGGTAGTTTCGGCTGCCAAGGCGGGCATTATTGAGAAGCTTCCCCGACTGGATGAGGAGCCTTTTGAGTCTGAGAAGATGTACATGGCTACTCTGCATGAGGACAAGGGGCAAAATGTCCTCTATGTGAAAGGTTCGCCGGAGAGGGTTCTGGAGATGTGCCAGGACCAGTTAACTGATAGGGGTGTTGCACCGCTTAAGCGTGAGGAAATACTGAACAGGGGAGAGGAAATGGCGAGGGGTGCCCTGCGGGTACTCGGGATGGCTTACAAGATGGTGCCCAAGGAGGAGGCCTCGCTGGGGGTGGTGGATGTAAGGGGGCTGACCTTCCTCGGACTGCAGGGGATGATAGACCCCCCCCGGGAGGAGGCGATTGAGGCCGTCAGTAAATGTAAGAGCGCCGGCATAAGGTCGGTAATGATAACCGGTGACCACGTCCTGACGGCGACGGCAGTTGCCCGCCAGCTTGGGATAGTGAGTGATGGCCAGGATGATGCCTTGACCGGGGAAGAGCTATTCAGGATGAGTGATGAGGAGTTATATGAGGTGGTAGACAGGGTCTCGGTTTATGCCCGGGTAGCCCCGGAGCATAAGCTGAGGATAGCCCGGCAGTTGCAGAAGAGAGATGAGATTGTGGCGATGACCGGTGACGGGGTGAATGATGCCCCTGCCCTGAAGGCGGCTGATATCGGGGTTGCCATGGGGATAACCGGGACGGAGGTGAGCAAGGAAGCCTCCAGCATGATTCTGACCGACGACAACTTCGCCAGCATCGTGGGGGCAGTAGAAGAAGGAAGGCATGCCTGGAACAATCTGGAGAAGGCAATCCTCTATACCCTGCCCACCAATGGGGGTCAGGCACTGCTGGTGATGGGGGCGATACTGGTGGCTCCCTTTGTGGCCCTCTTTGCCATGCGCCTTCCCCTGGAACCGATACAAATCCTGTGGATAAACCTGTTTGACTCGGTGTTCCTTACCATGCCGCTGATGATGGAGCCCAAGGAAAAGGGCTTGCTCGAAGCCTCCCCGCGTGACCCCAAGGAGAAGATAGCTAACAGCCTTTTCTTCGAGAGGGTTGGACTGGTGTCGGTGGCAATGGCGATTACCGGCTTCCTGATTTACTGGAACTTCGGGCATCTGGCACTTGCCACGGACAATATCCTGTTAACAGAGGCGCAGACGGCGACGTTAATGGCGGTGGTGTTTGTGCATGTAGGCTATATAATGACCGCCCGCTCTACCTTTGAGTCGGCCTTTACCTTCAGCCCGTTCTCCAATAAGTGGATCCTGGGTGGGGTGGCAATCACTATCATCACCGACCTGGCGATAGTCTACATGCCTGCCTTAAACAGCGTCTTCAGGACGGCGCCCTTCCCGGCGGAGTGGTGGCCGTTTGTAGCTATCGGTCTCCCGGTCGGCTTCTTCGTGCCGGAGCTGGAGAAACTGGTGAGAAGACAGCTCAAAAAACGGAAGGCATAAGTGCAGCGGCGGTTGTCCGCTGCAGACCGAACCGGGGCCAGGAAGCGGTTTTTGCATCTGTTATTTGTAGTATGCTATCATTATTGTTGCAGTTATCGGTGCCCCTGTAGCTCAGGTGGATAGAGCACCAGCCCCCGGAGCTGGGTGCGAGCGTTCGAGTCGCTCCAGGGGCGCTTCTTTTAGTGATAGGAGGCTAAATTGGCAGATAAAGGGGAGCTTATCGAGATAAGGTGGCACGGTCGCGGCGGGCAGGGGGCAGTTACCTCGGCGGAGCTGCTGGCACAGGCGGCAGTAAGTGAAGGGAAGTATGCCCATGCCTTTCCCAGCTTTGGTCCTGAGAGAAGAGGGGCGCCAGTGCTGGCCTTTGTCAGAATTGACGCTATGAAGCCTCTCAAGATACGGGCCGAGATAACCGAACCTGATATTGTAGTGGTGCTTGACCCGGGGCTGCTGCAGATTATGGATGTCACCTCAGGACTTAAAGCGGGCGGCATGGTGGTGCTTAATACCAGGAAGCAGGCGGAGCAGATTAGGCAGGAGTTTGGTATTAATTGCCCTCTGGCCACGGTAGATGCAACCGGGATTGCCCGTGAGTTGTTAGGGGTTCCCATCACTAATACGACGATGGTCGGAGCCGTGCTCAGAGCGAGCGGGGTCGTCAAGCTGGAATCGTTGATTGAACCCTTAAAACACCGTTTTGGCCGCCTGGCGGAGAGAAATATTAATTCCATGAAACGGGCATATGACGAAACTCTGATAAAGGAGTGAAGGTAATTGACTAAGCCGGAAAATATGATGACCTGGAAGGACCTGGAGATTGGCTCAATCGTAACCGAACCCGGGAATGCGAGCCAGTACCAGACTGGGGCCTGGCGCTCACAGAGACCGATTCATGATTTCACTAAATGTATTAAGTGCGGCCTCTGCTCTATATTTTGCCCTGAAGGATGCATCGGGCAGAATGCGGAGGGATATTTTGAGGCCGACCTGTTCTATTGCAAGGGGTGTGGCATCTGTGCCCGGGAGTGCTGGACACGCGCTATAAAGATGGTTGAGGAGGAGGAGTAATGGCAGATAAGGTAGGAATTGAGGTCTCGGTTGCCATTGGTGATGCTGTCAAGCTGGCTAAGGCCGATGTGGTGGCTGCCTATCCGATTACGCCCCAGACTCACATCGTGGAGCACCTGGCGGAGCTGGTAGCCAGTGGCGAGCTGGACGCGGCCTATATTCCGGTGGAGTCTGAGCACTCGGCGATGAGCGCCTGCCTGGGAGCGGCCGCCACCGGAGCCAGGGTATTTACCGCCACCGCCGGCCAGGGGCTGGAGCTCATGCATGAGGTGGTTTACGTTGCCTCGTCAATGCAGCTACCGATGGTGATGGCAGTGGCTAACCGGGCTTTATCATCGCCGCTGAGTGTCTGGGGTGACCATTCCGATGTGATGTCAGTGCGCGATGTCGGCTGGATTCAGATGTTTGTCGAGAACGGGCAGGAGGCAGTGGATAATGTCCTGTGTGCCTTCCGTATTGCTGAAGACCGGAGGGTCTTACTGCCGGTAATGGTCCATCTGGATGGTTTTCACCTCTCCCATATGATTGAGCCGATTCTTTTCCCCGAGCAAGCCGAGGTTGACAGGTTCCTGCCCCCGAATCAGTATCCTTTTCCGCTGGACACGGGTAAGCCGGTGACCATGGGTGCCTTCGCCCCCCCGGTTATTTATTCCGAGACAAAGAAGGCGCAGGAAGTAAATATAAGGGCGTCTCAAGAGGCAATCATTGAGTGCTGGCAGGAGTTCGGTGATGCCTTCGGACGCTATTACTCCCCGGTAGAAGGCTATCACAGTGAAGATGCCAGGGTACTCCTGCTTACCATGGGCAGCTTTAGTGAGACGGCAATGACGGCGATAGATAAGATGAGGGGTGATGGCAAGAGCGTCGGACTGGTCAGACTTCGCCTGTGGCGGCCCTTCCCCTTTAAGGAAATCCGCCAGGCGGTCAAAGAAGCCGAGGTTCTTATTGTGGTGGATAGGGCCCTCTCCTTTGGGGGACCGGGGGGTCCGGTTTGCTCCGAGGTGAGGTCGGCCCTGTATGGTGAGGCGAAAAGGCCGAAGGTAGTTAGCTTTGTCGGTGGCCTGGGAGGCAGGGATATCTCGCTGGATGGGTTTGAGACGATAGTTACTAGAGGGATGGAGATTGCCGAGACAGGAAGCGAGCGTGAATTTGAGATGTTTGGGGTGAGGGAATAATGGAGAAGTATGCAGTTTATGTTCCCCGGCTGGTAACAAAGGAAGAAATCTTTGCCCCCGGCCACCGCGCTTGCATCGGTTGTGGTGAGGCCCTGGCAGTGAGGCTGGTGTGCAAGGCGCTGGGGCGAGATGTGATAATCGTTAATGCCACCGGCTGTATGGAGATAGTCTCTTCCCAGTTACCTTACACTTCCTGGCAGGTCCCCTGGATTCATACCCTGTTTGAGAATACAGCCGCCGTAGCTTCAGGGATTGAGGCGGCTTTGAAAGTCATGTCGAAGAAGGGTAAAAAACCGGCCCGGGATACCAGGGTAGTGGCCTTTGCCGGTGATGGTGGCACCAGCGATATCGGGCTTCAGGCACTCTCCGGAGCAATGGAGAGGGGGCACGACTTCCTCTATGTCTGCTTTGACAATGAAGCCTATATGAATACCGGGATTCAGCGGTCTTCATCTACCCCCTTCGGGGCCGCCACTACCACCTCGCCGGCAGGCAAGATGAGCATCGGGCAGACCAGCTGGAAGAAAAACATGCCGGCGATTGCGGTGGCTCATAACATTCCCTATGTGGCTACTGCCTGTCCCAGCTACCCCTTTGATTTGATGGCCAAGGTAGCCCGGGGACTGGCAACCCCTGGGCCGGCTTATATCCATGTCCTGTCAGTTTGTCCCACCGGCTGGAGATGCCCCCCCGATTTGACTATCAGGATGGGCCGGCTGGCGGTGGAAACCGGCATCTTTCCCCTCTATGAAGTAGAGAATGGCAAATACTGGTTAAGTATTGATTCCTCAGAACTCAGACCGGTGACCGATTATATGAAGCTCCAGGGGAGGTTCAGGCATCTCTCCGAAGATGTAGTGGAGGAAATCCAAAGGCGGGTGAAGGCAGAGTATGCCGGCCTCAGGAGGAAAGCAAGGAGAAGGCACCATGAAGGTGGGTGATAATAAGGCACAGCAGACAGTAAAGACAATCCTGGACAGGTATCAAAATGACCGGGGATTACTGGTATCCATCTTACAGGATGTTCAGGCGGAGTATAATTACTTGCCCCGGGAAGCCCTGGAAGAGGTTGGCCAGGGTTTGGATATTCCTTTGAGCCAGGTCTTTGGGGTGGCTACTTTCTTTAAGGCGTTCAGTTTGAAACCAAGGGGTCGCCACCTGATTAATGTTTGCCTTGGTACCGCTTGCCATGTCAGGGGTGCGGTCAGGGTGCTGGAGGAGATTGAGCGGGAACTTGGCATCAAACCGGGAGAGACAACCGGGGATTTAAAATATACCCTGGAGACGGTCAACTGTGTTGGCGCCTGCGCTCTGGGGCCGATAGTGGTGGTTGATGGGGAGTACTCGGGTGAAATGAGGACCAATAAGGTCAGGCCAGTGCTGGAAAGCTACGATTAACCAGTAAAGGAGCAGATATTGAGCAGGCTAAGTTCTCCACAAGAATTGGAAGCACTGAGAAAGCAAATCATAGGGCAGAGGGACCCCAAGAGGCCCTGCATAGATATATGTGGCGGGACAGGATGTTTGGCTCTGGGAGTGGCAGGGGTTATCGCTGAATTCAAGCGGGAAATAAAGGAGCGAGGACTAAGCGTAGACCTCAGGATAACCGGGTGCCCTGGCTTTTGTGAAAGAGGACCGCTGGTTGTCATTGAACCGGAAAACATCTTTTACCAGCGGGTGAAGGTTGAGGATGTTTCTCAGATAGTCTCCCAGACTATTGAAAAGGGTAATGTAATTGAGGAGCTGCTTTACTATGATGCAAAGACCGGCAAGAAGGTTATCCACGAGGATGAGGTGCCCTTTTACAAGAGACAGGAGCGCCTGTTGCTGGCTGACAACTCCCGGATTGACCCTAACAATATCGATGACTACCTGGCGGTTGGTGGATATGCTGCCTTGAGCAAAGCCCTTTTTAAGATGTCTCCCGAAGAAGTAATTGAGGAAATCAAAAAGGCTGGCTTGCGGGGGCGGGGTGGTGGTGGATTTCCCACCGGTCTGAAGTGGGAATCATGCCGTCGGGCTCAGGGAAACACCAGGTATGTCATCTGTAATTGTGATGAGGGTGACCCTGGTGCCTTCATGGATAGAAGCCTGATGGAGGGGAATCCGCATAGCGTCCTGGAAGGACTGGTAATTGGTGCTTATGCTATCGGTTCTCATGAAGGGTATATCTATATTCGTAATGAGTACCCCCTGGCGGTAAAGAATGCCGAGATAGCTATCAAACAGGCTGAAGACCGGGGACTCCTGGGTAAAGATATCCTGGGTTCAGGGTTTGACTTTATGGTCAGGATAAACCGGGGAGGCGGCGCTTTTATCTGTGGTGAGTCAACGGCGCTGATGGCTTCGCTGGAGGGTAGAGTGGGTGAACCCAGGGCGAAGTATGTTCATACTGTGGAGAAGGGACTGTGGGACCAGCCGACAGACCTCAACAATGTGGAGACCTGGGCAAATGTCCCGCTAATAGTCAGTCGTGGCGCTGAATGGTATGCAGGAATAGGCACCGAAGGGAGCAAGGGGACCAAGATTTTTTCCCTGGTAGGTAAGATTAATAACACCGGTCTGGTAGAGATCCCTATGGGAATAACCCTGAGGGACATCATTTATGATATCGGTGGCGGTATCCCGGAGGGGAAAAAGTTCAAGGCAGTGCAGACCGGTGGCCCGTCTGGTGGCTGTATCCCTGAGAGCTTGCTTGACCTCCCCGTGGATTTTGACGAACTTTCCCAGGTGGGCTCAATGATGGGCTCGGGCGGAATGATTGTGATGGATGAAGGTACCTGTATGGTGGATATTGCCCGCTATTTCATTAACTTTCTTGAGGGTGAGTCATGCGGCAAGTGCGTTCCCTGTCGTGAGGGACTGAAGCAGATGAGCCAGATACTAACCGGTATCACCGAAGGGAGGGGGAAAGAGGGGGACATAGAGTTACTCGAGCGCCTTTCGGAGACACTGGTTGATGGCTCGCTGTGTGCCCTGGGGAGTACTGCCTCTAATCCGGTGCTGACCACCATCCGTTACTTCCGGGGCGAGTATGATGCCCATATCAGGGACAGGAAGTGCCCGGCCGGTGTCTGTAAAGCGCTGATCAGCTATAGCATCGATGAGGAGAAATGCCCGGGGTGCGGGCTTTGCATCGAGGCTTGTCCCGTGGGGGCGATAACCTTTATGGGGAAAGGGGAGCCGGTTGTCCTCGACCAGGAGAAGTGTATAAAGTGCGGGTCTTGCTATGATGTGTGCCGGCTTGATGCCATAAAAGGAGAGTAAAGGTGAGAGGGTATGGTAACACTGACTATTGACGGACGGGAAATTCAGGCAGAAGAGGGTAAGGTAATACTGGAAGTAGCCAGAGAGAATGATATTTACATACCGTCTCTCTGCTATCATGAGGAGGTAACCTCCTATGGTGCCTGCCGTCTCTGTCTGGTTGAGATCGCCAGCCGGGGGCGGAAGAGACTGGTAACCTCGTGTCTCTATCCGGTAGAGGACGGGCTTGTTGTTGAGACCAGTACCCCGAGGGTTAACAGTGTTCGCCGGATGGTAATGGAGCTGCTGCTGGCGAGGTGCCCCGATTCAAGGGTGGTGCGGGACCTGGCTCACAGGCTGGGTGTTGATAAGACGGACTTTGAACTGGAGGAGGGTAACTATAAATGTGTCCTCTGTGGTCTGTGTGCCAGGGTGTGCCAGGAGATTGTCGGCGTCTCGGCAATTAGTCTAGCCAACCGGGGTGTTAACAGGCAGGTGGCTACTCCCTTTTACGCTTTCTCTGAGGCGTGCATCGGTTGTGGCTCCTGTGCCTATGTTTGTCCTACCGGGGCGATCAGTGTAAAAGATATTCGCGACACCAGAGTAATAACGATGCCCCATGTGACGATGAAGTTCAAGCTAAAAAGGTGCCGCACCTGCGGCGGCTATTGGGCTCCAGAAAGGCAGCTGGAGTATGTAGCCAAAGCAGCAGGCCTGGCGGCGGATGCCTTTGATAAATGTCCCGACTGCCGGGACTGATGCCCCTGGCTTTCAGCTTGACCCTTAAGTAACTGCTTTGCTATACTTTTCGCCGCGGGGTGTGGCGCAGTCGGTTAGCGCGCAGCGTTTGGGACGCTGAGGTCGGAGGTTCAAATCCTCTCACCCCGACCACGGGTTTACCGCCGGCTTATTTATAGAAACAAGCGGCGCTTTCGATTCATCTAGTCTGGTCAGGAGGCGGGGTATTTTCCGGCCTCTATCCTGGAGTCCTCTCCGTCCGGTTATTTCTCCAGGTTGCACTTCAGGTTCATTCTTGCTACAATCTTGCTGCAATGGCTTTCAGGGAGGTCGGGAGATATTCATGGCGGCTTGCTCTGGTCAGGACAGGGCGGCTCTTCGCTGTTGCTAGTTTGAGGCGGAGGGCTTTTATTTAGAAGGGAAGTATAGTGGTGGTTAAATATAACCCTCGGGAAATAGAGAAGAAATGGCAGCAAAGATGGGCGGAAGATAGACTCTATGGGGTTAGGGAGGATAGCACTAAGCCCAAGTGGTATGCGCTGACCATGTTTCCCTATACTTCGGGTGACCTTCATATCGGGCACTGGTATGCCATGGCTCCGTCTGATGTCCATGCCCGCTTCAAGCGGATGCAGGGTTATAATGTGCTCCACCCGATGGGGTTTGATGCCTTTGGTCTCCCCGCCGAGAATGCGGCTATCAGCCGGGGTATCCACCCGTTCACCTGGACGATGCAGAACATAGAGAATATGCGCCGCCAGCTCAAAAGCATGGGCGCCATCTATGACTGGGACCGGGAGGTGATTACCTGCCTGCCTGAGTATTATAAGTGGACGCAGTGGTTCTTCCTGAAACTGTACGAAAACGGGCTGGCTTATCGGGGCAAGGCCCCGGTTAACTGGTGCCCCCGTTGCCAGACGGTGCTGGCTAACGAGCAGGTAGTGGATGGTTGCTGCGAGCGTTGTGGAGCGATTGTCAGCCATCGGGACCTGGAGCAGTGGTTTTTTAGAATTACCAGGTACGCTGATGAGCTTATGCAGCATGCGGGCATCGACTGGCCGGAACGGATAAAGCTCATGCAGCGAAACTGGGTGGGTAAAGGTGAGGGCACGGAGATTTCATTTGCCCTTGACCACGCGGGAACAGCGGAGAAGGAGGTCAGGGTGTTCACCACCCGCCCCGATACCATCTTCGGGGTTACCTTCATGGTGCTGGCTCCGGAGCACCCGCTGGTGGCTGAACTGACCTCGCCGGAGAAGAAGGCTGAGGTTGAGGAATATGTTGCCCGGTCGCAGTGGCGCAGTGACATAGAAAGGCTATCTACTGAAAAGGAAAAGGACGGGGTGTTCACCGGGGCTTATGTCGTAAACCGACTTAACGGCGAAAAGGTGCCTGTCTGGACGGGTGACTATGTGCTGCTGAGTTACGGTACCGGGGTAGTAATGGGCGTGCCGGCTCACGACGACCGGGACTTTGTCTTTGCAAGGAAGTATGACCTGCCGGTACGGGTAGTGGTAGCCCCACCGGCGTGGGACGGGGAGGAGTTGGAGGAAGCATATACTGAAGCGGGTACCATGGTGAACTCCGGTGAGTTCGACGGGATTCCCAGCCAGCAGGGCATTGAGGCGGTGTCTGATTTTCTGGAGGAGAGGGGATGGGGGAAACGGACCGTGACCTACCGCCTCCGCGACTGGCTTATCTCCCGGCAGCGCTACTGGGGAGCACCAATTCCTATGATTTATTGCTCCCGGTGCGGCACCGTGCCGGTCCCTGAGGAAGACTTGCCGGTATTACTGCCCGAGGATGCTGAATTCAAGCCCACCGGTGAGTCACCGCTAAAGTACTGTGAGCAGTTTGTGAGTACCAGCTGTCCGCGATGTGGGGCTCCTGCCCGGCGGGAGACCGATACCATGGATACCTTTATGTGCTCCTCGTGGTATTTCCTGCGCTATGCCAGTCCCCACTATGATACGGCGGCATTAGACCCGGATAAGGTACGCTGCTGGCTGCCGGTAGACCTGTATACCGGTGGTGCCGAGCATGCTGTCATGCACCTGTTCTATGCCCGCTTCTTCACTAAGGCGCTGCGGGATATGGGGCTTCTTAGCTTTGGTGAGCCGTTTACCCGCCTGTTCAACCAGGGGATTATTATTGCCGAGAAGCAGAAGATGAGCAAGTCGCGGGGTAACGTCGTAACCCCTGACGAATATGTTTCCGAGCTGGGTGCTGATGCGGTGCGTGCCTATCTTATGTTTATTGGCCCCTGGGAGCAGGGTGGCGAGTGGAACGACAGTGGCATCAGCGGCATCAGCCGCTGGCTTAACCGGGTATGGAACCTGGTGCTGGAGGGGTGCAGGTGGAAAGAGGATGGTGTCCCCGCTGACAGAGAGAAGGCGGGGCGGGAACTATCCCGTTTTACCCATCAGACTATCCGAAGAGTTACCCAGGATATGGAGAAGCTTCGTTTTAATACGATGATAGCCGCCCTTATGGAGTTTACTAATTATCTGGCCAGGACGAAAGAAGCCGGCTTCATTACTGATTCGGAATGGAGGCAGGTGGTGAGTACCCTGCTTTTGCTCCTGGCGCCTACCGCTCCTCACTTGGCTGAGGAGTTGTGGCAGCAGAGAGGGCATGAGTACAGCATTCATAATCAGAGGTGGCCTCAGTGGGATGAGGAGCTGGCTAAGGACGAGGAGATAACCCTGGTAGTTCAGGTTAATGGTAAGCTGCGCGACCGCATTACGGTGCCAGTGTCTATTACCGAGACCGAGGCCAGAGGGATAGCACTGGAAAGGCAGCGGGTAAAAGCTTACCTTGAGGGCAAGAAGATTGTTAACATAATATATGTCCCGCGGAGACTGGTAAATGTGGTGGCGCGCTAAAGGGAGCATGACATGAAGATAGGGTTCATCGGCGGTGGGAATATGGGTGAGGCAATGCTCGCGGCTGTCCTGGATAAAGGACTGGCTGCCCCACAGGATATCCTGGTGAGCGATATTAGCGAGACTCGCCGCCGGTACCTTGAAGAGAAATATGGCGTGGCAGCGATGAGCGACAATCTGCTGGCGGCGGGTAACGTGCAGGTGGTGGTTCTTGCCGTCAAACCTCAGAACCTGGCTCAGGTAATGGCTGATATGAGAGGTCAGCTCAGTGATGGCCAGCTGGTATTGTCCATTATTGCCGGTGCCGGAATTAGCACCCTGCAGCCCGGGCTGGACCACCGTTCTATAGTTCGGGTTATGCCCAATACCCCTGCCCGGATTGGTGAGGGAATAAGTGTGTGGACAGCTACCCCGGAGGTAACCGGGGCCCAAAAGAAATGGGCAGGCGTTATTCTTGGGGCGATGGGTAAAGAGATTTATGTTGATGATGAGGGTTATCTTGATATGGCGACTGCCATAAGCGGCAGCGGCCCGGCCTATATCTTCCTTGTTATTGAGGTGCTGGTTGAAGCGGCGGTGGGTGTCGGTCTTCCCCGTGATATGGCAATAGAGCTGGTGGTGGAGACGATACTGGGCTCGGTCCATTTTATGCAGAGGTCAGGTAAGACCGCGGCGGAGTTGCGGAAGATGGTTACCTCCCCCGGTGGCACTACTGCCGAGGCGCTGCTTAAGCTGGAGGAGGGTGGGTTCTCCGGCCTGCTTATCCGGGCGGTGAGCGCTGCCTATGACAGGGCCAGGGAATTGGGGGACTAGTAAATCAGCCGGGTCTGGTGGCTACGAGGGGGAGTATGATTGAACTGGAAAACATAACCAAGGTTTACCGGATGGGTAAGGTAGAGGTGCCTGCCCTGAGAGGGGTAAGCCTTTCCATTGCAGAGGGCGAACTGGTTGCCATCATTGGTGCCTCGGGCTCGGGAAAGTCTACCCTGATGAATGTTATCGGTTGTCTGGATAAACCGACTTCGGGCAGATATATTCTGGAGGGGGTGGATGTTGGTCAACTGAATGATAACCAGCTGGCCCGGTTAAGAAATAAGAAGATAGGTTTTGTCTTCCAGGACTATAATCTCCTGTCCCGGGCTACGGCGCTCTCCAATGTTGAGCTCCCGCTTGTCTACGGTGGTGACCGTAACAAGCGTAAGCAGGCTATGGAAGCCCTGGTGAGGGTGGGCCTGGAAGGTAGGGCCAACCACAAGCCCACCGAGCTATCCGGCGGCGAACAGCAGCGGGTAGCCATCGCCCGGGCGCTGGTAAATAATCCACAGATTATTCTGGCCGATGAGCCCACCGGCAACCTGGATAGTGTGGCCACTGCTGAAATCGTCTCTATCTTCAGGCAGCTTAACCGGGACGGTATCACGCTGGTGGTAATTACTCACGAGGTGGATATTGCCGGGCAAGCCCAGCGTACCATTCATATGCTTGATGGGAGGATTACCCGGGGAGACTGTGAGGAAAGGGTTATCTAGGTAACAGGTAGTTGATTTCGTATTAGGAGACTGCGAGTGAAGTTTGTTGATTCTTTCTTTATTGCGATAAGGTCACTGGTAGCTAATAAGCTGCGGTCTTCTCTAACCATGCTCGGTATCATTATCGGCGTGGGTGCCGTGATTGCCCTGATGTCAATAGGGAGGGGTGCCGAGGCCAGCATTACGGCTACCTTTGAGCAGATGGGGACTAATGTGATTAACGTGGTCTCCAAGACCCCGGGGGTCAGTACTTTGGCGGCAATGACATATTCTAACCTGAGCCTGACGTTAGACGATGCTGAGGCTATTGAGCGCCTTCCTCTGGTAACTATGGTGGCACCGGTTAACGAGAACTATGTCGATGTTGCCACTAGCGAGGAGAGTACGGTAGCCGCAGTTGAAGCCAGCACTCCTGAATTTGAAGTGGTGTACGATTACCCTGCTGAATTCGGGCGGTTCATTACCGAGCAGGATGTTAAATCCCGTGCCTCGGTAGTGGTTCTGGGGAGCGAAATAGCTGAGGACTTATTTGATACCGAAGACCCGGTGGGTCAGGAGGTTAAAATTTTAGGCAGAGACTTTACTGTGGTCGGTGTCCTGGAAGCAAAGGGGGGACAGATGATGGGGGTCAGCATGGACTCCATCATTGTTGTGCCCATAACCACCTATCAAGTGAGGTTGTTTCCCCGGCAGACTATCCGCGGCGAAGATGCAGTGATGTCTCTTTCTGTTCAGGTGGCTGACTCTGTTTACAATGATGAAGTCTCCGGGGAAATTACCGAGCTACTCCGTAAACGGCACCGTATCGCTGATGACGAAGATGAGGATTTCATGATTATTACTATGGAGCAGGCATTGGGGCTGATGCAGCAGGTGACCGGGATATTTACCATCGTGCTCGGGGCTATTGCCAGCATCTCGCTGCTGGTCGGCGGCATCGGCATCATGAATATTATGCTCGTCTCGGTAACCGAGCGCACCCGGGAAATAGGAGTTCGCAAGGCGGTGGGGGCCCGGCGGCGTGACATCCTGATGCAGTTTCTGATTGAAGCCGCAACGCTCAGCGCGGTAGGGGGTGGTATCGGTATAGTTGGCGGCTGGTTTGTGTCATATCTGATTTCTCAAATAGACACCGGTGACATCCCTCTCAATGCGGTAGTGACCCCGGATATCGTGATTCTGGCCATCTCGGTGTCCGTTTTTATCGGCCTGGCATCGGGCATCTATCCCGCAATGCGGGCAGCCAGCTTAAATCCCATTGATGCCCTGCATTACGGGTGACGCAGAACCGATACCCCCTTTCTTTGAGGAAGGGGGTGAGAGGGGGGGCGATAATATGAACTGGCTTGATATTGTCATTCTGGTACTTATTGCTATTTCTACTCTCCTGGGACTGAGGACCGGGATTATAAAAGCCGCCCTGTCCCTGGTCGGGGTAATTGTTGGTGTAATCCTCGCCGGGCGTTACTATGTTCCCCTGTCCGAGCAGCTCTCCTTTATTTCACAGGCTGGTGTGGCCAGGACGGTAGCCTTCGCCATTATCCTGGTTGGGGTAATGGTACTTGCCGCGGTGCTTGCCAGTGTGCTAAAGCGGGCGGTGTCTTTAGTGATGCTGGGCTGGGTAAATCGGCTTGGCGGGGCTATCTTCGGTCTGGCAATGGGAGCCATCTTCTGTGCCGCAGTGCTTGCCACCTGGGTCGGGTTTCTAGGTGCCGGTGAGACCATCATTCAGTCGATTATTACCCCTGTTTTACTGGAGTACTTCCCGGTAGTGCTGGCGCTGCTGCCTTCAGAGTTTGACGCGGTGCACTCCTTCTTCCAGTAAGGGGTTATGCCGTAGCTATCGGGCGAGATTACAAGTCGGGAAAGGGTAGAGGTGAGCATGAATATTAAAAAGGTGGCTGTTTTGGGCTCCGGGGTGATGGGTAGGAGCATTACCCAACTGCTGGCTCAAAATGGGTATCAGGTAGCACTGAGGGATATTGAGGACAGGTTCATCCGGGATGGCCGGGATGAGATTAAGGCAAATTTGAAGAGATTCTCTGTGGATAAGGGTAAGATGACCCCGGGCGAGGCAGATTTGGTATTAGCCCGGATTAAGGGCACCACTGACCTTGAGGAGGCAGTAGCGGGGGTTCAGGTGGTAATTGAGAATATTCCCGAGGAGCTGGAGCTAAAGCAGCAGGTGTTCAGGGAGCTGGACAGGATATGTGCGCCGGAAACAATCCTTGCCTCTGATACGACATCGCTTAGCATTACCGCGATTGGTTCACTGACCAAGCGGCAGGACAGGGTAATCGGGATGCACTTCTTTAACCCGGCAACGGTGAGGGAGCTGGTCGAGATAATCCGCGGTGTCAAGACCTCGGACGGGACCTATGAGGCTATCAGGGGACTGGCAGTCGGGCTGGGCAAGGAGGTCATTACCGCCAGGGATACCACCGCCTTTATAGTTAGCCGGATATTTATGGCGATATGTAATGAGGCGGCCAAGCTTGTATATGAGGGCGTGGCCACCGCTGAAGATGTGGACAAAGGCTGCCGGCTGGGGCTTGGTCATACTATGGGACCGCTGGCAACCATGGACCTGGTTGGCATAGATATACCCCTGCATGGACTGCAGAACCTGCGTGAGGAGCTCGGTGACACCTACCGTCCCTGCCCCCTGCTGGAAATGAAGGTGCTGTCCGGGGAATTGGGCGTTAAAACAGGGAAGGGGTTTTATGACTACAGTCAGCGTAAGTAATCAACTGCTACTTGCGGCAGATAAGGTGGATGAAATAGCACTGGTACTCTCTGCCCGAAGCAGCCTCTTCCCTGGTTAGTTTTATCTTAAGGGGTCAGTTGACCCGTCTTGATTGGGGTTTTGCGTCCTGGGCGAGTTGGCTTAAGGCTAGGTGGCCGGTGTTTCGCCGGGATGTAATCTACTCCATTTTTCCAGCAGTTGCTCCTTGGTCTCAGTGTAGTCCGGGTCAAGAACACAGCAGTCTACCGGACAGACCTCGACACACTTTGGCGTGTCGAAGTTACCCACGCACTCGGTACATTTATCGGGGTCAATTATGTAGATAGTCTCCCCCTCTGAGATTGCATCGTTTTTGCACTCATCCTCGCATGCTCCACAGCTTATGCAATCATCCGTGATTTTGTATGCCATCTGCATACACCTCCTGACTTTATTCTTGAGGAATCATCTCTCTAATCTCGGTCTGTAGTTCTGCGGCTTTCTTTTTCAGGGCTTCAGCCACGGGCTTGGGGACAAGGTCATCGACGTTACCACCGAGGCTGGCTGCTTCCTTGAGCAGGCTGGAGCTGAGGAACTGGTACTTGAGGCTTGACATCAGGCAAACCAGTTCCAGTTCGGGAGACAATTTCTTGTTCATCATTGCCAGGTCGAATTCCCCGTCAAAGTCGGCGCTCATTCTGAGCCCCCTTACCATGGTCTGCGCCTTCACCTTTCTGGCAAAATCAACGGTGAGGCCACTAAAGGACTGCACCTCAACATTGGGCAGGTGGGCTACTGCCTTCTCTGCCAGTTCCACCCTCTCTTTAGTAGTGAAGAGAAGATATTTGCTGGGGGTTTCATAGACCCCGATGATAAGCCTTTCAAAGAGCCTGGCGGCTCTGGTAGCAATATCAATATGCCCGTTGGTTATTGGGTCAAAGCTGCCCGGGTAAATAGCAACAGTCAAGGTCTACCCTCCTTTCGGTACACTGCGATACAGCTGTCACCGTGGCGACGGTGTTTAGTGAGATTCAGGGTACCATAGGTTGGATTTAACTGGAGGTGAGGGGAGTGGGTTACCACCACGACAGAGTTTGTCCCGATGAGCTTGGAGGTTGCCAGTTGTGATACCAGATTACCTATCGACGGGTCAGAGTAAGGAGGGTCCATCAGTATTATACTATACTCCTTATTAAGAAAGGAAAGAGCCTTGCCTGCGTTACAGCAATAGATATGAGCACTGGCAGCAAGTTTTGTCTTTTCCAAATTCTGCTTAATTATAGCACAACACCGTGGTTCGCGGTCAACAAAGTCAACCCAGCCGGCGCCGCGGCTTAGTGCCTCGATACCCAGAGACCCGCTGCCGGAGAATAAATCAAGCACCTGTGACCAGTCATCGGTAGTGGTTTCAAGAATGGAAAAGATTGCTCCCCGCACCAGGTCTGTCGCCGGACGAGTAGGGGTTCCTTTTGGTACTTTGAGCTGGTGTCCCTTTGCTTTGCCAGCAATAACTCGCATTCTGTCTATCGGTCGATTGCTACTAGATACTGGATGGATAGTAGCTAATTTAATATGGTGTTGTCAAATATTTGGGTCAATTTCTGGCACTCATTCCTGTGCTGGTGGTGCCGGGTTCTGGCTATAAACTCCCTTGCCTGGGAATGTGGGCCGTGGTATATTTATAGCAATCTTTTGTACATGCTGATGCAGGGAGGCGAGGAGTTGCTGGCAAACTACGGTTATATTGGTTTATTTCTGGTAGTTGCCATTTTTTTTGCTGCTACCACCATTCTTCTCCCCGTCACTCTCAGGTTTCTTAAGATTGTCCCCCGCAAACCAAACCCGGCTAAAAGCTCTGCCTATGAGTGCGGCATGGAGACCATTGGCAGGACATGGGTTCAGTTTAATTTCCGCTATTATTTCTATGCCCTCGTGTTCTTGGCCCTCGATGTGATGGTTGTCTTTCTCTATCCCTGGGCGGTTGAACTCAGGGGCCTGGGGTATTTTGGATTTGTGGGCATCCTCGTCTTTATTCTCATTATAGTTGTCGGCTATGTCTATGCCTGGAAGAAGGGGGTTCTGGAGTGGAAATAGAGGAGCGGGCGGGGCTGTATATTTATTCGGATACCCAGCTTGATAAAGAGGAGGGTGAGAGGATAGAGGCGCTGAAAGCCAGTTCCCAACAGCCTCTTCCCGACCCTGACCGCTGGCTGGACGAGGAACTCCGGCGCCATATCCTGTTAACTTCAGTTGATGCGGTGCTTAACTGGGCACGGCGTTCTTCACTGTGGCCGGTGGTTTGTTTCCCGGCTTGCTGCGCCTTCGAGTTTATTACCACCGCCGCCTCTCGTTTTGATATCTCCCGCTTTGGCATGGAAATCATCCGCGGCTCGCCGCGCCAGGCTGACTTGATGATTACCGCCGGGACGTTGACCTGGAAGATGGCGCCCCAGGTCAGGCGAATCTACGACCAGATGGCGGAGCCGAAATGGGTGATTGCGATGGGGGCATGTGCCATCAGCGGCGGTATTTTTGCCTCGTCATACAGTGTGGTCCCGGGATATAGCCGCATTATTCCGGTTGATGTCTATGTGCCTGGCTGCCCGCCGCGCCCCGAGGCCTTACTTTATGGCATAAGGTTGATGCAGGATAAGATAGCTAAAAGAAGCATTATTACCGAGGATTAGGTAATGACAGTAGCCCTTTCCGGCGGCGAAATAGCCGCCAGATTAGAGGAACGGTTCCCCGGGAGCGTTGTAGAATCCGGTCAGGATAGCCTGCTGGTGAAGAGCGAGTCCCTGCGGGCGGCGGCTGGCTTCTTAAAGACGGCACCGGGCCTTGAGTTTGATTACCTTACCGCAATTACCGGTGTTGATTATTATGACTACTTCGAGGTGGTCTATCAGCTGACCTCAATAAGGCATAACCACAGCCTGGTGGTGAAGGCCCGGTGCTATGGTCGGGGAAATCCCGCACTGCCCTCGGTGGTCAGCCTGTGGCAGGGTGCCGATTTCCAGGAGCGGGAGATTTATGACCTGATGGGGATCCGTTTTGAGGGACACCCCAATCTCAAGCGCATCGTTCTCTGGGATGGATTTACCGGATATCCCCTGCGCAAGGACTATCTGCAATGGTAATTAAAACCGAGCCCTTTGTGGTCAATATCGGGCCGGCGCATCCCAGCACCCACGGGGTATTCCGCATGCGGGCGACCCTTGACGGGGAAGTCATTCTTGATATTGAGCCGGTCTTTGGATACCTGCACCGCGGCATTGAGAAGCTGGCGGAGGAGCGCACCTATACTCAAATTATTCCCCTTACCGATAGGCTGGATTACTTAGCTTCAATGAGTAATAATCTGGCTTATGTCCTGGCAGTGGAGAAGCTGGCGGGAATCGCCGCCCCGGAGCGGGCGGAGTACCTGCGGGTGATAATGGCGGAACTGCAGCGCATCGCCAGCCACCTGATAGGTGTTGGTGCTTTCTTAAATGATTGCGGCGCCTTCATGACTCCCATCCTGTATATGATACGGGAAAGGGAGAAGATACTCGACCTTTTTGAGATGGTGAGCGGCCAGCGGCTTACCTATAACTATATGCGTATCGGTGGGGTAAGCCACGACATTCCGGAGGAGTTTCTACCTGCCCTGGATAAATTTATCAAAGGGATGCCCGGCTTTATTGATGAATATGACCAGCTTCTTCAAGAGAATGAGATACTGCTGGCCCGGAGCAAGGGAGTGGGTATCCTTTCCGGGGAGCAGGCGATTAACATTTCCGCCAGCGGTCCGGTACTTCGAGCCAGCGGGATTAAGTGGGACATTCGTAAAGTGGACCCCTACTCCATTTACGACCGCTTTGAGTTTGAGATGCCCACCGGCAGTGCCGGTGACTGTTATGACCGCTACCGGGTCAGGGTTGAAGAGATGCGGCAGAGTGTACGTATCTTGAAGCAGGCGGTGGAAAAGCTGCCCCCGGGGGAGGTGAGGAGTGAGGTATCTCATTTAGTCCGCCCGCCGGCGGGTGAGGCCTACGGGCATATTGAGTCGCCCAGGGGTGAACTGGGGTTCTATCTGGTGTCGGATAACTCTATTGCTCCCTACCGTTTTCATGTTCGGGCACCGAGCCTGCTTAACCTGACTGCCCTCCGTGAGATGGTGGTCGGCTGGAAGGTGGCGGATGTTTTAGCCATCTTCGGCAGCATTGATATCTGTATGGGTGAGGTTGATAGATAGTGTCACTATTTGACCCGGGTCTTAATCCGTCTGCTTACTATCCGGGAACCCTGCCCCCTGAGTGGCCCGGGGGATACTGGATTCACTGGGGGGTGTTTGTCGTCATTATCCTGGCTTTTGTGCTGCTGATGGCAATGGGATTTATCTGGCTTGAACGCAGGGAAGTGGGGCGTTTTCAGGCACGGCTGGGCCCCAACCGGGTTGGCCCCTTCGGTGTTTTGCAGCCGGTAGCCGATGCTATCAAGGTACTAACTAAAGAGGACATTATCCCGGCTAAGGGGGATAAGCTGGTTTACTGGCTGGCGCCGGTGGTTGCCTTTGTCCCGGCACTAATGGTCTTTGCGGTGGTGCCGTTTCAGGATGGAGCGCTGCTGGCCGACCTCAATATTGGCATCCTCTACGTGGTGGCAATTAGCTCGGTAAGCGTCGTCGGGGTATTTATGGCGGGCTGGTCTTCCAATAACAAATACTCACTTTTAGGCGCTATGCGGGCTGTCTCGCAGGTGGTAAGCTATGAAATTCCGCTGGGGCTGTCTATTCTCGGCGTGGTGGTGCTTACCGGCTCTCTATCACTGAACAGCATTGTGGAAGCGCAGCATATTCCCTTTATTTTGCTCCAGCCGCTGGGATTTCTTATCTATCTGGCGGCGGCGGCAGCGGAGATTAACCGTACCCCCTTTGACCTTCTGGAGGCTGACTCGGAGATTGTGGCAGGCTTTCACACGGAGTACTCCGGGATGAAGTTTGCCCTCTTTTACCTGGTGGAATATTGTGAAGTCCTGGCGGTCTCGGTGATAGTTACTACCCTTTTCCTGGCGGGCTGGAAGGGGCCGCTCCTGCCTCCTCTCCTCTGGTTTTTGATTAAGGTCTTCGGGGTGTTCGCCGTTATCGTCTGGGTAAGGGCGACGGTGCCCCGTCTCAGAGTAGACCAGGTAATGGCATTTGCCTGGAAGTGCCTCTTGCCGCTGGCGCTAATAAATTTGCTTATCACCGGTATCCAGGTTCTGGTCTGGCCGGAGATACTACCCTGGGCAGCGGTGTTCTTGAACCTGGCGATAATGGTCGTATTAATATTGCTGTGGTCTAAATTCTTCAAGCTGGGAGGGGGACGGGTTGAAGTTTGAAAGATACGGGGCAGGTATCGCCAGGGGGATGGTGGTAACCTTAAAGCACCTGTTCCGCCGCCCGGTAACCACTCAGTATCCCGAGGAGAGGCTCACCGTCTCACGGCGAATTCGGGGTAATGAGCTTATCTGGGATAGAGAGCGGTGCACCGGTTGTGCTACCTGTGCCAAGAGCTGCCCCCAGGGTGCTATCAGGATTGTAACCTCCCCGGGGGAGGAGAATGACTATATAGTCGAGGAGTTTAGGGTAGACAGCGGCTATTGTATCTTCTGCGGCCTGTGCGTGGAGTCCTGTCCCTATGAGGCATTGTTTATGGGTTATATCTACGAGCGGGCTAGATACCGGAGGCGGGAACTGGTGCTGAGTAAGGAGGAATTGCTTACCTCAGAGAAGAAGCAGCCCAGCGGCTATGCCCGGCCTAAGGTTGAGGCAGCCCTGCCCCCGCAGACCCTCCTCCTGGATAGAGATGGGGTGAAGGAGTAATGGGTCTGGTTATTGCCTTCTGGGTACTGGCTGTCGTAGGGATAGCGGCCGCTTTAGCCGTCGTTCTGCTTCGCGATATTTTCCGGGCCGCCCTCTCGCTGGTCCTCTGTTTTCTGGCGGCAGCGGGAATTTATGTTACCCTGAGCGCTGACTTTCTGGCGGCGGTACAGGTCCTGATTTATGTTGGCGCGATATCAGTGCTGATTATTCTGGCTATCATGCTGACCAGAGAGGTTAAGCGAGGCAGCCCTTCGGGCAGGCTGCGGATTCCGGCTTTAGTGGTGGCGATACTGTTTCTGGGGACGGTGGTCTTTGCCCTGGTAAATACCCCCTGGCAGGTTAGTAGCGTCTCGCCCCTGGTGCCAACCACTGCCGCTATTGGCGGCAGTCTTTTTGGCGAGGGCGGTTTTATCTTACCGGTGGAGATTGCGGCTGTCCTGTTGCTGGCTGCTGTCGTGGGGGCTATCGTTCTGGTGAGGGAAAAATAGGTTATGGCTGTCGGATTAGAGCATTACCTTGTACTGTCAGCCCTCCTGTTCTCTATCGGGCTGTACGGGGCTTTTGCGAAACGCAATGCCATCGCCATCCTGATGTCTATTGAGCTTATGCTCAACGCGGTGAATATTGCCATGGTCGCCTTCTCCCGCTACATTGTCCCACTGATGCTCACGGGGCAGATTTTTGCCATCTTTATTATGGTGGTGGCGGCGGCTGAGGCAGCGGTAGGACTGGCGATAATAATCACTATCTACCGGAATCGTGAGACGATAGATGCCACCAGGATTAATTTGCTGAAATGGTGATTCAGGATGTGGGTAGAGGTTAAACAGGCAAATAGCTTGGTTATAGCCGAGATGTGGAAGGAGCTCTTTGAGGGGGAAGGGGTACCGGCCCGTATCGTGCCGGCTTCAGGCTTGCCTGAGGGTCAGGAGCTTGATACCTATCGCATCCTGGTGCCCGGGGATAGAGGGCATGTTATAGAGGAGATATTAAGGAAGCTCTAATGCCGCATGAATTAATCTGGCTTATATTTTTGCTGCCGCTTTTTTCATTCGCAGTAATATCTTTCTTTGTGAGACCCTTCATCAGGCGGGAGTCAAAGATTGCGGGTTACATTACTATTACTGCTATCGCTGGTTCTTTAGTGCTGTCTATCTGGGCACTGCGGGCAGTGATGGCGGCGCCCTCTCATGAGCTGGTGCTTCCTGATATTAGCTGGTTGGTTATCGAGGGTGGAGTTAGCATTCACCTGGGGCTGATGGTGGACTCACTAGCGGCGGTGATGCTTGTTGTCGTTACCATAGTCAGCTTGATGGTGCAGATTTATTCCCAGGGCTATATGGATGGTGACCCGGGTTATCACCGCTACTATGCCTTTATGTCACTGTTCACCGCCTCGATGCTGGGTCTGGTGCTGGCGGACAACCTGCTTTTCCTGTTTGTTTTCTGGGAACTGGTGGGGTTATGCTCTTACCTGCTCATCGGTTTCTGGTTCCACCGCCCCCTAGCGGCCGATGCTGCCAAGAAGGCGTTTATTGTTACCCGGCTTGGTGATTTCGGCTTTCTGGCGGCTATCCTGGCGCTTTATTACAATACCGGCACCTTTGATATTGCCGAGCTTTATGGCCTGGCGATAGCGGGAACCCTGGCGGGTACCATTCTTACCTGGGCAGCTATCGGTATCCTTTCTGGTGCCGTCGGCAAGTCAGCCCAGTTTCCCCTTCATGTATGGCTGCCCGATGCGATGGAGGGCCCGACTCCGGTCAGTGCTCTTATCCATTCCGCCACGATGGTGTCGGCCGGAGTCTTTCTTGTTGCCCGCACTTATCCCCTCTTTGCACATTCGGCGGAGGCATTGGCCACGGTCGCCATCATCGGCGGTTTTACTGCCGTCTTCGCCGCTACGATGGGGCTGGTGATGACTGATATCAAGCGGGTCCTGGCCTATTCCACTATCAGCCAGATGGGCTATATGATGCTGGGGCTGGGGACCGGGGGGGTAGCGATCGGTATTTTCCACCTCCTTAACCATGCTTTCTTTAAGGCATTACTGTTTCTCGGGGCGGGCAGCGTCAATCACGCCACCGGGACATTCGATATGCGCCGGATGGGGGGACTGCGCAGGGTAATGCCCTGGACCTATGCCACCTTTGTCATTGCTTCACTGAGTATCGCCGGCATCTGGCCTCTTTCCGGCTTCTGGAGTAAGGATGAGATTTTAGTCAGTTCTCTGGGAAGCCAGCCTGTCCTCTTTTATTTAGCCATGCTCACCGTATTTATGACCGCCTTTTATATGTTCCGGGTGGTATTTATGACCTTTGGTGGGGAGTATCGTGGGGAGGGTAAACCTCATGAATCATCGTCGGTAATGGTCACGCCAATGGTGGTTCTGGCGGCCCTGGCGATTGTGTCCGGGCTGTGGAATGTCGGTGGTGCCTTTGGTCAGTTTATGGGTCACGGTGAGGCACACGGCTTCCTGGAAGGCTTTTTCGGGGTTCTAACTCAGCCTCTACCCTGGATATCACTGATACTGGCCGGCTCGGGTGTTCTCCTGGCCTATGCCATGTACAGTGCTAAATGGCTGTCGCCGGGGCGGGTTGGCAGCCTGTTCAAACCGCTATATACCTTGTTCTACCGGAAGTACTGGTTTGACGAACTTTATGAGAATATTATCGTAAGAAATGCTTTGCTTAAGGGGCTTTTTGCTTCTCTTCAGTTCTTTGATAGTCGTGGTATTGACGGGGCGGTAAATGGGGTGGCTGGTGGGGTTGTGGCGGCGGGTGGGGCTATCAGACGAGCCCAGACGGGGCAGCTGCAGCTTTATGGTCTGGCTATTGGTATCGGCATGGTGGCAATTGCCGTCTGTTTATATCTCTTTGGTTGAGTATTCATCTTATATAGGAGCGGGGTTGGTTGGACTTTAGTTTTATTTCGACCATAATCTTTCTCCCGGTGGTGGGGGCGATTTTGATTGCCTTTTTGCCCGGGCTATCGCCGCGGATGATTAAACGCCTCGCTGCCCTGTTTACCTTTGTGCCCTTCGTTTTATCTATCGTCCTCTTCTGTAATTTTGACCTGGCACCGGGGGCGGTGGGGGGAATCCAGTTCGAGGAAAAGCTGCTCTGGATTCCGGCCATTAATGCCCACTATCATGTCGGGGTTGACGGCTTGAGCCTGCCCCTGATGCTGCTGATGACCTTCCTTGGTTTCCTGGCGGTCCTCATCTCGTGGAAGGTTGACTTGAGGCCCCGGGAGTTCTTCGCCTGGCTTCTCTTACTGGAAACGAGCATCCTTGGCGTCTTTTGTTCCCTTGACCTGCTGCTATTTTTCCTCTTCTGGGAGATTGAGGTTATCCCGATGTATTTCCTCATCTCTATCTGGGGGACCGGCAGGAAGGAATACTCGGCCATAAAGTACGTGATTTATACCCTGTTCGGCAGTTCCATGATGCTGGCGGGCATCTTGAGCCTCTATTTTGCTACCGGCAGCCTCAGTATGGTGGATATTGCCCAGGAGGGACTGGCGATGGTTCAGTCGGTTATGCCGGCGGCCGCTATCTTCTTCCTCCTGCTCACCGGCTTTGCCGTTAAGCTGCCTGTTTTCCCCTTCCATACCTGGCTGCCTGATGCTCATACCGATGCCCCGACGGCGGTCAGCGTGGTGCTGGCCGGGGCACTGCTTAAGATGGGCGGCTACGGGATGATTCGGGTATGTGTGAGTATCTTCCCTGAGGTTGCTTGGGCTTATGCCCCCATCCTGATAGTACTGGCGGTGGTTAATGTGCTCTACGGGGCAGCCGTAACCTTGAGGCAGACTGACTTAAAGCGTCTTATTGCGTACAGCAGTATCAGCCATATGGGGTATGTGCTGCTGGGTATCTTCGCTCTGGGTGGGGTGAGTTTGGTAGGGGCTACCCTGCAGATGTTCAGCCACGGTGTTATTACCGGGCTCCTGTTTGCCATGGCGGGGCTGGTCATGCACAACACCGGGGAGCGTGGCCTGAGAAAGCTCGGCGGGCTGGTGCGGCAGATGCCGGTTATCGCCGTTGTCTTCTCGGTGGCCGGTCTGGCGTCACTGGGGCTGCCTACTACCAGCGGCTTTGCGGCCGAGTTTCTGGTTTATATCGGCAGCTACTCCAGTCCGGTCTTTGAAGGAATTAGATTTTGTACTGTCCTTTGCGTTCTGGGTATCGTTGTTACCGCCGGCTATATATTGTGGATGCTGCAGCGGGTGTTCTACGGCCCGGTACGGGAGCAGTTCAGCGGGGTGGCCGATGCCGGTATTCTGGAGAGGGTGTATATGTTTGCCTTCGTCGCCGTGATTATGCTGGTCGGCATCTACCCGGCAATCCTGACCGATGTTATTAAGACAGGCGTTATGCCGGTAGTGGGCCTGTTAGGTGGATAAAAGGAGAGCCCTTTGAATTTCTGGCTGTTTACACCGGAGATAAGCCTGGCGGTATTTGCCATCGTGGTAATCCTGCTTGACCTTGTTGTACCGCGGAAGGGGCTGCTGACACTGGTCAGCATTGCGGGCATCGCGGTAGCTGCCGGTTTCAGCGTGGTTATGTGGGGCATGAGTCCTCAGGCTATTTTCAGCAACATGCTGGCAGTGGATAGCTTTGCCCTGTTTTTCAAACTGCTGTTTCTGGGTATTGCCGCCCTGGTTATCCTTGCCTCCACTGACTATGTATCCAGGTTTGCCCGCTTCCAGGGCGAATACCATGCCCTGGTGCTGCTGTCCTGTCTGGGGATGATGCTGATGGCGGCCACAATGGAGCTAATCTCTATCTATGTTGCCCTGGAGCTGACCAGCATCTCCCTCTATATTCTGGTCGGTTTTCTCAAAGACGCCAGGTCGAGTGAGGCCTCGCTGAAGTACCTGCTGCTCGGCGCCGTCGCCTCGGCGACGCTGCTCTACGGAATGGCGCTGGTCTTTGGCGTTACCGGTGAGACCCGCCTCGGTGAGATTGCGGTGGTTATCCAGGCGCTGGCGCCGGATGGTGTTCTGGCTAACCCCGCCCTTATTCTGGGTGTTGTGTTGATGGCAGCCGGTTTTGGCTTTAAGATTGCCGCTGTCCCCTTCCATATGTGGGTGCCTGATGTTTATGAAGGAGCGCCGACGCCGGTCACTGCTTACCTCTCGGTAGGCAGTAAGGCCGCTGGCTTTGCCGTTATTCTCAGGGTTTTTTACTCTGCCTTCGGGCTGCCGGGCTGGTTGAGCCTCGATTGGGGGCTGGTCTTTGCGGTGCTGGCATCTATCGGGATGACCCTGGGCAATGTTGCCGCCATCCCCCAGACCAATATCAAGCGGATGCTCGGTTATTCCAGCATCGCTCAGGCGGGCTACATTATGGTGGGGCTGGCTACGGTAGGTCTTTCTTCGGCTGCTGATGTTGCGGGTCGCAGCGGGCTTATCTTTTTCCTTACCAGCTACGCTTTTACCAACCTGGGTGCCTTTATTGCTATTATTGCTATCTCCAACAAGGTTGCTAGCGACCGGATTGGCGACTACTCAGGTATGGGCAGGCGCGCACCGCTGCTGGCTTTAGCCCTGAGCCTCTGCCTTATTTCGCTGATTGGTCTCCCCCCTGCCGCCGGGTTTATGGCAAAGTTCTATATCTTCAGCGGGGCGGTGCAGCACGGTCTTCTGTGGCTGGTGGTTGTTGCCGTAATCAATAGCGTCATATCCGCTTACTACTATCTCCGGGTGGTCAGGGTAATGTGGCTTGGCAAGCCCGTTTCAGAAGAAAGGGTGCCCTCTTCAGGGGCGCTCAAGCTGGCCCTGGTCATCTCCTGCCTGGGGGTCCTGGTTCTTGGTATTATTCCCGGCTATATAATAAAGCTTGCCGAGATGGCGGCCAGTATGTTTGTCTTTTAGAAGCCCTCCTTTATTCCCCGTTTGCTTAAAGCTATGAGCAGGGCTACGGCCAGCATGGCGGTTGCCCCTATCGAGAAAGCGGCAGCATAGCTGCCGGTGACATCGAAGATGAGCCCCCCTATCGCGGGGCCGGTGGCTGCCCCGATTCCCCAGGCAATATTCAGGGTGCCCATTATTACCCCGATATTGCGCAGGCCGAAGCTATCGCCGATAAGTGCGGTTACAGAGGGGTCAAGACCCCCGAAGGAAAAACCGCAGACTATCCCCACCAGATAGAGCATACATAGCTCCTGTGACCAGATTAGTGACGTCATCGCGCCGGCTGCAAGCAGGGCACAGGTGATGGCGGTGGCTTTTCTACCGAGGCTGTCAGAGGCCCTGCCCATTAGTAACCTCCCGGCGATATTGCTGCCCCCCATCAGGCTGAGGATAGCGGCTGCCTCCATCGCGGGAATACCCATGTCTATAGCGTGGCGCACGATGTGGGTTAGTATCAGCAAAAAGCAGAAGGAATACAGTAACCAGACAGACCCCAGGAGCCAGAAATTGCGGGTTTTCGATGCCTGTGGCAGTGAAAACCCGGCAAGCCGGGCACTGTCTTCCCGACCTGTTTTTTCAAGCTCTCTTTCACCTGATGAACCCGGTTTTACTCCACCGGGCCGGGCTTCGATTTCAGAGGGGCCCTTGCTCAGCAGCCTGGATAGGGGAATCACAATTAGCAGGGCAGCCAGTCCCATCAGGAGGTATGCCGTACGCCAGCCGGAATTGGAAATGAGGTGAGTAGCAAGAGGGGCGATAGCAAGTGTGCCTAGTCCGGCTCCTGAGCCGGCAATGCCCAGGGCAAGCCCCTGTTTTTTATCAAACCACCTCAGGATTGTTGCCATTGTTATTACATATATGGAGCCGGTCCCGATGGATAAAAGCAGGCTGTAAGTTACGAATAGCTGCCATGAGGAGTTGACCTGACTGGTCAGGAGTAGACTCAGGCCCGCAAATAGCCCCATTAGAAAGATAATGGTTCTCGGTCCGTATCTGTCCAGGGCCCAGCCGCCAATAATAGAAACTACACAGCCGAGTGCCATATGGGTGGAGAATATCCCTGAGGTTGCCATTCGAGTTAGGCCAAACTCGCCCTCCAGGGACTTAAAGAATACCCCGAACGAATTGGATAAACCCTGGGTAACGGTGTTAATAATGAGAAGGGCTGCCAGTATTACCCAGCCATAAAATAGTCTGTCTCTGGTTCTTCTGAGTGATGGCAATGATATTCCCTCGTGGCTAGTAAGCTAATTGGCACCGCCTGAAGGCTATAGTATACTGGTTTGCCGCTGCATGTCCAGGGTGACAGGTGTTTTGTTTCGCCCCTGATTGCATGATGTTGTATAATGGGGTCAGGTGGTTAGTATGAACCATACCCGGGGCTTTGTTAATCTGAATAGATTTAAGTCGGGCAAGGCGATAAAGCGTCTGAGCAAGGCGGTTTACCAGAAGGGTAAGGATAGTAAGGGTGGACAGAAGAAAGCGAAGGGTTAGAGGATGAAGCCGGGTCTTCGTATTCTCTATATCTTACTGGGGATTGGTATCGTTGCCGTCTGTGCTGGCATTGTCCTTCTCCTTCTCCAGTAGTGCCGGTAACAGGCCGGCTCTCTGACCTTGACACTCGAAAACCGCTGATGTTACACTTCCCTTGCCTCTGAAAGCAGCACTTCACTGTGAGTCGAAAGTAGTTATGTCTTTAAGTAGAGTAGGTATTCTTTATCACCCTATGGTTGAAGCTGCCTATACCCTGGCCGGGGAACTGGAAAAACTCCTGAGGTCAAAGGGAGCTTCGGTCTGGCTGTGCTCGGCGTGGGAAGAAGAAGAGGCCAGGGCTCGACTGGATAGTACCGACCTGATTCTTACCACCGGTGGTGATGGCACCATCCTGCGGGCGGCTCAACTGGCACTCCCGGCCCAGACGCCGATAACCGGCATAAACCTGGGCAGGCTCGGGTTCATGACCGAACTCACCACCGACGAGGCGATGGTGGAGCTGCCCTCCTTGCTTGAGGGGAAAGGCTGGATTGATGAGCGGGCGCTCCTCGAGGCGGAGCTTTTACCCCTGGAGGGGGGGGCACCCCGCATGTGTTATGCCTTGAATGATGTGGTGGTGACCCGGGGGACAGTAACCAGGGTAGTATATGTTAATGCCAGTATTGACGGGGAGCCCCTGACCACCTATAAGGGTGACGGCGTGATTGCGGCTACCGCTACCGGCAGCACCGCCTATGCGCTGGCAGCCGGCGGTCCCATCCTGCACCCCCGGTCTGAGGAGTTCCTGCTGCTGCCGATACTGCCTCACCTCAGCTCGGACTATACCCTGGTGCTGCCGCCGTCAGCGGTGGTTAAGCTGCACGTTACTACGGCTCATCAGGCGGGGCTGAGTATCGACGGCCATATCAATCTGCCTCTCTCGAGTGGTGCTACCATTACGGTGAAGCACAGCGTAAAAAAGGTCCGGTTTTTGAGAACACATCCCCGGGCCTCTTTCTATGCCACCCTGGAACAGAGGTTGAAAGGAAAGCGGTAAGTTGAAAGCGGAGAAAGCTAAAATCAGTGAAGTCCCCCAGATGCACCGGCTGGTTAATTACTTCGCTGGCAGGGGTGAGATGCTACCCCGCTCACTGAGCGAGATGTACGAGAGTATCAGGGACTACTTCGTCATCAGGAGGGATGGCGAAGTGCTTGCCTGCGCGGCGCTGCATGTTAGCTGGGCAGACCTGGCCGAGATAAAATCACTGGCGGTAGCCGAGGATATTCAGAGACAGGGTATAGGCTCCCGGTTGATAGTGGCCTGTCTTGATGAGGCAAAGGAGCTTGGTACCCCTACTGTTTTTTGCCTTACCTATAAGCCAGCGCTCTTCGAGAAGTTTGGCTTTTCCCAGGTGGATAAGATGGAGCTACCCCGTAAGGTCTGGACCGAGTGTTACCGCTGTCCCAAGTTTCCTGATTGTGACGAGGTGGCCCTTATCTATAAGATGGAGGTCTAACCTGGCTGTGGAAGAGATGCTATCCAGCCGGCTGGTCTATGAGGGACGGGCAGTGAGGCTGCGGGTTGATGCGGTAAGGATGCCCGGCGGGAGAGAGACCACGCGGGAGATTGTGGAGCACGGTGACTGCGTGGCGGCCATAGCGCTGGACGATAACAACAATGTCCTCCTGGTTAAACAGTTCCGCAAGCCGGTTGAGAAAGAGCTATTGGAGATACCGGCGGGGGGCATTGAGCCGGGTGAAGACCCGGCGGCGGCTGTCCGGCGTGAGATGCGTGAGGAGACGGGCTATCTGCCGGGGAAGGTAGAGAGGCTGGGCGGCTTTTACTCTACACCCGGCTACTGCACTGAATACCTCTACCTCTATCTGGCTACTGACCTTATTTCCAGCCCGCTTCAAGCTGAGGATACCGAGAATATTGAGCTAATCAGGGTGCCGATTTCTCAGATAAGCCCGCTTGTTGCCTCGGGCGAAATTTGCGATGCCAAGACCATCGCCGGGCTGCTCGGTTTTCTTGAGTATCATAACTCAGCCGAGCTCGTCGGCTAGCCTCCGCCCGCCGAGAAGGTGCATGTGAAGGTGGGGTACCACCTGTCCTCCCCCCTTGCCGCAACTTATTACCAGGCGATACCCGCTTTCGGAAACGCCCTCGCCCTTTGCCAGCTCGCCGGTGATTGCTACCATATGGCCGATGAGGGGTAAGTCCGCTTCAGATAGATGAAGCAGGGAGGGAATATGCCTTCGGGGAATAATAATCAGGTGCACCGGCGCCTGGGGCTCAATATCACGAAAGGCGATTATCTCTTTGTCCTGATAGACAATGTCAGCGGGGATACTGCCTGACGCAATCCGGCAGAAGATGCAGTCCATTTTCCGTCCTCTATTTCCTTTCCCTCTGGTATCTGGCCTTTCCCTGCTCAAACAGGTCCTCCCCGTAGATGTCATTGGCTACTATCGCCGGGAAGTCCTCTACCCTGAGTTCTAAAATAGCCTCCGCTCCCAGGTCTTCATAAGCGATGGTCTCTACCCGCTTGATGGACTTGGCCAGCAGCGCCCCGGCGCCGCCGGTGGTGGCGAAGTAGACAGCCTTGTATTTCGTGATGGTTTCCCTTACTGCGGGTGAGCGGCCGCCTTTCCCAATCATGGCTCTAAGCCCGAGGGCAATGAGGCGCGGGGTATATATATCCATGCGGCGGCTGGTGGTCGGACCGGCGGAACCAATGACTGTCCCCGGTCTGGCCGGTGACGGTCCCATGTAGTACAGGGTTTGCCCGCTGAGGTCGACAGGTAGTTTTTCTCCTCTGTCCAGCGCCTGGATAAGCCTCTGGTGAGCGGCGTCACGGGCAGAGTAGATGATGCCAGAAATCAACACCCTGGTACCGGTGGTCAGTTTTTCGATTACTTCGGCCTCGATTGGCGATGTGATATGAAGGATATCCATCATTATAAGACCGCCTCTTTGTGACGGGCACTGTGACACTGGAGGTTAACCGCTACCGGCAGACTGGCAATATGAGTCGGCATGGTTAAGACGTGGACTGCCAGGGCGGTAGTGTTACCCCCAAAGCCCATTGGTCCGATGCCCAGATTATTGACCCTGGCTAGAATCTCCGCTTCGAGCCCGGCGGCCTCAGGGTCGGGGTTTGGAATGGCTACCGGGCGCAGCAGTGCCTTCTTGGCCAGCAGCATTGCCTCCTCAGCGGTGCCGCCGATGCCGAGGCCAATAGTTAACGGGGGACAGGCATTGCCTCCGGCCTCATTAACCGTTGTTAGCACCGTGTCGATGATACCCTTTTTACCCTCGCCCGGCTTGAGCATCGCAAGCCGGCTCATGTTCTCCGCGCCACTCCCCTTGGGCATGACCGTAATCCTGAGCTGCTCACCGGGCACTATCTCGGGGTGGATAACCGGCGGGGTATTATCAGCGGTGTTTACCCTGGCTGAGAACGGCTGCTTCACCATGGATTTTCTGAGATAGCCCTGGCTGTAGCCCTGGCGCACCCCTTCCGCGATAGCAGTATAAAGGTCACCGCCGCTGATATGGACTTCCTGCCCTATTTCCAGGAAGACCACTGCCGTGCCGCAGTCCTGGCACAGGGGCAGGCGCTCCTCTCTGGCAATTCGGGCATTTTCCAGAAGCTGGCTTAAGACTTCCCTCCCCGGCGGGGATTCCTCGGTCTCAAGCGCCTGCCTGAGCGCAGCAATTACATCCTCACCGAGGATAAAGTTTGCTTCCTGGCAGAGGCGGGCCACCGTTTGGGTGATGACCCTGGCTTCAATCTGTCTCATTTCAGCTTTATCTGCCCTGGGGGAGTCTCCTTTACAGTTTCATTGTCTCTAGCAGTTCTTTAACTGCCTCAGCGGAGCCGGCAAGGGCTTGTCCTTCCTCCGGGGTGAGTTCAAGCTCTATTATCTGCTCGATGCCGTTTCTGCCCAGTTTTACCGGGACACCGATGACCGTATCCTTAATCCCGTATTCCCCATCAAGGTAGGCAGCACAGGGCAGGACCTCCTTTTTATCTAAAATTATTGCTTCTGCCATCCGGGCAGCGGCGGCTGACGGCGCATAAAAGGCACTGCCGGTCTTAAGCAGCCCTACAATCTCAGCACCTCCCTTTAGGGTGCGCGCTACCAGCCGGTCAATCGCTTCCGGGGCCAGGATTTTGGTGAGTGGTATGCCGCTTACGGTAGTCAGGCGGGGGATGATGACCATGTTTTTGCCGTGTTCTCCCAGGACCAGGGACAAAACATTTTCCACCGGCACTTCAAGTTCATCGGCGATGAAGCGACTGAACCGGGCGCTGTCGAGTACGCCGGAGAGGCCAAGAACCCTGTTTCGTGCCAGCCGGCTGGTGTGAAGGGCTAGATAGGTCATCGCATCTACCGGGTTGGTGACCATAATGATAACGGGGTCCGGGGAATAGCTCACCACGTTGTGGATAACCCCGGTAACGATTTTCATATTGGCCAGCAGCAGGTCATCACGGGTCATCCCCGGTTTTCTGCCCAGGCCTGAGGTAATGATTACCACGTCCGAGTTAGCCGTTTCGTCGTAGCTGTTGGTCCCGATGAGATGAGAGTCAAAGTTGAGGAGGGGGGCTGACTGGAGGATATCCAGTGCTTTTCCCTGGGGGAGACCGTTAACGATATCCATCAGGACGATATCGGCGTAGCCTCTCTCGGCAATTCGCTGGGCGCAGGTGGCGCCGACATTTCCGGCGCCGACAATGGTAATCTTGCTAGCTATACTGTGTCTCCAGTTTTTCAATTATGGCATCGGCTACCTGTGAAGTGCCTGCTACCCGGTCACCCGGGGCGCCGGGCTTCATGTCGTAGGTAATGTTCTTGCCTTCCGCAATAACATCGGCAACGGCCTTCTCTACTCTATCGGCGGCATGCGTTTCCCCGAGGTAGCGGAGCATCATCACTCCGGAGAGTATCATTGCCATGGGGTTAACCTTGTTCTGTCCGGCGTATTTGGGGGCGCTGCCGTGGGTTGCCTCAAAGACGGCTATCTCGTCACCCAGGTTGGCACCGGGGGCTAACCCCAGCCCGCCTATTAGCCCGGCACACAGGTCAGAGACGATATCACCGTAGAGGTTAGGTGCTACCAGAACATCAAACTGCCAGGGATTCTTTACCAGCTGCATATTCATATTGTCCACAATTCGGTCTTCAAATTCAATATCGGGGTATTGTTTGGCCACGTCTCTGGCAGTGGCCAGAAACAGACCGTCGGAGAATTTCATGATGTTGGCCTTATGGATAGCAGTTACCTTTTTTCTCCGGTTAGCCCGGGCATATTCAAAGGCAAAGCGCACAATTCTTCTGCTGCATGTCTCGGAGATGACCTTGAGACTGATACCGGAGTCCTCTCTGACCGCTTCCTTCTTTGTCTCCAGGGTTAACTCGATTAACCTTTTCGCTTCGGGGGTTCCCCTTTCGAATTCAATACCGGCGTAGAGGTCCTCGGTATTTTCCCGGATGATAACGATGTTTATGTCCTGGTAGCGTGAAGGGGCTCCGGGATAGCTTTTACAGGGGCGGACACAGGCGTAAAGGTCGAACTTTTTACGCAGGGCAACATTAACACTCCTGAAGCCGGAGCCTACCGGGGTGGTAACAGGCCCTTTAAGGGCGACTCCATTTTTTCTGATGGACTCGAGGGTATGGTCGGGGAGGGGGGTACCAAACTTGTCCTGGGCAACGTTACCAAGGTAGGCTAACTCCCACTGGAAATCGACTCCTGTTGCCTCCAGAACCCTCTTTGCTGCTTCGGTAACCTCGGGTCCTGTTCCATCGCCTGGAATAAGCGTAATTTTGTGAGCCATTCTCTCTCTTTCCAGCTGACCCTTCTCGGGTTATAGTCTGAAGTCGCCGTGTTCCTGAATATATGGGATAAGCCCACCGCTGTCAAGTATGTCCCCCATTACCCGTGTGATTTTGCTGAAAGTAAGCTGGCTGCCATTGGTGATATCACTGACGGTGCCCGCTTTAAGGTCTATCTCCAGTGTATCCCCATTATCAATCTTGTCGGTGTCGCACAGCAGTACCGGCAGTCCCAGGTTTATGGCGTTCCTGAAGAATATCCGGGCTACCGATTTAGCCAGGACGGCACTTACCCCTGCCAGCTTGATAACCAGGGGCGCATGCTCACGGCTTGAGCCGAGTCCGAAGTTAGCGCCTGCCACGATAAAGTCTCCTGCCATTACCCGGGAAGCAAAGCCAGGGTCAGCGTCTTCCATCGCATGCTTTGCCAGTTCGGGCAGGTTGCTTCTCAGATGAGCCAGGCGCCCCGGGGTAATATGGTCGGTAGAAATGTTATCGCCAAACTTGAAGGCTTTTCCGGTAAGCATCTATATTACCTCTCTGGGGTCGGTGATTTCACCGGTGATGGTGGTTGCTGCCGCTGTGGCGGGGCTGCCGAGGTAAATGAAGGCTTCAGGGTTACCCATTCGTCCCTTGAAGTTCCGGTTGGCCGTGGAAAAACAGGATTCACCATCACCTAACACTCCCTGGTGCAGGCCGAGGCAGGGTCCGCATCCCGGCGGCAGGACGGCGGCCCCGGCTTCAAGCAGGGTCTGAATATAGCCTGCCTTAATTGCTGCCAGCAGGACCTGCCGTGACGCCGGTGCCACAATTAGCCTGGTCTGAGGGCAGCGTTTTTCCCCTTGCAGGATGGTGGCTGCTACTGCCAGGTCCTCCAGGCGGCCGTTGGTACAGGTGCCGATAAATACCTGGTCTATTTTGGTTCCTTTAAGCTCTCTGGCCGTGGCTATATTATCTACGGTGTGAGGTCTGGCTACGGTGGGTTCAAGCCCGGCGAGATTGATATTAATGGTCTTTTCATAATTAGCATCGCCATCAGGCTGGAGCATTCGAAAGTGGTTGCCTCTCCCCTGGGATATTAAGTAGTCACGGGTAACCCGGTCGGCAGGGAAAAGCCCTGCTTTAGCCCCGGCTTCCACTGCCATATTGGCAATCGTCAGTCGCTCGTGCATCGGCATGGTGTCGATGCCGCTGCCGCTGCCGCTAAATTCCAGTGCTTTGTAGGTAGCGCCATTGGCACCGATATTGCCGATGAGGTGAAGAGCGAGGTCTTTGGCATAGACACCGGCGGGGAAATTGCCTGAGATAACCACCCTGATACTTTCGGGGACCCGCAGCCAGGTCTTTCCCAGTCCCAGGGCAATAGCTACGTCGGAGGAGCCCATCCCGGTAGCAAAGGCACCGATGCCACCGGCGGTGACGGTATGTGAGTCGGCCCCAACGATGACATCGCCTGGTCTGGCAAACGATTCGGCTACTAGCTGATGACAGACACCGTCACCGGTATTGTAGATAAGACAGCCGGTCTCTCGAGCAAAATGGCGCAGGAGCACGTGGTCGTTGGACAGGCTGGAGTTTGGACTGGGGGCAGCATGGTCAAGGAATAGGGCAGTTCTCTCTGGATTAGCCGGACGCTTGAGGCCACTTTCCTGAAACTGCCTTACTGTTAATGGTCCCGTAGTATCCTGAACGAAAACCAGGTCAACCCTGGCAATAACAATCTCCCCCGCCCTGGCCTCGTTTTCGGACTTCTCACTCAGTATCTTCTCGGCTAATGTCTTACCCATAACAGTACGGGGTGCTCAATTTTTGGTTAGCCAATTACTGCCAGGACATCATCCCTGGCTACTTTAGAACCGTTCTTGAAGTTTATTGCTTTGACCTCTCCGTTAACCGGGGAAGAGATGGCGTTAGCCATTTTCATTGCTTCCAGGATGACCACCGGCTCGCCGGCCTTGATTTTGTTGCCGACCTTTACCTCGTAGTGGATGATTATCCCCGGCATCGGAGCCCTAATCTTGGTCCCGCTAACTTCGGCCGCCGCCGCCGGTGCTTCCTCTACCGGTGCTTTGGCTGGTGGTGCGGTTGATGGCATCCCTGTTTCCTCCACGCCGACGTTGTAAACCTTGCCGTCGACATAGACTTTGAAGGTTCTGACGCCAGCGCCGGGTATTGCGGGGTCTTTCTCAGCCAGCTTGCCTGCTTTTGCGCTGGCGATGAGTTCGTCTTCACGCTTTATATCATCCAGGGTTTTTGGTTTTACCTCGGGGGGTGGGGTCTCCAGACCATACTTCCACCTCAGAAAGCGCATCCCGGTAGTGGGGTAGAGGGCATAGGTGAGAATATCACCGATGTCCAGGGCAATGTCTTTGGTTGCCTCTTTGGCCTTGTCCAGTTCTGGTTCAAGAATATCAGCCGGCCGGCAGGTAATGGGTGTCTCCCCACGCTCATAGCCTTTGAGGACTATCTTCTGGACCTCGGGGTCAATGGGGGCCGGCGGTTTGCCATATAACCCGTAGGCATAATCCTTTACCTGTCCCGATATCATCTTATATCTGCCGAAGAGGACGTTCTGGACTGCCTGAATACCCACAATCTGGCTGGTGGGGGTTACCAGGGGTGGGTAGCCTAATTCCTTTCTGACCCGAGGCAGTTCGGCATATACCTCTTCAATTTTATCCAGGGCATTGGCTTCTCGTAATTGGGATACGAGGTTGGTGGTCATCCCCCCCGGAATCTGGTGCATCAGCACGCTGGTATCAATGACTGCCATGTGGATAATGTCCAGGAAGTCCCGGTATTTGGGGGCGATGGACTCAAAATACTGCCCCAGCTGGAACAGGTGAGCGAGGTCAAGCCCGGTGTCTCTGGGGGTTCCCTGAAAGGCTACTACAATCGGCTCAATAGCAGGGTGGGAGGAGCGCAGGGCAAAGGGAGCAAGGGCGGTGTCGATGATATCTACCCCTGCCTCGGCAGCCTTGAGGCAGGTCATGGATGCCATGCCGCTGGTGTAATGGGTATGTAGTTGCAGTGGTATCTTTAGCGTCTCTTTCAGTGCCTTAATCAGCTCATAGGCGTCATCCGGGGACATCAGGCCGGCCATGTCTTTGATGCACAGGCTGTCGGCCCCCATCTCCTGGAGGACCCGTGCTTTATTGACATAATAATCAATGTTGTAAACCGGGCCGCCCAGTTTTGACTCGGTGAGGGAATAGCATAGCGTAAGCTGGGCATGTTTACCGCATTCTTTAATCGCTCTGAGCGAGGCTTCGAAGTTGCGCTCGTCATTCAGGGCGTCAAATACCCTGAAGATATCGATGCCCACTTCAGCGGCGTGATGGACAAAAGCGGTAACTACATCATCGGCGTAGTGGCGGTAACCCACCAGGTTCTGTCCCCGGAGCAGCATTTGAAGTGGGGTATTGGGCATCAGTCGTTTTAAGATACGTGGTCTCTCCCACGGGTCTTCATTGAGAAATCTGGTCGGGACGTCAAAGGTAGCCCCGCCCCATACCTCCATGGAGTAGAACCCGCTCCTGTCCATTTTCTCAGCGATGGGTATCATGTCTTCAGTCCGCATTCGCGTCGCTAAGCTGGACTGGTGCCCGTCACGGAGGGTAACATCTGTGATCTTAAGGGGGCTTTTTGCCATTTCTATTGTTTCCTTCTCTGTCTGGCTTTATTATTAGCGCCGCTCAGCGTTTGAGCTTTGGCTGGGAGTTACCTCCGGTACCTGCCGAAAGGTTTTTATTTCTGGATACAACCTTAGTAATCTTATCATATTGCCCGCTAGGCAGGCAAATCTGCAGATAGAGGGTTGATAAGTGATAGAAGGGTGCTAAAATAGGGAGTGGGGTTTAAGTGGTGATGAATAGTCTGCCGTTAGCTCCTACCTGCTGTGGGGGTATTGAATTCAGGTGGGGGGAGCGGACCTATGTTATGGGGATATTGAATCTTACCCCTGATTCCTTCTCCGGGGATGGCCTGGATGGAGATGTTGAGACTGCCCTGGTCAGGGCAAGACGTTTTGTGGCTGATGGAGCGGATATTATCGATATCGGCGGCGAGTCCACACGCCCCGGCTCCGAGCCGGTCCCGGTTGACGAGGAACTGAGGCGGGTAATACCGGCGGTAGAGAGGCTGGCAGGTGAACTGGCGGTACCATTGAGCATCGATACCTACCGGTCAGCGGTGGCCAGTCGGGCGGTGGAGGCGGGGGCCAGGATGATTAATGATGTCTGGGGGTTAAGGCGGGACCTGGGGCTGGCCCGGGTGGCTGCGGAGGCAGGCGTGCCCCTTGTCCTGGTGAGTAACCAGCGGGACAGGTCCTGCCGTGATATCATAGCCGGGGTTATTTCTGATTTGCGGTGGAGCACAGCCCTGGCGGTGCAGGCTGGGGTGGATGAGGCGAACATCATCATTGACCCGGGGGTTGGTTTTGGCAAGACAGTGGAGCAAAACCTGGAGATTATCCGTCGTCTGGCTGAACTTAAAGCCCTGGGCAGGCCTGTTTTAATGGGGGCTTCCCGCAAGTTCATACTCGGTCGCTCTCCTGACCAGCGCCTGGAGGGGACGGCAGCAGCGGTGGCTATCGGGATTGCCCACGGGGCCGACATGGTGCGGGTTCATGACGTCGGGCCGATGGTGCGGGTGTGCCGGATGAGTGATGCTGTTATGCGGGGGAGGCGGGTGGGGGGTTAGTATGGTGACAGTCTATCTTGGTCTTGGCTCGAATATGGGTAACCGCCAGCGGAATCTGGATAAGGCGCTTGATTTACTGTCACACAGATTGCGGGTGGGGGAGGTTTCCTCAATGTATGATACTGAGCCGGTAGGCAATATTAACCAGCCCCGTTTTCTCAATCTGGTGTGCCAGGCAAGCACCACTTTAGAGCCGCTGGCACTGCTTACCCTGGCCAAGGGCATTGAGAGTAAGCTGGGCAGGCTGCCCGGCGGCTCTAATGCACCGCGCCCCATTGATATTGATATTCTCTTCTATGGCGACCAGGTTGTTAACACTCCGAAGCTGGTCATTCCCCACCCCAGGCTGGCTGAGAGGGCCTTTGTCCTCGTTCCGCTGGCTGAAATTGCTCCTGAGCTGGTGCACCCGGTAGGTGGCAAGACGGTGAAGGGGTTGCTTGAAAGCGTAACCGAGAAACAGGGCGTATTTAAATGGGAAGCTGAATAGCAGGATGTATCAGATATCGGTAGAGCAGCATTTTGACGCTGCCCATTTCCTGAGGGGTTATCATGGCAAATGTGAGGCGTTGCACGGACACCGTTTTCAGGTGGTAGCAAAGGTAGAGTCTCGTGAGCTTAGTGACATTGGCATTGCCTGTGATTTCGTGGATATAAAGCGCTATCTGGCTGAGGTCCTGGCCAGGTTTGACCATACCTGTCTTAATGATGTGCCGCCCTTTGATGAAATAAATCCTTCTTCGGAGAATATTGCCGCTACTGTCTATAATGAGCTTGAGTTAAAACTGGCTAACGGCCCGGTGTCCTTATCCTCTATAGAAGTGTGGGAATCACCTCAGACAGGGGTAGTCTATCGTCCTGACTAGCGCTGGTCTGGCGGCAGCAGATTGGGGATAGTGTCTACAACCGGGTAGCTGACATCGCACCTGCGGCAGTATAGAGAGCCGGTGACTATCTCCTGCTCGTTCTCCTCACCCACACTTAGCTCCAGTTCCCCTTTGCATACCGGGCAGGCCAGGATTTCCATTAAGTCTCTTTTCATAGCCTAATTATAGCACTAACCCTGTTGTTATCAACCGCACTCGCTTTGCTCCCTTGTCTTTCAGGTCGGCTTCGACTACAATTTGATTAATAACATGAGGAGGCCTGGAGATGGCGAAGCTGAGCGAGGAAGCCAAGAAGATAATAGCTGAGTTTGGTCCAGCACTGATAGCTACTGCCAGTAAGGAAGGCAAGCCTAATGTCTCGCCCAAAGGCTCGTTCCGTGTCCTGGATAATGAGCATGTCGTCTTTGCCAATATCGCTTCACCGCGGACGATGGCGAATCTCAAGGAGAATCCACAGCTAACGGCAATAGCCTTTGACCGCTCCACACGCAAGGGGTGCCGTATCTGGGGGAAGGCAGAGGTCCTTACCAGTGGCAGTCTCTTTGACTCTATCTCGGCGGAGTTCGCCCCGATGGGGATGAAGGTCAAGCAACTGGTAATGGTTGCGGTGGAAGAAGTAGCTACCTTCTAGCTCTGCCCTGTCAGTGAACGCACCAGTTCGCCACCGAGCCTGAAGGCATCGCGCAGGGCCGTGGGATGCCTGGCTATCTCCCCTTTGGCATCGACCCTCCTTATTAGTAGCTCACCGGCGTATTCCACGCCTGCTGCGTCAAAGAAGCACTTCACGGTGGTTATAGCCCCGCTGAAGAGCCTTTTGCCCCCGGTAGCCCCGACCGAAACAAATATCCCTTTCCGTGACCGTTGGTTACTGTTTGCGATGCCAAGAATGTGTCTCCTTACCCACAGTGCCTGACACCTGTCTACTACTGCCTTGGCCTGGCTGGTAAGCCCGTAGAAGAATATCGGTGAGGCAAGGACGATGCCGTCGGCTTGAGTGAGTTTGGGATATAGCTGCTGCATGTCATCGGCAATGGCGCAGTTGCCATCCTTCAGGCAGGCGTATATTTCACGGCAGGGGGAGATATCAAGTTCAGAGACTATCACCTTCTCAATCCCGGCCCCCGCTGCTCTGGCACCGGCCAGGACCTCGTCAAGAAGTCGCTCGGTATTGCCGTGCCGTCTCGGGCTGCCCATTATGCCCATGACCTTTATCATTTCACCCCCGGTCGAGCTCAATCGGCACTGTCCTCAAAGATGAATATCTCATCGATGGTAGTTTCCAGGGCCCTGGCGATATTGTGGGCCAGCCTCAGTGAAGGGTTATACTTTCCCTGTTCCAGGAAGACGATGGTTTCCCGTCTGACTCCTGCCATCTCGGCCAGCTTTTCCTGTGTCAGGCTGTGTCTGGCCCGGTATTCCTTCACCCTTGTTTTCATTCTTACTCTACCTGACACGACGGCCGGCTGAGCAGCCCTTTAATGAATAGTACCAGGCTGCCAGTGAGTCCGACCGCGAGCGACACGATTGATAAAAGGGCAATGAAGAAAAAGACAGGTTCGTCGGCTATGCCGGTCCGGCTCCAGAAGTCTTCGCCAAACCAGAGAATACACAGACCATAAATTGCATTGTGCAGGAAGACACTGATAATGAAGGCCGCGAACGATATCCCGGCTACCAGCAGAAATCTCCTCAGCATTTTTAACCCCTTTTCGCCTAACCCGGGTTCTACGCGGTCATAGAAGAGATAAGATAGCAGGTATACGGTCCCGGCCGACAGGAATAAACCACCCAGGACGTGGACGGTATCGGGGTTCCTGGTCAGGATTACGCTGAAGGGTAGCATCAGGAATGCCGTGGCGATAGCGAAGAAGATAAACCCGTTTCGTATTGATTTGCTGGAGTTTTCACGTACCCTTTCGTCAATCGGCGGGAATTTTCTCCTTTTAATTAAAGACCATAATTCGCGATGACCCATGAGCAGGGTTCCGGCGACAAGGGCAATCACGACGTAGTATGCCTTCAGGGAAATAAGGGTAATGGTTAATATCAGGGCGGTAATGGAAACGGCAAGGAATGCTCTCTTCGTTTTCATGTTATTATCCTTTCCTTTATGGTTGGGAGTGTTTAACGTTATATATATCTAACATACACCATATGGGGAAGCTTGTCAATACCTCGGGGGACCTGGTTCTTTATAATTGCAAAAATGCCATTTCCAGTAATGTCCTGGGCGAGCGCAGCAGGTTGACACTCACTACTACCAGCATTATACTATTTGTGAATCAATGCTAAGTAAGGAGGAACGCAAATGCCTGGACCATTAGATGGGGTTAAGGTGGTGGAGATAACCATGTTTCAGCAGGGGCCGGTGGCGGGGATGCGACTGGGAGATTTAGGCGCTGATGTGATTAAGGTGGAACCCAGGACTGGAGACCCGGCGCGGGGTTTTATGAGAATTATTGGTACCCAGGTTGGCCTGAAGGGGCGCAATTATTACTTTGAAAACAACAATCGTAACAAGAGAAGCATCGTTCTGGACATGAAGACGGAAAAGGGGATGGAGGTATTCCTTAAACTTATTGATAAGGCTGATGTCTTCCTGAATAATATGAGTATTGAGGCGCCGCTAAAGATGGGCATTGGTCCTGAGGTGCTGCTGAAGCGAAACCCGAAGCTTGTCTATGCTCATGCTTCAGGATGGGGGAGGAAGGGCCCTGATGCTAATACCCTCTCCTTTGACTATACCGGAATAGGCAGGTCGGGGCTGATGATGTCCTGTGGTGAGCGAAATGCCCCGCCAGCCCAGATTCTGCCCGGGATGGGTGATGAGCTTGGCGGTCTTACGTGTGCCTGGGCGGTCACGGCTGCCCTCTACGCTAGAGAAAAGACGGGGAAGGGGCAGGTAGTGGACACTTCTCTAATGGGCAGCCTGATTGCGATGCTCGGTCTGATTATGGCGGCGCCGGCTATCCTTGGTCAGGAATTTCCAAGAGAAATCAGGGCTGAAGCCGGTAATCCGATTTATAACCATTATCAGGCTAAAGATGGTAAGTGGTTTATTCTGGCCCACCTTCAGCCGGACAGGTACTGGCCCAACTGCTGCCGGGCCCTGGGGATGCCGGAACTGGAGAATGACCCTCGGTTTGCTACTATTGAGGCCAGGGGTAAGAATGCCAAGGAGCTTATCCGCATCATGGATGAGAAGTTTGCCACCAGGACCAGGGATGAATGGCTTGAGATTTTTAATAAAGAGGGCCTGATTTCCACTGCTATTCAGTCACCAATGGAGGTATCTAATGACCCTCAGACATTGGCCAACAACTACTTCATATATGCTGACCACCCGGTGTTTGGCAGGATAAAGATGGTTGGCTTCCCCTGGGACTTCAGTGGGACGCCGGCATCGTGGAGACGGGAGGCCCCCGAACTCGGGCAGCATACTGAGGAGATATTATTAGAGCTTGGTTATACCTGGGATGATATCATCAAGTTTAAGGATGGGGGAGTAATTAACTGAGAGAGGTCAGAGAGGGAGTTTGATAATGTCAACAGAAAGTAGTCTTGGCGGACTGGCAGCGGTAGCCAGGTATTATCAGGACTATGGCTTGAGAGCCAGGGAGCTGAAGGGCCAGGGGAAGAAGGTAATTGGCTATTTGTGTGCCTTAACCCCTGTGGAGATTATAACGGCGGCCGGCCTTGTTCCTTTCAGGATAAAAGGGGATGTCAATGAGCCGATTACCAGGGCTGATACCCAGATGGAAACCATTGTTTGTCCTCTGGTCCGGAGCTGTTTTGACCTCTCGCTCAAAGGTAAGTATGAATTTCTGGATGGGCTGGTGATACCTCATGCCTGTGACAGCATTGTCCGTACCTATGATGTCTGGAAGTATTCCCTGGAGCTAGGGTACAACCATTTTATCAACATGCCTCACTCGGATGATGATTCCTCGCTGGAGTTTTTTGAGGCCGAGCTGGCTACGTTTAGAAAGAGCCTGGGTGGATTTGCGGGGAAGGAGATCTCCGATGAGGCTCTGGCCGGGGCGATAGAGCTTTGCAACCAGAACCGGGCCAGGGTAAGGGAGCTGTACGAACTTAGAAAGTCAGCCCCGCCGCTAATCTCGGGTGCAGAAATAACCAGGGTGTTAACTGCTGCGATGAGTATCCCGGTGGAGGAATCCCTTGAGCTATTGGGCAGCGTCATTGAGGAGGTCAAAAAGAGAGAGGGTGCCCCGGCAGGAGGGGCAACCAGGATAATGGTCGTTGGTGCCCAGGTTGATGATATGGCTTTCATTAAGCTGGTTGAGGATAGTGGTGCCAGTGTAATTGCTGATGACCTGTGTCCCGGTGGCAGGGAGCACTGGTCCGATGTGGATGTTACCAGGGCCCCTCTTGGTGGTATCGCGGAGCGCTATCTGAGGAAGATAAACTGCGGGCGGACCTACCGGGAGATGGGAGGAACTTATGCGGAGTATTTGGAACACAGGTTTGGTCACATTGGCCGGGCAATTAAGGACTTTAAGGCTGACGGTGTTATCCTCTATATCTATAAATACTGTGACCCGTTTGGCTTTGAAGTGCCTCAGGTCAAGGGTTATATTGAGTCACTCGGTACCCCGGTGCTTTATCTTGAGGATGAGTATTCAATGTCAACTATTGGCCGGATGAGGACCAGGATTCAGGCATTCCTGGAGTTAATCGGCTGAGGGCACCCGGTACGGATAGGTAGAAGGAGAGATAAATGGCAGAAGAGAAAAAGCCGGAGGAGAGGAAAAAGAGAAGGACGGCTACCGAGGCAGCGAGCAAGGTAGCCCCGATGGTTAAGGCGATGATTGGCAATGTGCTGCAGGCCAAGGAGGAGGGGAAGCCCATCGCTTCTACCTTTATTTGCTGCTGCTATGATGAAATCATTCATGCGATGGATATCGTGCCCCACTGGGTGGAAAATTATGCTGGTATTTGCGGGGCCAAGCGTGATGCCCAGCGGTTCCTGGAAAAGGCCGAGGCAGGAAACCTTTCCCGTTCCCTCTGTACCTATGCCCTGTGCGGTCTGGGCTTTGATGCCTGGCGCGAGGAGCTGGGTGAGATGCCCCCGGAACCTCCCTGGGGAGGCCAGGTAAAACCGACGGTGATGCTGGGCAGCGGTCAGATACTTTGTGACCCCCGTAACAAGTGGTTTCAGGCAGCCCAGCACTATATGCCCGATGTCCCGGTATATGATGTTGGTCTGACTTGGCCTCTGTATGAAGACGATTATGATTACCATGAGGTCGAGGGTTACTATATAAAATACTTCGTTGAGCAGCTTAGGGGTCTGGTGGAGTTTCTGGAGAAGCACACGGGCAGGAAGATGGACTGGGACAGGTTAAGCGAACTGGTCGAGCTTAGTGACCGGACCTGGAACCTGATCTGGGAAGCCTATGAACTGCGCCGGGCTGTTCCTACCCCGATGGGCACCGGGGATGCGATGAATACGATGGTGCCGATGGTGTTTATGATGGGGACGCAGGAAGCCTATGATTTCTTCAAGGACCTGTATGATGAGTTGAAGCAGAAGGTAGCCAATAAAGAGGGTGTAATTCCTGACGAGAAGTACCGGCTCATCTGGGGCGGAGGGCTGCCGTCGTGGTTTGCTCTGGGTGATTTCAACTACTTTAACAGCAAGGGAGCCGTGTTCCCGGTAGAGACCACCTATCGTATGATAGAGGCGACTTGCAATTTTGACATGGACTTGAGTAAGATTAGTGACCCGCTGGAGCATATCGCCTGGAGGTGGCTTAAGTACTGGACTTACTGGTATGACAAAGCCCGCAAGCGTCCCGGCTCTCAGCCCGAGGTTGAGCGGCTGATTCAGTATATTGAGGATTACAAGATAGACGGCATCGTGATGCACGAGGCTTTTTCCTGCCGCACCTGGCATGTGGGGCTAATCTGGCAGCTAAATCAACTGAAGAAGATATACAAGGATATCCCCTCCCTAATTCTGGAGAGCGATATTGTAGACATCAGTTCCTACAATGAAGCTGATACCAGAGCCCGGATAGATGCTTTCATTGATGTCTTAGAGGCGGCTAAGCGCAAAGGGAAGTGACCTTCCAGGTGGAAATAGGCTGTATGCTTGGGGCGTTACGTGGTGAGGTAGCGTCCTAATTAACTGGGGAGAAGGAGTGGCAGACTTTTTTGCCGGGGTTGATATCGGCTCTACTATGACCAAGGTGGCAATAATGGATGGCGGAATTGTTGCCTCGGTCATCGGTCCTACCGGTCCTGAGCACCGGAAGCTGGCCAATAGGGTGATGGAAGAAGCCCTGGCGAAGGCAGGGCTGTCTTTTAATGAGATAACCTATGTTGTGGCAACCGGCTATGGGAGGATTAATGTTCCCTTTGCTGATAAACAGATTACCGAGATATCATGTCATGCCCGGGGGATAGACAGCCTGCTGCCGGCAGCAAGGACGGTCATTGATATCGGGGGTCAGGACTCCAAAGGGATTAAGCTAAAGGACGGGCGGGTGGTGGACTTCGTCATGAATGACAAGTGCGCTGCCGGCACCGGCCGGTACCTGGAGGTGATTGCCGAGGCACTGGGAGTAGCGCTGGACGAAATCGGCCAGCGGTCACTTGAGGCGAAGAGCGAGGTGGCAATAAGCAGTACCTGCACTGTCTTCGCCGAGCAGGAGGTGGTGAGCAAACTGGCGGAGGGTGTCCCGGTAGAAGATTTGCTGGCAGGCATCCATAAGGCAATTGCCACCCGGGTCTACGGCATGGTGAACCGCCTGAAGATAGAGCGGGAGGTAGCGATAACGGGGGGGGGAGCGAAGAATATCGGGTTGGTCAAAGCCCTGGAAGCCAAGCTTGGCTTCCAGGTGCTGGTGCCCCCGGAGCCACTGCTCACCGGAGCGATAGGCGCTGCTCTGCTGGGCAGGGATATGGTGGAGGAGGCGGCTCAAAGTGGTTTATCCCTGACCAGGAGCGAGCGCCGCTTGCATGAAGCGACATTCTTTAGTTAACATCAGGTAGAGGCGGAGGAGTTGTAATAATGGTCCATGTTGCCGGGGTTGATATCGGCGCTGCTTTTTCCAAAGTGGTAGTATTTGATGGGAACAAGGTGATATCATATTACATAGCTCCCTCATCTGGAAGTTATAAGGACACTGCGGAGAAGGTAGTAGCTGAGGCCCTGGCAAAGGCCGGCCTGTCCGCTGGCGATATTGCCTTTACGATGGCTACCGGTTATGGGGCAGCCAATGTTGCCACACGTGACGGGGTGGCGAGTAATATCTCCTGCCAGGGCAGGGGGGCAAGCTATCTGTTTCCCTCTGTGAGGACGGTTATTGATGTTGGAGGACAGCTTACCAAGGTGCTCAAGCTGGATGATGAGGGGAGGGTGAGGGCCTTTTTGCAGAGTGAGCGGTGTGCTGCCGGGAGTGGGAAGGTACTCCAGGTGATTGCCCGGGTGCTTCAGGTAGACCTGGAGGAAATTGGCGCATTGTCGCTTAAGTCACGGAAGAGGATTGATTTTAATACGGGCTGTGCGGTATTTGCTGAAACCGAGGCGGTGTCTCGGGTGGCTGAGGGAGCGGTAAAGGAGGATATCCTTGCCGGACTGCACCGGGCGCTGGCGGCTAAGATCCAGACGCTGGTGGAGAGGGTGAGGCTGGAGCCGGACTGTGCCCTGGTTGGGGGTGGTGCCAGAGATATCGGGCTGGTTAAGAGTATCGAGGAGATAATGGGCCTCAAGCTCTTGGTTCCAGAGGAACCGCGGATTGTAGCTGCTCTGGGGGCTGCCTTGATTGCTGAGGAGAAGGTAGCTTCAACCATGAAGATAAATATAGGGTAAGGGGGACTATTATGCTTAAACCTGAGATTGTATCGCAACTGCAAAAGATTACAGGGAAGGAGGGCGTTTTAACTGCCAAGGAGGACCTTAATGCCTACTCCTATGATGGTACCGCTACCTGGACTCATATGCCCGATGTGGTGGTGCTGCCGACGACCACCGAGCAGATATCCCAGGTGCTGAAGCTGGCTAATGAGAATAAGGTACCGGTCACCACCCGGGGGGCTGGCACCAATGTCAGCGGCGGCTCAATCCCGATAAAGGGCGGCATTGTGCTCTGCACCACCAGAATGTATAAAATTCTGGATATAAATAAGACCAACCTGACGGCTACGGTTGAACCTGGCGTCGTCCTCCAGGACTTTAATATCGCCCTGGCTAAAGAAGGCCTATTCTATCCTCCTGACCCCCAGAGCTTTCTTGGTTGTACCCTGGGTGGTACCGTGGCCGAGAATGCGGGTGGTCCCTATTGTGTGAAGTACGGGGTAACCAAGCAGTACCTTCTCGGGCTGGAGGTGGTCTTAGCCAACGGCTATGTGATGAAGGTCGGCGGTGTCACGGTGAAGAACCGCACCGGGTACGAGCTGGTGATGCTGTTTACCGGCTCTGAGGGAACGCTGGGGGTGATAACCAGGATAACGGTGAGGCTGATACCCTTACCGGCCGCCAGCAAAACGATGATGGCGGTTTTTGATGATATGGTAGCGGGGGGCCAGGCGGTATCTAATATCCTGGCCAGCGGGGTGGTGCCCGCCAAGATTGAGTTCGTGGATAACTTTGTAGTCCGCCGTATTGAGCAGATGACGCCGATGGGTCTGCCGGTAGACGCTAATGCCCTGCTGCTCCTGATGGCTGATGGCAACCCGGCGGCGGTGGAGACGGATACCCAGCAGATTGTTGACATCCTGAAGAAGAGCGGGGCTAAAGAGGTTAAGATAGCCAAGGATGCGGCTGAAGCGGCGGCATACTGGAAGATGAGAAGTGCCGGCTTTGCGGCTGTTTTTGGTGCCGCCCACACTGTTCTGGCCGAGGATGTGGCCGTGCCCCGGGATAAGCTGGCTGAGTTTATCAAGAAACTGGGCGAGATTTCAGAGAGGACCGGTTTCTTTATCCAGTACCTGGGCCACGCCGGGGATGGTAATCTCCATCCCTCCATCTTTACTGATATCAGGAAGGAAGACGAGTTCGCCCGGGCCCAGGCAGCGATGGGGGAGATATTTAGGGCAGCGCTGTCACTGGGAGGCGTCCTTTCCGGGGAACACGGCATTGGCCTGGAGAAACAGCGCTTTCTCAAGGAGGCGATGGACCCGGTAGCGCTTGACCTGATGAAGAAGATAAAGGGAATCCTGGACCCCAACAACATCCTTAACCCGGGTAAAATATGGGAAGAGGAAGGGGCATAATATGGCGGGGAAAAGAGAGTTTACCGAGATAAAAAGATTTGAGAGTGACCTGGAGCAGTGCATGAAGTGCGGTTTCTGCACCTTCTGGTGCCCGGTATACCAGGAGGAGCGGGTGGAGTCCTCGGTGGCCAGGGGCAAGAACCTGATGATAAGGGGGCTGCTGGCTGGTGACCTGGAATATACCAAAGAGTTTGCCGCGCGACTAAACAAGTGCACCCTGTGTATGACCTGTACTGCCAACTGTCCTGCCAAGGCTAATATTCCCAACGTTATTGTTGCCGCCAGGGCAGATACGGTCAAGGCCAGAGGGGTAAAGTTTCCCTATAATATTGTCTACCGCTGGATCCTGCCCCGCCGGACGCTGTTTGGCAATATAGTCCGCTTTGCCTCCTGGTTTCAAGGTGTTTTCCTGCCCAGGACCGAGGGCACTATCAGGCATCTTGCTATGTTCCTGTCGGCGCTGGGTAAGGGGAGAAATATACCTCAGATTGCCCCCAGGTTTCTGCGGCAGATAGTGCCGGTAGTAAATAGGCCGCCGGCTGGTGTTGAGACCAGGATGAAGGTGGGCTATTTCACGGGCTGTATGACCGACTTCGTCTTTCCTGAGCTGGGTGAGCACATCGTCGATTTCCTTACCCGGAATGGGGTGGAGGTGGTGGTACCTAAAGAGCAGGGCTGCTGCGGAGCACCGGCGTTTCTCGGGGCCGGTGATTTTGACACCGGGAGGGAACTGGCCGATACCAATGTCAAAGCCTTTGAGAATGTAGATTACATAGTTTCGGACTGCGCTACCTGTACCTCCTCGCTGAAGGACTATGCGAAGTATCTGGCTGATACCCCGGAGCGGAAAGAGGCCTATGCCAGGTTTGGAGAGAAGGTATATGATATCTCCCAGTTCCTGGTTGATGTACTGAAACTACCGGCATCGGCGTACAGGGCAGCGCCTGAGGTGAAGGGTAAGAAGGTCACCTGGCATGACCCGTGTCATCTCGTTCGCCATCTGGGAATAAAGGACCAGCCGCGGCAGATTATAAAGTCGATACCGGATGTAGAGTATGTTGAAATGCCCAACGCTGACCGGTGCTGTGGTATGGCGGGTACATTCAGTGTCTACTATTATGACCTGTCCAAGAAGATTGCGGATAAGAAGGTGGAGTCGATTGGGTCAACCGGGGCTGATATTGTGGTCAGCAGCTGTCCGGGCTGTGAGATACAGCTAATTGACAGTACCATACGGAACAAACTGCCGGTCAAAGTGATGCACATTATGGAACTTCTGCAGTAGGGAGCGGCGGTTGGGTTCATCTGCCACAAGCAGCACAGAGGCTAGCTTTTAAAAGCTAGCCTCTCTCTTTTGATTAGTGTCCGGGTTATTTAAGTGCCTTAAGTGCCTTTTGACAGGTTTCGTAGCCGAGGTCAAAGGCTTTAAAGTTGACCGGGACTACCTTAGCCGGGAGGCGTTCCTCAATGGCTTCTTTTGCGGTCTCTATTTTTATCGGAAGTCGGCCGGTGCCAAATAGGGCTCCCAGCAGCACAATATTGGTTGTCTGCAGGTTTCCCGCTTCCCTGGCAAGTTGGGTGGCATCAAGTTTGATTATTTTGCTCGAGACCTTCCTCAGTTTTTCCAGTATTGCTTCCAGACTGGGGTACTTACTTTGTCCCAGGGAGACGGTAAAGGGAATTACGATGGATGTATTGAGGATGACCACGCTCGACTCTGACAGGAAGGTTACATTTCTTAGCGCCTCCGATGGTTCCATCGTGACCAGAATGTCACACTTTCCCAGCGGGGGGAGGGGGCCGTATACGTCGCTTCCCATTCTGATACTGCTGAATACCGAACCACCCCGGACTGCCATCCCCAGGACCTCAGAGCCTCTGACTTTCAACCCATCCCTGACGGCTGAGTTTCCTAAAAGCTCTGACATCAAGATGACACCCTGTCCACCAACCCCTGAGATTAGTACATTGAGTTCTTTTATCATTTCTCTACTCCTTGTACTATAGCATTATAAGGACAGATTTGGGCGCAGATTGAGCAACTATCACACATGGAGTTGTCAATCACTGTCTGGCTGTCGTCTCTCAGAAGGGCGGGGCAGCCCAGCAGCATGATGCACTTTTCACTGCCCACCCCGCAGCTGAGGCAGCGTTTGGCTTCACTGGTAGCTGCCTCCGGGGTAAGACCACCTTCAACCTCGGCGAATCCTTTTACTCGTTCTGCGGCTGGTAATTTGCTGGCTTCAGCCCTTGGTACTGACTCAATACCAATCAGAGAGAGTTCCTCGTAGCTGACGACAGATTTTTCCTCCTCCGCCACACTGAGTACCTCTCCCTTGAGGTACCTGTCAATAGAATTTGCGGCCTTTCTCCCTGCACCGATGGCATCGGCTACCATGGCGGGGCCGGTGACCACGTCACCCCCGGCGAAGATGCCCGGCTGGTTAGTAGCAAGCGTACTGGCATCGACTGTCAGGGTTCCCTGGGGGGAAACTTGAAGCTGGTCGGTAAAGGGAAGCTCTGGCGCCTGCCCGATAGCCACGACGACGGTGTTAACCTCAACGGTAAATTCTGAGCCCTTGATGGGGATGGGGCGTCTGCGCCCGCTGGCATCTGGTTCGCCTAGTTCCATCCGGATGCATTCCAGCCCGCTAACCTTGCTATTGCCGAGGACCTTGGTCGGAGCGGCCAGGTAGGTAATCTTAACGCCTTCTTCCTCGGCAGCCTCGATTTCCTCGTCGCTGGCGGGCATTTCCGCTCTTGAACGGCGGTAGATGATAGATACCTGTTCAGCCCCTTGCCTGAGGGCTACCCGGGCGGCGTCGATGGCCACGTTGCCGCCGCCGATAATGACCGTTTTCGCGCCGACATTTACCTGTTTACCCAGGTTGGTCTCGCAGAGGAAGCCCAGAGCAGAGATGACTCCTTCCTTCTCCTCCCCCGGGGCACCCAGCTGCATGCTTTTATGAGCGCCTACGGCGATAAAAACTGCTTTATATCCCTGCTTCAGGAGGTCATCTCTGGAAACGACCGGGGTGTTAAGGCGGATTTCGATGCCCAGGTCTTCGATTCGCTTGATGTCTTTTTCCAGGATGTCCTTGGGGAGACGGTATTCAGGAATACCTACTGCCAGCATGCCACCTGCCACGGGTAATGCCTCGAAGATAGTCACCGCGTATCCCATCCTGGCGGCGTAATAGGCGCAGCTGAGCCCGGCTGGTCCCGAGCCAATGATCGCTATTTTCTCCGCTCGTTTTACCTTTGCTTTCTCTTCGCTGGCGAGGGTAAGCTCGTAGTCGCCTAAGGACCTTTCTATTTTATGGATCGCCACTGCCCCGTCGTACTGGTCCCGGTTACATTTTGTCTCGCAGGGGTGATAGCACACCCTTCCCAGGACGGCGGGCAGCGGGTTGGTCTGCTTGATTATCTCTAGCGCCTCCTGGAATTTGCCCTGCTTGACCAGATTGGCAAACCCCGGTATATCGTTACCGGCGGGACAGGTAGCGGCACAGGGCATTATTTTATCGCTGGTTTTGGAGCATTTCTGCGGGTCTACATGATAGGGGGCTAGTTTCTCACCCCGCCGCTTCCTCTGCCTTTCAGCTTCCCGGGCGCAGAGGCGGCGGGAGACTACCAGGGACGGCCCCTCGAACCTGACTGCCCTTTCCATTGCCTCGGTGGTCGCTTTCAGGTCGAAGGGGTCTACCACCTCGACGGACTGTACCCCGCAGGCTTTAGCAATCTCCTCGGGTCTTACGGGGGTGGTCTCGTCACCGGTAGCGGTGAAGCCTGTGCCGGCGTCAGGCTGGAACCCGGTCATCCCTGTCGTTCCGTTATCAAGTACGACCATTGTTATATTTGCCTTGTTGTAGACAGCGTTTATCAGTGGTGGTATCCCGGAGTGGAAGAAGGTTGAATCACCCAGGTGGGCTATTACGGGAGCATCCTGGGCATGGGCAAAGCCGTTGGCCAGGCCGAAACTGGCCCCCATGCAGATAGTAATATCGTTAGATTCAAGGGGCGGGATGTAGCCCAGGGTATAGCAGCCAATATCACCCGGGTAGATAGGTATTGTGTCTATACCCTGTTCTCGGACCACTTTTCTGGCGGCCAGCTTGATGGCATAGAATGAAGCCCGGTGCGGGCAGCCGGCACATAGAGCGGGCGGCCTCAGCGGCAGTAGTTGCGCTGCCTCTTGAGCGAAGGCTTCTATCTCCTTGAAATTTACCGGGAGTTCGGTACCGGTCAGGCTGGCAATAGCCTCGGTAACCTTGCTGGTAGATAGCTCGCCTATTACCGGGAGCAGGTCCTTTCCGTGGATTTTGACGGGGATGCCCGCTTGCTGGGCAATGGCTTTGACATGGGTCTCCACGAACGGTTCCAGTTCTTCTACTATCAGCACTTCGCCCACCGAGCTTAGCAGTTTTGCCACCAGTTCCTCGGGGAGGGGGTGTGGTGTCCCAATTTTGAGGATGGAGACCTTGTCGTTAAGGCCCAGCCAGGTGATTGCCTCCTCGGCATAGCTATAGGGCACGCCAGAGGCAATTATGCCCAGCCTGGCGCCACTCACTAGGTGCAGCTGGTTATAAGGAAGGGTATTTACCCGTTTCTTTATTTCTTCAAGCCGCTTGATCATTCGGGGTCGGTTGTATCTGGCTCCTGCCGGGGTTGATACCAGGCGAGAGCGGTCCTTCTTAAACGAGCCCTTCCTCTTTTCATTTGATATCTTCCCCAGGGTTACATCGCTGCGGGCATGACCTATCCTGGTTACCGACCTGACTACGAACAGATGCTCGAATTCTTCGGAGAGGTCAAAGGCGCTGACGATCATGTCCTTGGCTTCTGCAGCAGAAGAAGGCTCAAGGATGGGGAGATAGGCCTGCTCGGCAATAAACCGGGTATCCTGCTCGACCTGTGAACTCCATGCCCAGGGGTCATCGGCTGCGAGCAGCACGAACCCTCCCCTGGCACCGATATAGCCGGCGGTCATCAGGGGGTCGTGGGCTACATTTACCCCCACATGTTTCATTGCTACCAGGGTTCTCAGGCCGGAGAGCGAGGCAGCAAAACCCACTTCGAAGGCCACCTTCTCGTTGGTCGACCACTCGGCGTACATCCCTACTTCCTTGGCGATAGGGGCCAGGGTTTCCATTATTTCGCTTGATGGAGTACCGGGATAAGCAGCCGCCAGCTGGACCCCGGCCTCTATAGCCCCTCTGGCTATTGCCTCATTGCCAAGCATGAAAAGCTTTTCTCCTGGTGCATCAGAACTGATAGTTAATCCTTTCAATACCGGCCTCCTTTCTTAGATTGCCCGGTGATTTAGAATATAATGAGGGATTGGGAACTCTTGGTTTAACCTGGGTCTGGGGTCGATAATTATGTTGCTTCGGGGGGGATATTGAGAAATATGGGCGTGCCTGTATATTATATGGATAGGGCTGGAAATATGTCCGTAGAGCACGGTAGTCATTATAGTAATTCTGGGTTTTATTGTCAAGGCAAAGGCGCTTGTTATAGCAAAGTCCTGATGCTACAATTGCAATGCAGCTAAGGGGATGGCGAGGAAGGTATGCCGCTCGATTCTATTATTGTCAAAGGTGCCAGGGAGCATAACCTCAAGAATATAGATGTTGTTATCCCCCGGGACAAGCTGGTGGTTATTACCGGCGTTTCTGGCTCGGGGAAGAGTTCCCTGGCGTTTGATACCATCTATGCTGAAGGACAGCGGCGCTATATGGAATCGCTGTCGGCTTATGCTCGCCAGTTTCTGGGCAGGATGGAAAAGCCTGAGGTTGATTATATCGAAGGCTTGAGTCCGGCTATTTCAATCGACCAGAGGGGACCGCGAAAGAATCCGAGGTCAACCGTAGGCACGGTAACCGAGATATATGATTACCTGAGGCTGCTCTTCGCCCGGGTTGGCCATCCCCATTGCCCTGGATGCGGACGGGAGATTACCATGCAGACGGTGCAGCAGATTGTTGATGCCGTTCAGGATATTCCCGCCGGCAGTCGGGTTATGATTCTGGCGCCACTGATTAGAGGCCGCAAGGGCGAATACCAGACGGTATTCGATGACCTGCGGCGGGCGGGCTATGCCAGGGTTCGGGTTGACGGTCGCACTCGTGACCTTGGTGAGGAGCTTCAACTGGATAAGAATAAAAAACACACCATTGAGGTGGTGGTGGACAGGCTGGTAGTGGGGCAGGGAGGAGCTCAGGGCCGCATTGCTGATTCGGTGGAAACTGCCCTTAAACTCGGGGCGGGGGTGGTGCTGGTGCTGGTGTCGGTTATTGATGGTGAGGAGCTGCTTTTCTCAGAGCATTTTGCCTGCGTACACTGTGGAATCAGCCTGGGTGAGATTGCCCCCCGGACCTTTAGCTTTAACAGTCCCCATGGTGCCTGTCCTGCCTGCACTGGCTTGGGGATTAAGCTGGAGATAGACCCGGAGCTGGTTATCCCCGATAAGGAGCTCTCCATCGCTCAGGGGGCGATACGCCCCGGGTGGTATTCCTCCTGGTACTACGAGCAGTTCGAGTCTCTGGCCCGGCGCTATGGCTTTTCTCTGCATACCCCGGTGAAAGAACTGAGTGAGCACCACCTTAAACTTGTCCTTTATGGGGAGGGCGGGGAGTCCTACCGCTATCGTAACCGCTTTGGACGAGTTAGAGAATACTATGATGGTTTCGAGGGAGTGATTCCCCGCATGGAGCGGCTCTACCGGGATACCGAGTCGGAGCACTCCCGGACTGAGGTAGAGCGTTACATGGTGTCCAGACTATGTCCCGTCTGTCAGGGAAAGCGGCTCAAGCCGGAGGCTCTGGCGGTGACTATCGGCGGTAAGAATATTGTGGAGGTCGGTGCCATGTCCATCACCGGGGCACTGGAGTGGGGAGTTACCACTGGTGCGGGTGTGCTTAGTAAACGGGAGCAAATGATAGCTCACCAGATTCTCAAGGAGATTGGGGCTCGCCTTGGTTTTCTTAAAGATGTTGGCCTGGATTACCTGACCCTTGAGAGGCCGTCGGCTACCCTCTCTGGCGGTGAGGCGCAGCGAATTCGTCTGGCGACCCAGATTGGCAGCGGGCTTATGGGGGTCCTTTATATCTGCGATGAACCTACGGTAGGGCTTCACCCTGCCGATGACTTCCGTCTGATTGAGACCCTGAAGAGGCTGAGAGACCTGGGAAATACGATACTGGTGGTGGAGCATGACGAGGCCATGATGCGCTCTGCTGACCACATTATTGATATGGGACCCGGGGCCGGGGAGCATGGGGGGTGGATCGTAGCCGCAGGGACACTACCTGATATCGTGAATTGCGGTGAGTCGTTGACCGGTCAGTATCTTAGCGGGGCCAGGCAGATTCCGTTGCCGCCCCGGCGCCGCTCCGGCTCGGGCGAAGAACTAATAATAAAGGGGGCGAGGCAGAACAACCTGAAAAATATAGGTGTCCCTATCCCCCTGGGTAAGTTTGTCTGCATCACCGGGGTTTCCGGCTCGGGTAAGAGTACCCTTATTGATGAGGTTATGTATAAAAAGCTGGCGCAGATATTTTATCGGTCAAGGGAGAGAGCAGGTGACTGCGATGATATCATCGGGACCGAGCATATCGATAAGGTGGTCAGTATTGACCAGGCACCTATCGGACGCACTCCCCGCAGCAATCCTGTCACCTATACGGGCACCTTTACCCTCATTCGTGAGCTTTTTGCTCAAGTTCCTGAGGCCCGGATGAGGGGCTATGCCCCGGGCAGGTTTTCGTTTAATGTGAAGGGCGGGCGTTGTGAAGCCTGCCGTGGCGAGGGGTTTATCCAGATTGAAATGCAGTTCTTGCCCGATGTAACTGTTCCCTGTGAGGTATGCAGGGGGAAGCGCTATAACCGTGAGGCGCTGGAGATCAGGTTTAAGGGTAAAAACATCGCTGAGATATTAGATATGACGGTGGAGGAGGCGCTTGGCTTCTTCGAGCATTTTCCCAGGGTGAGGAATAAACTGGAAACACTGAATGATGTTGGGCTGGGCTACATTCATCTCGGTCAGCCAGCGCCTACCCTTTCCGGTGGTGAGGCGCAGCGCGTGAAGCTGGCCAGTGAACTGTCACGGCGTTCCACAGGCAGGACGCTGTACATTCTTGATGAACCGACCACTGGCCTTGCCTTTGAGGATATAGCGGCGTTACTGCGGGTCTTGCAGCGCCTGGTTGATGGGGGCAATACCGTGGTGGTTATTGAGCATCACCTGGATGTGATTAAGAATGCCGACTGGGTTATTGACCTTGGGCCGGGGGCGGGTGACCAGGGTGGGTATATTGTCGCCACCGGAACCCCTGAGGAAATAGCCCGGGAGAAAACGTCGGCTACCGGGCAGTATTTAGCCCGGGTACTGAGCGAGGATATTGAGTATGCATTGCCCCGTTAGCGACTGGCTGAGCTGGTGGCTAACTTTTTCTGCCTGGCGGCAAAGGAGGTGAAAGTGACCAGGGAAGAAGCGCTTGATTCTATTAAAGCCAATGTTGAAAACGAAAACATGATAAAGCACATGCTGGCTACCGAGGCTATTATGCGGGCTCTGGCCAGACGCTTTGGTGAGGATGAGGAGGAGTGGGGGTTTACCGGACTTCTGCATGATATTGATATGGAGCTCACCGGCGGGGATATGTCCAGCCACAGCAAGCTGGGGGCTGACCTGGTTAAGGAACTGGGGGCTAGTGAGGCTATGGCTCATGCCATTCTGTGCCACAACCCGGCCCACGGCATTGCCCCGGAGACAAAACTGGATAAGGCCCTGTTCTGTGTTGACCCGCTGACCGGTTTAATTACTACGGCGGCCCTGGTTCGCCCGGATAAGAAGTTAGCGGGCCTCGAGGCCAAATCGGTAAGGAAGAAGTTCAAGGAGAAGAACTTTGCCGCCGGGGTGAATCGGGAGCAAATTTCTCAGTGCAGTGAGATCGGGCTCGAACTTGGTGAATTTGTTGAGCTGGGGCTGGAAGCAATGAAAGGGATTGCCGGCACGCTGGGCCTGTAAGATTAGTTCACTTTAACAGAGCAGTACGGACGGTTGAAGCTGGGAACAGCAGTTTGATTGAGGACGTAACCTGCTGGTAGCGGTTTTGATATGTGAATTCGTAGTCACAGGGTGTGAAATAATGAAGTTTCTCCACACGGCGGACTGGCAACTCGGGATTAAGGTAGCGCACATAGGTGGGGCTGGTGTACGTGTACGTGAGGAGCGCCTTGCTTCCCTCAGTAGGGTAGCTGAGGCCGCGCGGAATCACTCCGTAGATTTCATCCTCATCGCTGGAGACACTTTTGAGAATAATGGAGTCGAACGGACTCTAGTGCAGAAAGCTGTCGACATCCTGTCCAACTTCAAAATACCCGTATATTTAATACCTGGCAACCATGACCCTTTGATACCAGGCTCTGTCTGGGAGCATCCGTCTTGGGAGTCAGCAAATGGAGTTACAATTCTCCGAAGGGAGGAACCTGTCAGGGTCCCAGGTGGAATTCTCTATCCATGCCCGGTAAGGGAGAAGTATTCGCGCAAAGACCCGACGGAATGGATACGAACCAGCGATGCCGAGGGGATTCGGATTGGTATGGCGCATGGAACGGTGGAAGGCATCCATCAGGAAGAACCGGATTATCCCATTCCTCGGGATGCGGCAATCCGTTCCGGACTTGATTATCTTGCTCTGGGCCACTGGCACTCGACAGCAACCTATCCAGCACCGGACGGAGCAGAGCGCATGGCATACTCCGGGACTCACGAAGCTACGAAGTTTGGGGAACGGGATAGCGGGAATGTCCTGATAGTGGATATCCCCGGCCCCGGAAGGCCACCCAAAATCACGCCTGTTCATACTGGCAATCTTTCGTGGTGTACAATAGATAAGGACATTCGGGAGTCCGGAGACCTCCTGCGCATACGCAGTCAAATAGAAGCCATAGAAAACCCCGCCTCTACACTGGTTGAGCTACGCATCGGTGGGCTTATGTTTGCAGAGGACAGCGACGAGGTCAACCGTATTCAGGAAATTTTGGCTTCCAGGTTTCTTTTCTCCCACGTGGATGTATCAATGGTTCGACCCTCTCCTGAAGATGAGAGCTGGGTAACCAATCTACCGCATGGGATACTCCGCAATGTTGCTGCCAGGTTAAAGGAACTGGCAGCCCCTGACTTTATGGAGAAACGTCCGGAAGGAGCTTTCCCTGAAGTGGCATCCAGGGCACTCCTGGAGTTTTATGCCCTGGTAACCGAGGTGTCACCTTGATTCTGCAATCGATACATGTTGCCAGTTGGCGTTGTTTTGTAGCTCCCATAAGGGTCGGACCATTTGGGGAAGGCTTGAATGTCCTTTATGCCCCTAATTCGACCGGGAAATCCACTCTGTTTGAGGCTTTACTTCGGGGTATTCTCGACGGATACCGGGTCAGCGGAAAAGAGGTACAGGCCATCCGTCCCTGGGGACGTTCGTTATCGCCCACAGTTACTGTGGAGTTTGCTCACAATGGCATAGATTATAGGATTACAAAACAGTTTCTCGATAATGCCAGTTCAAGGCTTGAGAGAAAGGAAGCCGGGCGATTTGTCAGCCTGGCAGAAAGTAAGGATGCCGACGAAACGGTTCGGGCAATTCTCAGCCAGAACACCCCCGGGAGGGGTTTGGCGCAATCTAAAGACTGGGGATTAGCACAGGTCCTGTGGGCGCCGCAGGGCGACCTTACCATCGGGCAACTTTCGGGCGATGTTTTGGCTGATATCAGGGCTTCGCTCGGAGTGCAGGTTGCTGGTCCTGAAGTCAGCCCGATAGAGAAGCGAATCCAGGAGACCTGGCTACAATACTTTACCCCGGGTGGGAACCCGAAGACAGGCAAAGAAGCCCCTGATATAGTCAGGTTGAGAGAAAGATTACGAAAAGCAGAGGACGAACTCAGCTCTGCGCGCTCACAGCAGCAGGATTTCGACGAAACAGCACAGCGAGTTGAAGAACTACGGGCGCGTCATGCTAAAGCCAAAGCCGATACCGAAAACATCAGCAAGGCACTCAAGGAAGCCCGCTCCACAGCCGATTCTTACAAGGCACTGCTTGCAGAAAAGAAGCAGCGGGAAGAGCGTTTCAAAGCCACCGAAGCAAAACACAACGAGTTGAAGCAAAAAGTTGATGGAATCGAAGCGGCAAGGAAAGAACTCGACGGTGCTAGGGAATCACTGGGTAAACTGGAGCTGGATATACCGCTGCAAGAGCAAGAGGTGGAGAGTCGTACCAAAGAGGTTGTCGAATCAAAGGCTATGCTGGATGATGTCCGTAAACGACGCCAGCTAATCGAAACAGCACAGGAGACAGCGGAACAAGCACGCCGTTTCGCTGAAAACAGCAAGACTCTGGCTGACCTGAGTGGGCGGATTGAGAAAATCACCACAGCTCAGGAAACCCTTGCTGAGTGCGAGAGAGAACGCACCGACTTGGTAGCACCGGATGCTAAGGTACTGTGGGACATCGGAAAGGCAATTAAGGACAGCGACGAAGCCCAGGTGCGCATCGATGCTTCTCTCATAACACTGGAAATAACTCCGGAACAGGATGGCTCACTCGAGGTCATCTCCGGAGAAGAAACCGGAACGCATACGCTGTACCAGAAAAGCCCCACCCAGATAAAGGGCTCTCCCGAGGTGATGGCAGACTTACCCGGCATCGCTCGGCTCAGGGCCTGGGGGCCTGCCGGCTCTATTGAGGTACATCGTGATGGTAAGGCGGCAGCTGAGCGCAGGCTCGAAGAATTAACAAGACCTTTTGACACCAAAGACCTGACCAAACTGGAGATGCTCAGCAGGAGTGCCGAGGAACTGGACAAGAGGCTTGCCCAAGCCAAAACCCAGCTTGAGACCCTGTTATCAGGCGAATCCATCGATGATATTGAACAGAAGCATTCGCAGGTTGAAGCTGTCATGACAAAGATACTGGAGCAGCACCCCGATTGGAATAATACACCACCGAACGCTAAAGCTCTCACCGCCGCAGCACAGGAAAGCAAAAGCTCGTTTGTGACAGAAATCGAAACCGCCGAGCCTCGCTGGGAGGCGGCGCAGGTTGCTTTAACCAAAGCTATGGAACAGAAGGCAACGCTCTCTACACAACTGAAAGGGACAAAAACCCAGATTGAGTCGACTGAATCGAGACTGGCACAGCTAACCCTTGACGGGAGATCGGATGAGGAAAGGGAGAAGGAAGTAAAGGGAGCGACGCTCGCCTGGGATGCAGCAAGGGCAAAACTGGAAGACATTGAAAAGCAGGTTTCGGCCTTTGGAGAAGACCCCACTGCTGTGGTGGAGAAGCTGGAAGAGCGGCTTGAAACTGCTGACGAAATAGCAACTAAGGCTCTGAAAGAAGAAGAAAACGAGAAAGGGAAACTTCGGCAGCTTGCTGCCCAGGGCACGTATTCGGCAATGGCTTTACTTGAAGAAGAACTGGCTAGCCTGAAGTCTAAAATTGCCAGCGAAGAACTGCGTATAAGTGCTATTGACCTTGTTCATACAACGCTGGCGCAATGCCGTGCCGAGGCACTGGCTGGCATTGCTGAGCCTGTGGAAGCAGCCGCAACCCGGACATTGCAGCGTATCGCCGGGGAAAAGCTGGGCAGCTTACACCTGGGCAACTCCTTTGAACCTGCCCATGTTCTCCCTGAAATCTCCGGGGCATCCATCTCTCTTGATAACGTCTCCGGTGGCGAGAAGGAACAGATTTATCTGGCTACCCGTCTTGCCCTCGCCGAAGTGCTGGCAAAAGACGAACGTCAACTCGTAGTCCTTGATGATGTATTAGCAGCCACCGATGCCGACCGCCTTGGTCGTATAATGACTATCCTGGAAGAATCCGCTGAGCATCTGCAGATACTTATCCTCACCTGCCACCCTGAAAGATATCATAGCTTGAAGGAAGCGAACTTCATCGACCTGGAAGCTATTATAGGGAATAACTCGACAAGCTAAAGGTTCGAGATAAATAGCATAATACAACGGACCTTCTTAGCTGACATTGTTTCAAAGGGAGGTGCATGAAATGAACGATCCAAGAGGTTCTATTTGGAGGAAATGGGATTTACATTTCCATACGCCTTCCTCATTTGATTATGGAGATAAATCCATTACCGATAAAGCTATCATTGAAGGTCTAATCGGGGCAGGAATCGCTGCGGTAGCAATCACAGATCACCATGTTATAGATGTTCTGAGAATCGAAAACCTGCAAAAATTAGCAGGCAACAGACTGGCCGTGTTTCCAGGTATCGAGCTCCGATCCGAACTCGGTGGAAGGGAATCTGTACACTTGATTGGTATTTTCGCTGAAGATTGCGACTTGAATGACATATGGACAAAAATGCAAGGATTACTCAGGATGACCCCTTCAGATGTGGCAGGGAAGGGTATCGATAAATTCTATGTATCCTTCAGAGAGAGCGCCAATGTTATTCACGGTCTTAATGGGCTTGTTTCTGCACATGCAGGAACGAAATCGAATAGTATGGAAAATATAGCAAATGAAGAAGCATTCAAACAAGCAGTGAAGGAAGACCTGGCTAAAGATTGTATTGACATTCTAGAAATTGGACGACTAAGTGATGAAAAAGACTATAAGGGCAAAGTGTTTCCTGACATCGGTTTCAAGCTACCGCTTGTGATTTGCTCAGACAACCATCGCATTGCTGAATACGAGCTAAAAGTACCACTTTGGATTAAAGCAGACACAACTTTTGCAGGACTCAAACAAATGCTAAATGAACCAACAGGTCGTGTGTTTCTCGGCGATACGCCCCCTGTTAGAAATAGGGTCGAACAGAACAGAACAAAGTATATTAAGTCTGTATCAATATCAAAAATAGCCAATTCTGCGCTGTCTGAGATATGGTTCGATTGCACGGTGCCCTTTAATCACGAATTAACAGCAATTATTGGCAATAAGGGAAGTGGGAAAAGTGCTTTATCCGACACGCTTGGCCTTTTGGGTAACTCAGCACATAATGAATCATTCTCCTTCCTTCACATTGATAAGTTTAAAAAGCAGAATAAGGCTAAAAACTTCGAAGCTACGCTCAATTGGGAAAGTGGACCCTCAGAGTGTAAAAATCTCAATGATATGGTTGACAAACATGCTGTTGAGACCATTAAATACATCCCCCAGAATCATTTGGAGACAATTTGCACCGAATTAAAAGAAATTGGAGATGGTCAGTTTGACCGAGAACTTAAAGCGGTTATATTCTCGCATGTCGACGAAGTAAACAAGCTAGGGGCAGAATCTCTTGATGATTTAATCAAATACAAAACGCAGGAAACTTACAAAGCTATTGATATCCTCAAAGATGGACTACGCACCATAAACCTCAAAATTGTATCGTTGGAAGAACAGCTGACAGACAACTATCGAGTAACAATAAGCAATCAGCTTGCGGAAAAAGAGAGAATCCTCGCAGCACATAATGAATCAAAACCAGTAAAAGTAAATAAACCTGAAACTGATCCTCATACACAAAAAACAATCTCTGATACAATGAAGAAATTTAAAAATGTACAAAGGGGAATCAAGAATCTAATAGGCAAAATCAAGACCTTATCTGATGAACATAAAAAACAAGTAGAACGTGAATCCACTGCAAGTAGATTGCTAGCGAAAATTAAGAACTTTAACAAACAATACGAAGCATTTAAGGAGAATTGCATAGATGACTTTGAAGAATTGGGACTTATTCTTGATGATGTGCTTAAGATCAATATAAAATCTGAGCTAGTTGAGGAGATACGCAATAAAGCAAATGAACAAATAGAAATCATTTCCAAAAGTCTTGATCCAGACAACCCTGAGAGTTTTGTGTACAAGAAGATAGTGAAAGAAAAAAAGGTCGAAGACTTAAGAAAGAATTTAGACAAACCAAACCAGCATTATCAAGCATACATTAAGGCTTTGGAAGACTGGAAAACAGAGTATACGAGAATCAAAGGTGATAAAAAAACACCCGGGTCTATCAAATACTTAGAGAACCAACTTGCTGATATCAAAAAGGTACCAGATAAACTGAGCAAGGCTGAAAAACAACGCCTTGAAAAGGTAAAGGAAATTTTTAGCAATATTAAGAATCTGTCCAACACTTATAAAACTCTCCATGAGCCTGTTCAAGCATTTATTAACACTCATCCATCAATTAAGGGTGACATTCGGTTAGACTTTCAGGTATCCATCGTGGATTCTGGGTTCGCTGAATTATTTTTTGATCATATTACATATGGGAAGCATGGTTCGTTTTGTGGAATAGAAGAAGGGCGAAAACGTCTAATAGAAATTTTAAGGAAAGCAGATTTTAATTCCGAGCAAGGTGTTATGAGATTTCTCGAAGACATCATTAGGCAACTAACTCGTGATATAAGAGAAAGTGACCCCAGCGAGATTACCATCAGTGAGCAGTTAAAGAAGGGAGCTACAGTGCAGTCATTCTATGACTTCCTATTTTCTTTGGTTTATTTGGAACCCAAATATACCCTAAAATGGTTTGATAAGGATCTAGATCAATTATCGCCGGGGGAGAGAGGTACATTATTACTGGTTTTTTACTTACTAGTTGATAATAGCAGCATTCCCTTGATTATTGATCAACCAGAAGGAAATCTTGACAACGAAACCGTGTACAAGACTCTTGTTGGTTGCATTAAAGAGGCTAAGACAAGAAGGCAAATCGTTATAGTAACACACAACCCAAATTTAGCCGTGGTGTGCGATGCTGAGCAGATAATTTATGCCGATTTGGATAAGAATCAGGGAAATAGGGTTACTTACTCTCCAGGCGCTATCGAAAATCCAGGCATTAACCAAAAAATAATAGACGTTCTTGAAGGAACAAAACCAGCATTTGACACAAGAGACAACGCTTATAAAATCATTGGTTATAGTTAGAATGAAAACATTCAGCTATCTTAGCAGAACAACATTTGCTTCGAGCTTAACGAAATGATTAAACGATAAAACTTGCAGCTACTATTCACACCCAGACGTAGGGGGCAATTCATGAATTGCCCCTAAGGGATACAGGGGAAGAATGAAGTTTGACCTAAAAAGATATCGTCGCCGTTCGCTCTGCCTCAAAGAATCGGAATACGACTGGGAGTTCAGTCTGGCAGCGGAATTATTATGAGCATACCATCCGTGATGAAATCCCTTCGAATCGTATCCGGGCAGTATATCTATGAGAAGCCAATGCGCTGGGCACTCAATGAGGAGAATCAAAGCAATGCCTCAGCACAGTGATAAATCATGCCGGTAGAACGAGTTTTTCTGGGTTGGGATGCGCCGGTGACGGCGAAAGCGCGGGAGTTTCTGCTGCCGCAGCAGCTCTCCGGGCCTGTTGACTTGGAGAAGGAGCTGATTGTGGTGCCGACACGTCAGGCGGGACGGCGACTGCGGGAGGCCCTGGCGCTGTATTGCGCAAAGCAAAACGCGGCGCTTCTATCGCCTCATGTGGTGACGCCAACCTTCTTCCTGCTTTCTGAAAATGAGTCTGCGAATGTGGCTAACCAGACGGAGGTAGCGGCGGTTTGGGCCGATGTGCTAATGAGAATTGACCTCGGTGAATACAGCAATTTCCTGCCGACACGAACACCGGAGCGGAATTTCACCTGGGCAATGCACACCGGCGAAATGATACAAAAACTGCGTGAAACCCTGGTAGACGGAGGATATCGCATAGCAGATGTATACAGGGATTTCGGCAATATTCTGCAGGAACTGGAGCGGTGGCGGGATATGGCTAAACTGGAAGCGGCTTATCTGGCGCGGCTTAAAGAGCTTGGGCTTCAAGACCCGTGTGAGCTTATGATTAAACGGTCGGAAAGTCCTGTACTTCCAGAGGGAATCGAGCGAATTATTATCGCTGCGGTGCCAGACCCTACGCCACGCATGCTTTGCGCACTGGAACATCTCTCTACTCTGGTATCGATCGTCATTTTGATACATGCCCCCGAGTCGCTGGCGGACTGCTTTGATAACTGGGGACGCCCGGTTGCGGAAAAATGGAATGACACCCGGATTGATATTACGGATGCTGAGAGAAATATCATCCTCACAGGTTCTCCGGTATTGCAGAGCCGGAAGGTAGTGGAGATTATGGCGGAGGAGGCTGGTAATTTCGGCCCTGGCGATATCGCCATCGGTGTGCCTGATAGCGGTGTGACAACTTATCTGGCTGCTGAACTTATGGATAGGGGAATGACCACGTTTGACCCCGCCAGGAAAAGCGCGGGAGGGCATCCACTGTATCACCTTCTTGATACCTTCCGCGCCCTGGTCAATGATGGCACTTACGCGGCCTTCAGTGCATTTCTACGGCATGCTGACGTTCTCAGTTACCTTGAGATAAAGCTTAATATCTCTGCCCGCTGGCTGCTGGAAGAACTGGACAATTTCCAGAACCAGTACATGCCACCGGGGATGCAGGATATAACCTGTCGTTTCCCTCGTGAGGCGGCCGCGAGGAGGACGCAGCGCCGGGAGTTTGCCAGGCTGGGAAAGGCAGTCACGTTTATTCAAAATCAGGTGAATTCGTTTAAGAACGATGACCTTGACAGCGCAGTGCGGTCATTGCTGCAAACTATATATGAGGTCCGCATGGTTAATCCCAGCAGTCCCGACGATGAAGAATTCAGAAAAGTAGCGCAGCTGGTGGACCCCATACTCCGGGAGCTTGCTGGTGAGACAATCAGAATGCTCGGCATTGAGAAAGAGCATGCATTGGAGCTTCTATTACAGAGGCTGAAGGCGGAGTATTACTATCCGGAGCGCAAGGGCGCTATCATTGACCTCGAGGGTTGGCTTGAACTTCCGTGGGATGATGCTCCCTTCCTCGTTGTTACCGGTATGAATGAGGGCTTTGTGCCGGATAGCCGCCTGGGCGATGTTTTTCTACCTGACTTGCTTCGAAGACAACTAGGCCTACAGCATGATATGGACCGTATTGCCAGGGATGCCTATTTGATGCGGGGGCTTATCGAGTCCCGCCAGAGAGACGGACGTGTCTGTTTTATGGTCAACAAGACCTCTAGCACCGGTGACCCGTTGAAGCCTTCCCGATTGCTCTTTCACTGTAGTGATGCGCAGTTACCTCAGCGCGCCAGGCAACTTTTCAGTGATACTGGTGATACACAGGACAACTATCCTCCAACAGTCAGTTTCCTGCTGGGAGCCTCCCCCCCGGCCGATGTTCCGGCGGGCAGGCTCGACCTGAAAAGAATGTCGGTTACACGTTTCAAGGATTACCTGGCATGTCCATTCCGTTTTTATCTCAAGCATGTCCTTGGCATGGAGTCACTGGGCGATGAAAAAGGAGAGATGGACGCACTGGACTTCGGGTCACTGGTGCATGAGGTACTGCATAAAATGGCACGGAGCGATGGAATGTGGCGGTGTGAAAACGACGGCAGGCTGGGTGAATTCCTTTGTGCCGAAGCAGAGAATTGGGTAGCGGAGCGTTTTGGTAAGCTGCCCCCGCTACAAATCAAGATTCAGCTCGACGCGGCTCAACAACGGCTTCGCGCCGCAGCACGAGTACAGGCTGATTTAGTAAGGAAAGGCTGGGAGATTGTAGCTTCCGAGATAAGAATCGAGGCAGAGCTGGACGGCATGCTTATCCGGGGACAGATAGACCGCATCGACAGGCACCGCGAGACAGGACGCATCCGCATTCTCGATTATAAGACCTCGGACAGGGCACAGAGTCCGGAGGAAGCTCACCTCGGCCCTGCTTCAGAAGATACGGTCGGCTATATGAAGGTTGACATAAATGGCAGAGTGAAACGCTGGACTGATTTACAACTGCCGCTTTATAGAATGCTGCTTCCCGAAAAAGAGATTTTTCAGGGTCCGATAGGACTCGGCTACTTCAATCTGCCGAAAGCGGTAAACGATACCGGGGTGGTCATCTGGGAAGATTTTAGTGATGAGCTGCTGGAGTCCGCCAGAGGCTGTGCCGGGTCAATGGTCAAAGATATCCAGAACCTTAGATTCTGGCCGCCAGTATCTAAGGTGCAGTTTGACGATTTTGAGAGCCTGTTTCCTGCTGATATCCCTGACTGCATCGATGTGACAGCCTTTGAAGCTTTTATGGGAGAAGAGGCAGGGTGATGAAAAGCGGCACCAGCCATGAGGCTATATCAGCCTCTGCCGGCTCGGGCAAGACCTTCCAGCTTGCCCATCGCTATATACGACTTCTGGCTGACGGTGTAAGCCCTGACCGAATTATTGCCCTGACCTTTTCACGTAAAGCAGCGGGCGAGATTTTCGATTCAGTCACGAAGTATCTGTGCGAAGCCGCCAGCTCATCGGAGCAGGCGCAAAAAACCGCAGCGCAGATTGGGAAACCCGGGTTTGGGCAGAGTGATTTCTTGAAGTTACTGAGGAAGCTGCTGGTGGGTTTGCACAGTCTGCGCATCAGCACACTGGACAGCTTTACCATCGGTATTCTTAGGGCCTTCCCCATGGAGCTTGGAATCTCGCCGGGGTTTCAGGTGATGGACAGCGATGGTGCCGCAGCGAAAAGTGCCAGTCAGGAAGTGCTCAACACTATTTTTAATCATAATTTTGTGGATAATGCGGCGCAGCAGGAGTTTCTGGATGCCTTTAAGCAGGCTACGTATGGGCAGGAAGAAAAGAGCCTGGAGCGCAGTTTGGACACTTTTACCGGTCGATACAGGCAGTATTACCAGTTCATGCCGTCGCGTGATATATGGGGACAGGGGAATATTATCTGGCCTGATGGGTCACCCTGGTTGGAGCCAGCGGGTGAAGTCGCGTCTGCAGCAACCGAGCTCCGTGGTCTGGCTGAAAGCAGCGGCTTTCCTCAGAAGCTGGTGGATGGTTTGCTGGAGATTACCGATTTTGCCAGTAGCTACAGCGAGTCAGCGCCATGGAATGACGCTTTGAGCAGGACTGTCGTTTTTCAGTCACTCCTGACAGGATGGGATGAACTGAGGCGCGGTGAGATGGTACTGCGCTATAACAAAGGTGAGTACCATTTTAGCACCAGGCAGTGTGAGTTGATGTTCGGAATATTGCGAAATATAGTAGGCATAGAGCTTCGTAACACTTTGAACAGGACGCGCGGCATCTATAGAATTCTGGACCAGTATGAGCAGTTTTATGATGAGATGATTCGCCGGCGGGGTAAGTTTACTTTTACTGATGCCCAGTATCTATTGACTGCAGCCAACCGCTACAACGGTGGTGTCCTGCTCAGTCGGATACCGGGACAGGAGGCGCGACTGTATATAGATTATCGCCTCGACTGTAAACTCGACCACTGGCTACTGGATGAGTTCCAGGACACCAGCGACCTGCAATGGGAAGTGCTGCGCAATCTCGCCGATGAGATACTCCAGGACACCAGCGGCCAGCGCAGCTTCTTCTACGTCGGTGACGTCAAGCAGGCGATCTATGGCTGGCGCGGCGGCAATGCCCGGCTCTTCAGCAAGATACTAGACCAGTATGAGGGGCGTATTGAACAGACTCCTTTAAGTGTATCTTTCCGTTCCTGCCAGCCGGTTATCGATGCCGTGAACCGTGTGTTTGGTGGCCTGGAGCAGAGCCCGCTGCCAGAACAGGCAGTCAGGGAATGGGATAGAGTCTGGCAGAAACATCAGTGCCAGAGTGGCGTTGTCCCTGAGCATGGCTATGCTGCGATTCTAGAGCCGCAGTGCTCTCCTGATGGGGGTAAACCCGGGGACGAAGACCGATACCGTGTGGTGGCTCATTTGCTGAATGAGATTGACCCGTTGAATCGTGGGCTCTCGGTGGCTGTCCTGGTTCGTACCAATGACAGTGGAAAGCAAATAGTGGATTTCCTCCGGAGTGAGTGCAGGGGTATGAATATTATCCATGAGGGCAGAGCTGCGATCAAGGATAATCCTGTTGTTTCCGCTCTACTATCGCTGGTGAAGTTCGCGGCGCATCCCGGCGATACATTTGCCTGGCGTCACCTGGAGATGAGCCCGCTCAAGAGCTACTTCGAGAATAAGGGGAAGAATCGAAATAATTTACCGATAGTATTGTTGAGGGAGATTCAGACATTGGGCTTCCAGTCTTTTATACGCAAATGGGGAGCACGACTGGGTGCAGTACAGCCACTGGATGATTTCGGCCGTAAGAGGTTGAATGACCTTATAGGCGCTGCGGTTGAGTTCGATGAAAACGATGGCGGCGATTGTAATGATTTCTTACGTTTCATCGACAAGTATGAGGTACATGAACTTGCCGCTGAAAATGCCGTGCGTGTTATGACTATCCATCAGTCCAAGGGCCTGGGTTTTGATATTGTCATCCTGCCTGATTTACAGGGGGGAAACATGACAAAGGCAAGCCAGATTGACCTTGTAGTAGCTCGTGAGTCCAGGACTGCTCGTCCCCTGTGGGCGTTGAAGATGCCACGCAGGGTTATAGCTGAAAACGACCCTGTCCTGGCCGTGCAGGTGCGGGCAAGCGACGCAACGGAGTGTTTTGATGCCCTGTGCCTGCTGTATGTGGCGTTGACTCGGGCCAGGCAGGGGCTCTACATGGTTACCAGCTTTCCGGGAAAGAGTGCTGCTGTTATGACTCCTGCTGCTTTACTGAAGTTACAGATGGCAGGAGATATGAAGCCAGCCGACGGGCCACATGTCATAATCGATGGTGAGGAACTTGTTTGCCTTTATGAGACGGGTGAGCGTGATTGGTATACTAAGGTGCCCGCAAAGGTACCGCTTGTTGGACCCGCTGAACGACGCGGACTGCCCGAGGGATTTGGGGAACGGCCTTCGCGGAGGCGGAGGCTGGTTGGTGTATCGCCATCGATGCTTGAGGAGGGTAAGATAAGGGCTGATTCGCTGTTTGCAATTGCCTTCCGTAATAGCATGGAGGTAGGTACGGCCATACATGAACTCTTTGAAAGGGTCTCCTGGAGCAATGAAGTGGATAATGAGGAGATAATTCAGGAATGGCGAGGGACATCATCGGTGGCAGAGGAACTAAAGCAGAGGGCTATTGAGCAGTTTCGACGGGCGCTTGCTTCGGCAGAGGTCCGACAAGCCTTGTCTAAACCTGAAGGTAATGTCGATTTATGGCGCGAGAAGCATTTCGAGATAGTGTTAGATGACCGGTGGGTAACGGGTATTTTCGACCGTGTTACTATTGTGCGCGGTCTGGATAACAGGATATTAGGAGCTACTGTTCTGGATTTCAAAAGTGATGAGATCACGGGTGAGGCTGAGTTGAATGATAAAGTAGAACGATACCGCTCGCAACTATCTATTTACGGAAAAGCCCTGTCCCGAATGCTGCGTATTGACCCTTCCCAAATCACCCTCCGGCTTCTATTCACCTGCCCGGGCAAAGTGTACGATTTGGCTTGACGGTTAGAGTATCCTCCAATTAGAATGAACCCGGTATGCTTGAAGTTCTTGGTGATAAGTTAAACGCCGTATTCCGACGGCTGGGCAGTAAGGGTAAGCTTAGTGAGCCGGATATAGATGACGCCCTGCGCCAGGTGAGGTTGGCACTTCTGGAAGCCGATGTAAATTTCAAGGTAGTGAAGAGTTTTGCTAGCCGGGTCAGGGAACGCTCTCTTGGTGCTGAAGTGCGGGACAGCCTGACCCCGGCCCAGCAGATAGTCAAAATCGTCAGTGATGAGCTTGTTACCATTCTGGGTAGGGAGCAGAGTCACCTCGAGACCTCGGCCCGCTCACCTTCGATAGCGATGCTGGTGGGGTTGCAGGGTTGTGGCAAGACGACCACCGCGGCCAAGCTGGCCCTTTATCTCAAGCGTAGCGGGCAGCGTCCGCTGCTGGTAGCCGCCGATAGCCACCGGCCGGCAGCGGTAGAACAGCTGGTTACCCTGGCGGCACAGCTTGATATCCCGGTTTATAGTGAAACTCCCGGGGCCGCGAGCCAGGACATCTGTGCCCATGCCTTGGTGCAGGCGAAGAAGTTAGCCGCTACCTGGATTATTGTGGATACTGCCGGCCGTCTTCATATAGATGAAGCAATGATGGAGGAACTGGTCCAGGTTAAAGAGGGGCTAAAGCCGGATGAGATGTTACTGGTGGTTGATGCTATGACCGGGCAGGATGCGGTACGGGCGGCTGAGGAATTTAACTCGAGATTGGGCTTGACCGGGCTCATCTTGACCAAGATGGATGGGGATGCCCGGGGTGGGGCGGCCCTTTCTATCAGGTGGGTCAGCGGGGTGCCTGTTAAGTTTATCGGCATCGGTGAGAAGGTTGATGCTCTGGAGCCTTTTTATCCCGACCGTCTGGCATCGCGTATCCTGGGGATGGGGGACATGCTTACCTTTATTGAAAAGGCGGAGAGGGTAGGGGACAGGAAGCGGTCTAAGGAACTGGAGAAGAAGGTCCAGAGTGCGAGTTTTGATTTAGATGATTTCCTGTCCCAGCTCGGGCAGATTAAGAAGATGGGCTCTCTAGCTCAACTGGTTGAGATGGTACCCGGGATGTCACGGCTGTCCAGACAGCTACCCGACGGCACCGAAGAAGAGCAGCTAAAGAAGGTTGAAGCAATTATATGTTCTATGACCCTCGAGGAGCGGCGCAATCCGGCTATTATCGGGGGTAGCCGCCGCCGCCGCATTGCCCGGGGGAGTGGGGTAAAGCCCCAGGATGTCAACCAGCTCCTTAACCGGTTTCACCAGATGAAACGGCTGATGAAGATGGGTGCCGGCGGTAAACTGCCCGCTGATGTGAAGAGGATGTTCAGGTAGTTTATTCTTCCAGGTAGTCCTTTAATTTTCGGCTTCGGCTGGGATGGCGTAGCTTTCGCAATGCCTTAGCCTCAATCTGGCGGATTCGTTCTCTGGTTACGCCAAACTCTTTTCCTACTTCCTCCAGTGTCCGGCTTCGCCCGTCCTCGAGACCAAATCTAAGTTGAAGCACCCGCTGTTCACGAGGGGTAAGGCTGTGGAGCACGGCATCGATTTGTTCTTTCAGGAGCTGCTTGGAGGCAGCGTCAGCCGGGGGTAGGGCGTTTCGGTCTTCAATAAAGTCACCCAGGTGGCTGTCTTCCTCTTCACCTATGGGTGATTCCAGCGACAGTGGCAGTTGTGATACCTTGACTATTTCTCTTACCTTTTGCGAGGATAATTCCATTTCCTCACCAATTTCCTTGGAGCTGGGCTCCTGTCCCCGTTCCTGGACGAGCCGGCGGCTTACTCTCAGGAGTTTGTTAATGGTCTCGACCATATGGACCGGGATGCGAATGGTGCGAGCCTGGTCGGCTATTGCCCGGGTAATTGCCTGGCGAATCCACCAGGTGGCATAGGTGCTGAATTTGTAGCCTTTGTGGTAATCAAATTTTTCTACGGCCCTGATTAGTCCAATATTTCCCTCTTGGATGAGGTCGAGGAGTGACATCCCCCGCCCGATATGTTTTTTGGCGACGCTGACTACCAGACGCAGATTGGCTTCGGTGAGGTGTTTTTCCGCTTTCGCAGCCTCATGCTTGATGTCATCCTGGTAGGCTTGGAACTGCCTTTCATGGACCCGGAGGGAATTAACAAAATCGGTGTCTGTCACCAGTTTTTCTATGTCAGCTAGAGTGATGCTGTCTCTGATAGCATTGATGACCTCTCCGGGCAGCAGGTTACTGTCTATTGACAGCTTAATCAGGAACTGCTCGGTCTCATGCGGGGGCATGCCTGTCCGATAAGCGATATCCTGGACTAATTGCTGCTTTATCTCACCATCAATGCTTTCCTGTAATTTAGGATTGGTGATGCTCTCGATGAAACCGGCGGTGGGAGTAAGGCCAAGCTCCTGTTGAAGGATATGGATGGTAGTGGACGCCTGGCCAAGCTCATCGAGAATGGTGAGTATTACCTCCGTTGCTGAGGGGGACCTGCCGTGCTTTTCCAGGTAGCCCTGCTTGATGTCTTTGATACGTTTGCCCTTCTCCATCTTTCTGGCGAGCACCTTTTCATCCTTGGCGGTGAGAAGGTGCACCCGGCCAATCTCGTGGAGGTACATGCGGACGGGGTCGTCTATAACCTCTTGTTCCTCTAATTGTGTCAGCGAGGCTTGTAGTCTCGAGTTTAACGCTGGCTTGTGCTTGCTTTTTAGCTTTTTATCAGGATATAGCTCCTCTCTCATCTGCTCATCCTGGGGGAACGGGGTTGAGTGTTCATTATCTTCTAAGCTCATTTCCTCACCCCCTTTGCTCCTGAGTGCCGCTGACCTTTCGAGTGAAAGACTTCTCTCAATTGAACGGCGCCTTCTGTCCCTAGTTCTTGAAGTTTGGTTAGCTCGGCGGCAGTGCCTCCTGACTCCGCCTCTAAGGCAAATATCTGCTCCCTGTTTGTCTCCAGGTTATGGAGGAATTCCTCGCGTAGCCGGAGCACGCAATTGCTAAAGATGTGTCTGCGCTCTGTCTCACCAGTGGGGGGCAGGCTCTTGGTGGCAAGGTAGTCAAGATGGTCGTGGATGATGCGGTCAAGTTTCTCCTTGAGCGACGGGAGGTCATCGGCTTCTTTTAAGGCGATGAAGATTTCACGGTTCTCGCTGTTTCCGAAGTAGTCCAGGAGAAGCTCTCCGGTGCTGTCTTTGAGCTCGGGGTACTGGAGCAGGAGGGCCAGACAGTATTCCTCAATGGGACTGGACACAAGTGGTTTTACCGCTGAAGTAACAGCTTCCTGCTTTGACTCTTTGAGGTTGTGTCCTGTCCGGCGGAGCTTAATTTTACCCAGAGCCGTTTCGATAGTTTGCTCGCTGACTTTAACCAGATGAGCCAGTTTCTGTAAGTAGTGGGCTTGACGCACCGGGTTCTTTATCTCAGCAATAATGGGCAGGAGTTTATCTACCGCCAGCGATTTGCCCCTCGCGGTATTGAGGTCAACTTTGGCAGTAGCTGTATCGAAGGTAAAGTCGATAATGGGCGGCGCCTCGTCCAGCAGGTGCTGCCAGGTCCGGGTATCGTCTCTGATTACATCGTCAGGGTCTTTGCCTGCGGGTATGATAATAACCTTTACCTCGGCGCCGAGGATGTTTTCGTAGCCTATGCTGCGTAGCGTGGCTTCCTCCCCGGCAGCGTCGGCATCAAGGGCCAGGGCTACATTTCCGGTCAGTCTCTTGAGCATACTGACCTGTTTATCGGTAACCGAGGTCCCCATGGCGGCAACTACATTCTTGAATCCATTCTGGTGAGCAGTGATGACATCCATGTAACCCTCTACAATTACTGCCGTATCCTGCTGTCTGATGGCGGCGGCAGCTAGGTCGATACCATACAGGATGCTGCTCTTATCAAAGAGTGGTGTTTGGGGGGAGTTAACATACTTGGGCAGCGAATCATCGAGTACCCTGGCCCCGAAGCCGATGATATGTCCTTTGCTGTTATGGATAGAGAACATTAACCGGTTGCGAAATCGGTCATGCGTTTTTTTGTCATCGGCTTCTATTATTAAGCCGGCGGTTAACAGTTCATTCTCGGTATAGCCTTTTTCCAGCAGATATTGCTTCAGGGATTCCCAGCTGTTCAGGCTGAAGCCCAACTGGAAGTCAGCCACGGTTTTTGACGAGAACCCCCGGCTTAGCACATAATTTCTTGCCTTTTCCGCCGCCGGGGCGTTTTGCAGTAAATTATGAAAATACCGGGCAGCCGCCTCATTCACCTGATATAACCTTTCCCGCTCATCTTTACCCGTTTGCGGCTCAAACTGTGACGGTATTTTAACGCCTGCTCTCTCAGCAAGTAGCCTCAGGGCGTCACCAAAGCTGGTGTTATCCCTTTTCATAACAAAAGAGAAGACATCACCACCGGTGTTACAGGCGCCGAAGCAGTGCCAGCTCTGCTGTTCAGGGTAGACGAAGAAGGAAGGGTGTTTCTCGCTGTGAAACGGGCATAGAGCCCTGTAGGTTCGCCCGGCTTTGGTTAGGGTGGTATGTTCACCGATAACCTCGACGATGTCTATTTTTTGCTTTACCTCGTCTATAATACCCATCTTCTTGGTTTAGCCTGTTATTCTTCCCTTTGCGCCCTTTTCCTTCAACCTACCCTTGAAGGTTGATTATCTGGCCGCAGCCTTGATTAACGATAGTTTCTCAGCCAGCCTCAGTGCATACTGGTCAGTCATACCGGCAATATAATCAACTACCCTTCGCGCTCTCTCATCACGATAAGAGCGGTATTCCGCTGGCAGCTTACCTTCGTGCTCGTTGAAATAATGATACAGTTGACGGATTACTTCTCTTCCCCTCTCCGCTTCCTTCTGGGCAGAGCGCAGGTTATATACTCGCTTAAACAGGAACTGGCGCAGGGTATTTGTTGCTTCCAGGACCGGAGGGCTCATGGTTATAATCGGCTTGTCCTGTGTGTTATCATGACCACTTACTGACCAGGAGCGGTCGATAATATCGCAGACCATTGTGTTGATGCGTTGTGAGTGGGAGCGGCCCAGCACGGTGGTGGCTGAGAGGGGTAGGTCGTCCCCGGTAATCATGCCTGCTCTTATCGCATCCCCGATGTCGTGGTTGATATAGGCAATAATATCAGCGATTTTACACACCTCACCCTCGTATGTGTTTACCTTTCCCAGGTCCTGCCCGAGAACAGCTACCTTTGTCTTGGAGTGGTTAACAATGCCATCCCTCACCTCCCAGGTGAGGTTGAGCCCCTGGCCGTCATTTTCGAGGAGGTCAACAACCCTCAGGCTTTGCTCGTTATGCCTGAACCCCTCGTAGTAGAGCTCGTCCAGGACATCCTCACCAACATGACCGAAGGGGGTGTGGCCCAGGTCATGGCCCAGGGCGATTGCCTCTGTTAAGTCTTCGTTGAGATTCAAGGCGCGGGCAACGGTTCGGGCTATCTGGGAGACCTCAAGGGTGTGGGTAAGCCGGGTAACGTAGTGGTCACCGAGGGGGGCAATGAATACCTGCGTCTTATGCTTGAGACGGCGAAAGGCCTTGGAATGAATAATACGGTCCCGGTCGCGCTGAAAGCAGGTGCGTATCGGACACAACTCCTCATATTTAAGCCTTCCCTGTGACAGTCTCCCTCTTGCTGCATAGGGGGAAAGACTTTCCTCTTTCTCTTCAGTTAGCTGTCGAATATTGAGCCGACTAATCACTGGAGTCTAATTTCCTCTCCGCTTTAGCAATTATCTCTCTGGTGATATCAATCATATCCGGGCTTACCGAGACTGAGGTGATACCCCACTTCACCAGCTTCTCAGTGAGCTCAGGGTATACTGATGGCGCCTGTCCGCAGATGGAGGAGGTAACGCCCATGCTCTTTGACACCTTAATTACTCTTTCCAGAGCAATGAGTACCGCCTCGTTTCGTTCGTCGAAGGTTTTGGCTAGCTTCTCACTATCCCTGTCAATGCCCAGGATGAGCTGGGTCAGGTCATTTGAGCCGATGGATATGCCATCAATGCCGACCCCGAGGAATTTCTCGATAAGAAAGATGTTAGACGGCACCTCCACCATCATCCACAGCTTGAAATCAGGGGAGCGCTTAAGCCCGTGGTCTTCCAGGATTTTCTTTGTCTGGGCCAGTTCATCAACCGTCCGTACGAACGGAATCATGACCCACAGGTTCCGGTAGTGTTCCCTTACCCTTTTTATTGCTTCTATTTCCAGCTCGAACGTGTCAAGGTCGGTGATGTATCGTGATGCTCCTCGGTAGCCAATCATGGGATTCTCTTCCATCTCTTCATATTCCTGACCGCCGGTGAGTTCCCTGTATTCGTTGGTCTTAAAGTCGGTAGTGCGGTAGACTACGGGCCGGGGGGCGAACGTTTTGGCAAAGGTATTAATACCTTCATAGAGCCGCTCAACAAACTCCTTGCCCCTCTTCTGGCTTATCATGTAGCGGGGGTGTTCACCAATCTGGGCAACCATGAATTCGGCGCGGAGCAGGCCAACACCATCTACATTATATGTTGCCACCCTTTCGGCTAGCTCGGGCTGAGCCAGGTTTACATAAACTCTAGTCTTCGTCTTAATCTTCTCTTTATAGGTATCAGTTGCCTCTTCCTTGATGGCTACCCTGCCTTCATAAATCTTGCCTGTTGAACCATCTACACTGATTATCTGTCCCTCAGTCAGTATAGAAGTGGCCTGCCCGGTACCAACGACACAGGGGATGCCAAGCTCTCGGCTGACGATGGCGGCGTGTGCCGTTCGGCCTCCACGGTCGGTGACGATCGCGGCTGCCCGTTTCATTGCGGGCACGAAGTCAGGAGTCGTCATTGCGGCAACCAGAATATCATCGCTTCTTACTCTGTCTAGCTGAGTGGCATCAGAAACTATCCTGACCGGCCCTGATGCCATACCGGGACTGGCGGGCGCTCCTGATATGAGTATCGGGGCGGTAATTTCAGGTGCGGCTACTGCTGCGGCTGCTGCCTCCTCCCCGGCCTTAATAGTAGTTACCGGTCGGGTCTGGACGACGAAGATTTCCTGGCCCTCTTTTGCCCACTCAATGTCCTGGGGAAATTGATAGTGCTCCTCTAGCTGTTTTCCCAGCTTGGCCAGGGTGATTATATCAGCGTCACTTATTTTTTGCCGGGCTTGTTCCTCAGGAGTAAGGAGAACCTTAATGTTAACCTCCTTGCCTTTGGCTGCGTCATTCTTTACCAGTTTCCATTCCTGTGGGGCAATCTTCTTGCTGGTAATTTTTAGCCCATCTTTAGTGATGATATATGTGTCGGGGGTTACATCCCCTGAGACAATCATTTCACCGAGTCCCAGGACCGCCTCGATAGCTATCCTGCTTGTGTCGCTGGTTACGGGTTCCAGGGTAAACATGACTCCAGAAGCCTCGGATTGCACCATTTTCTGGACCGGCACAGCAATGCCGACCTTGAAGTGGTCAAAACCTTGCTGGTGTCGGTAGAAGATGGCTCGTGGTTCAAAAAGGGATGCCCAGCATTCGTGTACCGCAGCTACTACCTCCTCTTCACCGTTTATGTTGAGGAAGGTGCTCTGCTGACCGGCAAAGGAGGCTTCGGGCAGGTCTTCAGCAGTGGCTGAGGAACGCACCGCAACCAGACCCCCACCTATCTTTACGTAGGCATCCTTAATTTCCCGGGCTGTTTCCGGTGGCATGGGGGCATTCATAATCACCTGTTTGACTTCGGTCCCAATTTGTTGGAGCTGTTTGCTATTGCCAGTGTCCAGTGGTTTTAGCAGATGGCGGAGTTTGTCGGTGATTTTTGACTTTTCCAGGAAGTCGAAGTAGGTGTTGGCGGTTACGATAAAACCGGGGGGAACGGGGATGTGGGCGTTGGTCATTTCACCCAGATTTGCCCCTTTACCGCCAACAGAGGCCACATCCTCTTTGGTGACCTCATTGAACCAGACAACAGCCCTCTGACCTTTGTGCATACTTGAACCTCCTTGTGCTTAGCCTAATTATTATACCATAACGGGGTGATTTGGCTAAAAGCTCGGAAAATGGGACGGGTTGGCAGGCAGTGTTGGCTATTTCTGTTGACACTGTTTTGTAGTGTGGGGTAGAATTAGCTAGGTTGGCTGAGAAGCAGAGGAGGTTGGTTATGGTAGAGATGATTATTGATAGTATCAGGGTCAGCCTGATGAACTACCAGCGGGTGGTGATTCTGAAAGAGAAGCTGGCGGACCGTTATCTACCCATCTGGATTGGTCCGGCCGAGGCAGATGCCATAGCTGTGAAATTGCAGGGTGTTACTGTGCAGAGGCCATTGACTCATGACCTTTTGTGCTTGACTATTGGTGCCTTGGGGGCTACGGTTGAGTCTATTATTATCAGTGACCTTAAAAACGATACTTTTTATGCCAAGATTATCCTTAATGTAGATGGTGGGCAGATGGAGGTTGACTCTCGCCCTAGCGATGCCCTGGCGCTAGCGGTAAGGGCGGAAGTGCCTATCTACACTGAGGAGGTGGTTTTAGACAAAGCTGGCATTATCCTGGATAGAGAAACGGGCAAGCCTGTCTCCCAGGAGGAGGTTAGCGACGAAGAACTGAAGGGGATGTCGGCTTTCACTGATTTTATTAATACCCTTGATTTAGAGGATTTTGACAAGCGGAAGTCTTGAAGCGGATAACAGGTTATCCTTTCCATGCCTGACAGTAATAAAGAACCCTGGAATTAAGAGCTCTAGGGTTCTTTAATGGTAAGAAGTAGATTTGACCGTCGGGACTGGTTTTGCTATGCTGCGGGAGCTATGGGCAGGTGGGTAGCGGCTCTAAGGCTGACCGGGGTGGGGTTTTTTATCGGTGGTGCCATTGCCCTGGGGGTCTTTGGTGGTCACTGGCTGGATGGTAAGCTGGATACGAGCCTGTTCTGGATAATCGGCTTGATTCTTGGGATTGCGGTCGCTTTTTACGGTGTTTATCAAATGCTTCTACCCCTTATTGGTAACAAACGCGACGGGGAGAATAGCCGGTGAGTGAAAAACGTGGCTGTCTGGGTTGTTCCTTTCCCCTTGCAGCCGGAATTTTGCTTGTTTTTGTTGCTCTCTTTGCGTTGGGCTTTGTCGTGGGTCCTCTGGGCAAAAGTATCTTCGGTGACCTGGGGCTGCCTGGCTGGCTCAGCGTTTCTCAGCCTGATCTCAGGCTGCCGGCGGAGACAGTTTTCCATTTGTTTGGCTTTCCCATCGCCAATAGCATTATCGCTGCCTGGGTTACTATCGTTGTCCTGGTTGGGCTCTCATATGCGGTCACCCATCGGATGGGGCTTATTCCGGCCAGGCTTCAGGCTATTTTTGAGGCCTTCCTTGGCTGGCTGTATGACTTGTGCCGGGGGGTTGCCGGCGAGGAGAACGGACGCCGCTTCTTTCCGGTAGTGGCTACTATTTTTCTCTTTGTTGTCTTTAATGCCTGGCTGAGCCTGCTTCCCGGCTTTGGCTCGCTCTTTGTTATCGGCCCGGAGGGCGAGCATGTGGATTTGCTCCGGGGGGCTAATACTGATATCAACATGCCGCTGGCTCTAGCACTGGTATCCTTTATCTTTGTTGAGTACTTTGGTCTCAGGTCGGGCGGCGTTCGTTATCTGGGAAAGTTTGTCAATGTCGGGAAGTTTATCACCGGCGCAGGTCAAATGGTAAGGGGCAGGCTCCGTGCTGGACTCGGCGGACTGGTCACCGGGGTTATTGATATCTTTGTTGGTATTCTGGAAGCACTGAGCGAGCTGGTGCGCATCGTCAGTTTTACCTTCCGTCTTTTCGGTAACATGACCGCCGGTGAAATCTTACTTTTAATTGCTATCTTTCTTGTCCCCTGGGTATTTGCCCTGCCATTTTACGGGCTGGAGTTGCTCGTTGGCTTTGTCCAGGCTCTTATCTTTGCGGGGTTGACCCTGGTGTTTCTTACCGTTGCTACTGCTCCTCATGGAGCGGAGGCAGCCTGAGTCGGGAGTGTTTCGTTGAACAGCACCAGTCTGTATAATTTTTGAAAGGGGGGTAGAGAATGGAACCTGAAGTAATGAAGATGCTGGCGGTGGGGCTGGTTGGCGGTCTGGGACTGTTAGGACCGGCACTGGGAATCGGGCTTATTGGCTATTCAGCCTTGCAGTCACTGGGGCGTAACCCCGAGGCGAGCGGTCCGATAATGACCAATATGATACTGGTTACCGCCTTCTGTGAGGCTATCGGGATTTACGCCCTGATTATAGCCATAATCCTGGCGATGATTGTGTAGTGAGGCTAATAAGGGGGTGATTATGGGAGATAGTGGTATACCTATGTCCATAGCAATAATCATTGCATCAGCAATCTTGGGGGCGGTATTGCTGATCGGTATGATGTTCTTGGCTATATTCCCTAGCTAGGTACACCCCAGGCATTTGCAGGGGAGTTGATAGTAGGGGGTGAAAATGGGAGGTCTGGCGAGTCTCGGTATAAGCCTACCAACGCTGGTGGCGCAAATAATAAACTTTGTTATCCTGTTCGGCCTTATGTATCTGGTTGCCTATAAGCCGCTGATGAGGATGCTTGATGAACGTTCCCGGAGGGTAAGGGAGAGCATGGAGCAGACGGAGCTTATCAGGCGGCAGGCAGCGCTGGCTGAGGAAGAGGGCAAAAAGCAGATTGAGGCGGCAAGCATGGAGGGGCAGGAGGTAATCGCCCGGGCAGTACGCACCGGGGAAGAGCTGAAGCGAAATGCGCAGCAGGAAGCCAGAAGGGGAGCTGATTCCCTTACTGCCAGGGCGCGCGCTGAAATCCAACGGGAGCGAGATGAGGCAATTGCTGAACTGCGCCGGGAATTTGCGGACTTGACGGTACTCGCAGCCGGGAAGGTCATTGACCGTTCTCTGGATAAGAAAGCCCACCGGCAGCTTATCGATAAGGTGCTGGTGGAGAGCACCACTCTCAAGAAGGGTTAGTCTGTATTATTGGAGAGGCTATGGCGAAAAGGGTCTATGCCGGACGCTATGCCCAGGCAGTATTTAGTATTGCACGGGAGAGGAATGAGTTAGACAGGTGGCAGTCTGACCTGGAGGGGATTGCCCATTTGGTTGAGGATGCGGTGGTTATTTCTCTACTTGAGAATCCTAAACTTTGTTTCGACGATAAAGCCAGGCTCCTGTCCGAGCGATTGGGTACCATTAACCGGCTGGCACTAAACCTGGTTTATTTGCTGATAAGTAGGGGCAGGTTGAATATTATAGGCGAGATTGCCGGGGAGTATCACCGGCTGCTGGATAGCTACCGCGGCATAGAGCGGGCCAGGGTTGTTACTGCCATTCCTCTCGGGGATGACGATAGGCTAATGCTTGAACGGCGCCTCGGGGCAATAGTTGGTAAAAAGGTGGCAGTCAAGCCCGAAGTGGATTCCAGCCTCCTGGGTGGGATTGTAGTCAGAGTTGGCGGCAAGCTGCTGGACGGCAGCACTCGCAGCAGGTTAGAGGCACTGAAGAACGAGATAGCCAGGGGGCGGGAGTGAGGGAAGGGAGTGCGGACTATTACCCGGAGTAGGAAGGGGGTATAAGTCGGGTGACAGCAAGAGGACAGGATATTGTTTCAATAATAAAACAGCAGATTGAGCAGTTTGGCATGGCAGTGACCATGGTAGATGTGGGTACGGTGATCGAAGTCGGTGATGGTATTGCCCGGATTCATGGACTGGCGGCGGCAAAGTACAATGAACTGCTTCAGTTTCCTGGTGAGATTATGGGGATTGCCCTGAATCTGGAGGAAGACAGCGTTGCCGCCGTTATTCTCGGTGACTACAGTGAGATTAGGGAGGGGGATGAAGTACGCTGCACGGGGCGGATTGCTGAAGTGCCGGTAGGCGACGACCTCATCGGCCGGGTAATTGACCCCCTGGGTCGTCCCCTGGATGGTAAAGGGGCGCTAAGGGCGGATAAAACTAGACCCGTGGAGCGGGTAGCTCCCAATGTTACCCAGCGCAAGCCGGTGGATACCCCGGTGCAGACCGGTATTAAGGCAATAGATAGTATGATTCCTCTGGGGAGAGGGCAGAGGGAGCTTATTATCGGCGACCGGTCAACAGGAAAGACGGCTATTGCCCTGGATACTATTATCAATCAGAAGGGTGGCGACCTGACCTGTGTCTATGTTGCCATTGGGCAGAAGACATCGAAGGTGGCCCGGATAGTGTCTACCCTGGAGACTTATGGAGCAATGGAGCATACTGTTATTGTCTGTGCCAATGCCGCTGACCCGGTGGCGTTACAGTATCTGGCTCCCTATGCCGGCTGTGCCATCGGCGAAGAGTTTATGGAGCAGGGAAAAGACGCCCTGGTCATCTATGACGACCTCTCCAAGCATGGTTGGGCTTATCGCCAGCTTTCACTTCTGCTGCGCCGTCCCCCGGGACGGGAGGCATACCCCGGTGATGTATTTTACCTGCACAGTCGGTTGCTGGAAAGGGCGGCCAGGTATGCGCCGGAGCATGGCGGCGGTTCTCTTACAGCGCTGCCTATTATTGAGACTCAGGCCGGTGATTTATCCGCCTACATTCCAACCAATGTTATTTCCATTACTGATGGGCAGATTTACCTGGAAGCAGACCTGTTTAATGCCGGCGTCCGGCCGGCGGTAAATGTAGGCTTATCGGTATCCCGGGTAGGGAGCGCGGCACAGGTTGGAGCGATGAAGCAGGTAGCCGGCAGACTCAGGCTGGAGCTTGCCCAGTACCGGGAGCTGGTTGCCTTTGCTCAATTTGGTACCACCGAGCTGGATAAAGCAACCAGGGCCCAGCTTGAACGCGGCCAGCGGATAACTGAAATTTTAAAACAGTCCCAGTATACCCCGGTGGCACTGGAAAAGCAGGTTATGATTCTATATGCTGCTGTCAATGGCTATATTGATGATGTACCGGTAGATAAGGTTACTGCTTTTGAGGTTGACTTCTACCGCTTTATGGAGGCAAATCACCCTGAAATAGGCAGGGCTATTGCCAGGGAAGGGGAGATTACCACTGAGACCGGGGAGGCATTAAAGCAGGCTATCCTTGAGTTCAAGCAAAGCGTGACTTATCAATAGGAGCGGTGTGGAGAGTGGCTAATATTCGTTTAATTCGTCATCGCATCCGCAGCATCCAGAGCACGGCCAAGATTACCCGGGCGATGGAGATGGTCGCTACCTCAAAGATGAGGCAGGCACAGCAAAGAGGGCTGGCAGGAAGACCCTATGCTGAGAAGATAACCCAGGTGTTGGCTGACCTGGCTGCCCTGCCTGATGCGGGCAGGGTGTTACATCCTTTGCTGCAGCGCCGGCCGGCAGCTAAGGTCTGCATTGTGCATATTACCCCTGACCGGGGTTTGTGTGGTGGACTCAATGCGAGCCTTAACCGCAAGACAGCGGGTTTTATTCTGGAGCAAAGTGTACCGGTTACCCTTATCACGGTTGGCCGTAAGGGGGTGGACTTCATGAGGCGGCATGGACGTGATGTTCGAGCTGAATTTGCCCAGCTCGGTGACCACCCTACTCTGCTTGATACCCTGCCTATATCCCGTATCATTATTGATGACTATACCAGTGGCATTGTGGATTTGGTTTATCTCGTCTATGCCCGGTTTATCTCCACGATGACGCAGAGGCCGGTCCTACGGCAGGTACTTCCGGTTGAGCCGGCGGCTATACCCGGGGTGCAGAATGTGGACTACATATATGAGCCGGGGGCTGAGGTGGTATTGAGCGGGTTGCTGCCCCGGTTTGTGGAAATGAGGGTATACCATGCGATTTTGGAGTCTATTGCCAGTGAGCAGTCAGCCAGGATGGTAGCCATGCGGAGCGCTACCGATAATGCCAATGAGCTTATTGATGACCTGACCCTGGTGTATAACAAGGCTCGTCAGGAGTCAATAACCAGGGAAATTCTGGATATTAGCGGGGGTGCTGAGGCTCTGGTTTAGGCAGAGGAGGTTATTATGGCTACGGGCAAAGTGGTTCAAGTGATAGGAACGGTGGTTGATATCGAGTTTCCAGTTGATGAATTGCCGGCACTTTATAATGCGATTGAGATTGCCGCTGATGGCAGCAGGTTTGTGCTGGAAGCCCAGGAGCATATCGGCAATAACCGGGTCAGGTGTTTGTCTCTATCACCTACTGACGGGCTGGGGCGAGGGGTTGAGGCAGTGGATACCGGAGCAGCCCTTGAGGTGCCGGTAGGAAGAGCGACACTGGGACGCCTGTTCAACGTCATGGGTGAGGCACTGGATAGCCTTGGGCCGGTTGAGACTACAGAGCACTGGCCAATTCACCGCCCCCCGCCTTCACTCGAGGAACAGGCGACGAGTACCGATATCTTGGAGACAGGGCTTAAGGTTATTGACCTGGTCACTCCATTTACCAGGGGCGGTAAGGTGGGTGCCTATGGTGGTGCGGGTGTCGGCAAGACGGTTATTATTATGGAGCTTATCCGCAATATTGCCACTGAGCACGGAGGCTTCTCTGTTTTTACGGGTATTGGCGAAAGGTCCCGGGAAGGTAATGACCTGTGGAACGAAATGAATGCTTCGGGGGTAATTGACAAGACGGTGATGGTCTTCGGCCAGATGAACGAGCCCCCCGGGGTTCGTTTCCGGGTGGGGCTAACCGGACTGACAATGGCCGAATACTTCCGTGATGTTGAGGGCCAGGATGTGTTACTTTTTATTGATAACATCTATCGCTATACCCTGGCAGGTATGGAGGTGTCAGCGCTGTTGGGACGGATGCCTTCAGCAGTGGGCTATCAGCCAACACTGGCTACAGAGGTTGGTGACCTGGAGGAGAGAATCACCTCGACGAAAAAGGGCTCCATTACCTCCTTCCAGGCAATATATGTCCCGGCTGATGATTATACCGACCCCGGGGTAGCCACGACCTTCGGACATCTTGATGCCGTTATTGCCCTGGAGAGGTCTATTGCTGAACAGGGTTTGTATCCGGCAGTGGACCCTTTGACATCAACCTCCCGTATCCTTGACCCGGCTGTCGTTGGCGAAGAACACTATCGGGTGGCTCGCGGCGTGCAGCAGATATTGCAACGCTACAAAGACCTCCAGGATATAATTGCTATTCTCGGGATTGAAGAGCTCGGTGAGGAAGACAAGCTTACGGTGTCCCGGGCTCGAAAGATACAGCGATTTCTGTCCCAACCAATGTTTGTTACTGAGGTCTTCACCGGCAGGGAGGGAAGATATGTGCCGGTGGAGGAAACGGTACGCGGCTTCAAGGAGATTCTGGAAGGCAAGTATGATGACCTGCCAGAACAGGCCTTTTACATGGTAGGGGGAATAGAAGAGGCGGTAAAGGCAGCGGAGGAGCTGAGAGAGCAGGTTTAGGTGAATGTCTCCGATAAGGCTTGATGTTGTTACCGCAGAGCAGCTGGTTTTCTCAGATGATGTTGATGTAATTGTTGCTCCGGGTATTGAGGGTGAGCTGGGAATTCTGCCTTACCATGCGCCTTTGATGACTATCCTGCGGGCGGGTGAGTTACGGGCGAGGAGGGGGGAGGAGGAATTTTTGCTGGCTATCTCTGGCGGCTTTCTTGAGGTGCGTTCTGACCGGGTGATCGCTCTGGTTGATGCTGCGGAGAGGGCCGAGGAGATTGATATCGCCCGGGCTGAGGCGGCCAAGCGCCGGGCAGAGGAAGTACTCAGCCAGCACCCCCCGGGGATGGATACGGCTCGAGCAGAGGCAGCACTTCGCCGCTCGCTGATTCGCCTTAAGGTGGCGGAGAAGAGGAGAAAGAGAAAGCGAAAAATCTAGGGCTGGCGGTAGGGTAATAATCTGTGGTTTAGGGTGGCTGGTGGTTAGTCACCTTTTTGATTCAGGGTCAGCAGGCCGTCGATGGGCTCAATGAGCATTTCTCCCTTATCAAGGTCAATGGATTTGACTACATCGTCGATAGCGGGGATAAGAATTTCTCTGTTAATCTGGCGGACTATATAATTGTCGTTACTCTCCGTGGACAGGATTTCAGAGATGGTTCCCAATGACTCTCCAACGGTGGTCTTTACCTTGAGACCAATGATCTGGAAGCGGTAGTATTGTCCGTCAGGCAGGGGGTAAACCTGGTCATGGCGTATTTCTATCGCTTGCCCCTGGAGCGGTCTGGCAGCTTCGATGCTGTCAATTGTGTTGAGCTTGATGACCGCCTTCCCTTTGTGCCACCGGGAACTCTCAATGGTCATCGGCAGGTGCTTAACGTAGACCAGCGAAGAGGGAGCAAAACGCTGGGGAAAATCGGTTTCTACCTCTACCTTTAGTTTGCCCTCGATACCCCAGGGAGCCAGAATTCGACCAACAATTATAAATCCCAGCTCGGTTGGCTTCATTCCTTGTTGTTACGGGCCCTTACTCTTACGTGCTATCCCTAGAGAATCTCAAGGGTGGACTTGGTGCCTTGTTTGGCCGCTTTTACTCGAATCAGGGTGCGCATGGCTTCAGCTACTCGACCCTGCTTGCCAATGACTCTCCCCTTATCTTCATCCGCAACCTGCAGCTTGAGCACTATGCCTCGCTCGTCGGTCTCTTCGGTAACAGCTACTTCATCAGGTAAGTTAGTGATGGATTTGGCGATGTATTCTATTAGTTCTTTCATGGTTTCTCCTTAATCTGGTTGAACTTTTCGGTAATACCTACCTTTGTCAGTAGCCTGGCAGCGGTAGTAGTGGGTTGAGCTCCTTGTTTGAGCCAGCGTAGCGCTCTTTCTTCGTCTATAACTACTGTTTCCGGGTCGGTTAAGGGGTTGTAGTGTCCAAGAATCTCAATGAAGGCTCCATCGCGGGGAGAGCGGACGTCAGCAGCTACCAGCCGGTAACTTGGTCTGTTTTTAGCACCTACTCTTCTGAGTCTAAGCTTTACCACCTTTGCTCCTCTTGTTTACAGCCTATTATGCCTTAAAACTGGAAGGCTGTCAATGGCGGTGGGGAGTAGTTGTCAGGAGGCCGCTATTATGGCTATAATCAGGGGATGAAGGTGGAGAGGTTACATAGCTGGCAGGTAAGCCTGGGTGAGGCTATAAATATCCAGACGAGGCTGGCGGGGCAGGTGTCCAGGGTTAACCATGTTACCGCCCCCCACTTTATTGCTGGTGTGGACGTATCAGTTTCGCGGGTGGGGGGAGTGGGGAGGGGGGCAGTAGTTGTCTTGAGCTATCCCGAGCTCGAGGTGGTGGAAATGAGGGTAGCGGAGGGGAAGATTAGTTTCCCCTATGTTCCCGGGCTTTTATCTTTTAGAGAGTTGCCGCTACTTCTGGCTGCTTGTGAAGAACTTGATATTACCCCGGACCTTATCCTGGTTGATGGTCAGGGGATTCTCCATCCCCGGCGGGCGGGCCTTGCCTCCCACCTGGGACTTTTGCTGGATACGCCGACCATTGGTTGTGCTAAGTCCCGGCTGTGTGGTAGTCATGGAGCCCCGGGGGAATCCCCGGGAAGTTATTGCGAAGTAGTGGACAGGGATGAGACGATAGGGGTAGTACTGCGGACCAAGTCTAGGGTGAAGCCGCTTTATGTTTCTATCGGTCATAAAGTTGACCTTGAGACTGCTATTTACTGGGTGCTTGGCTGCTGCCGTGGTTATCGTCTGCCCGAACCTACCCGGCGTGCTCATCTGGCAGCAGGGGGAAATCTTAAAGCCGTGGCGCCTGCAGCAGGCTATCCAGACAGGTGTTTTGAATAGCTAGATTGGGGGAGGACGAATGCAGGATTTAAGGGATAAATTAAAGGATTTGCAGTCCCGGATTTCTATGGCGATGGTGCATCTTTGACATTGCTGCCAGGGAAGCTGAAATTGCCCGGCTGGAAAAAGAGTCAAGCGAGTCTGATTTCTGGCTGGACCAGACGAAGGCCCAGGGTATTATGCGCCATCTGGCCCGGGAGAAGAAGGTGGCTGAGGGATGGCGTGGGCTGGAGAGAAGGGTGGCTGATGTTGCGGAACTGATTGATATGACGCTTAAGGAGGAAGATATTTCGCTGGAGGCAGAGATTCAGTCTGAGATGGAAGAGATAACCTCTCATCTTAATGAGCTGGAATTTCAGATGGCTCTTGGTGGTGAGTATGATGCCAGGAATGCTATCCTGGCGATTCATGCCGGGGCCGGGGGTACGGAGTCTCAGGATTGGGCGCAGATGTTGATGAGGATGTACCTTCGCTGGGCTGAGCGCCATGCTTATCAGACTGAGGTACTGGATGTTTCTCCTGGCGAAGAAGCGGGCATAAAGAGCGCGATTGTCGCGGTTGATGGCGATTATGTATGTGGCTATCTGAAATCGGAGCGTGGGGTGCACCGTTTGGTCAGACTATCGCCGTTTGATGCTGACCATGCCCGGCATACCTCTTTTGCCCTCGTTGAGGTTATGCCCGAGGCGGAAGCCGATGTTGATGTCAAGATTGAGCCCGAGGAGCTGAGGGTTGATACCTTCAGGTCCAGCGGACCGGGAGGGCAACATATGCAGAAGACGAGCAGTGCTGTTAGACTCACCCACCTGCCCACGGGGCTGGCGGCTACCTGCCAGAGTGAGCGTTCTCAGCACCGTAACAAGGAGACTGCCCTGAAGATACTCCGGGCTCGCCTGCTGGAGATGGAGCTGGTAAAACAGGCTGAGGAAAGAGACAAACTCAAGGGGAAGCATGTCACTGCGGGCTGGGGCAATCAAATCAGGAGCTATGTGCTTCAGCCGTATAGGATGGTAAAGGACCACCGCACAGGTTACCAGACCGGCGATACTGATGCTGTATTGGATGGGGAGTTGGACGATTTTATAACTGCTTACCTCAGGTCCAATATGGGTGAGAAGAATGGTTAAAAGAGCCGCTGTATTAGCCCTGGTCTTTTGCTTACCTCTGGTTTTGTTGGGTCCGGGCCTGGCACAGGCGCAGGCGCAGGGCAGACTGGAGGTGCTGGAGAGCCGGACCCAGATGGAGTTTCCCTCCCGACTTACTTTTAGTCTGTCTGTTCGGAGTGATGTTGATATCAGTGATATTCGCCTGTGCTATCAGGTTGAGCGGGTGAGTTTTGCTGAAGTGACCAGCGAGGTCTATATTGAGTTTGTGCCTGCTAACGAGGTTGAGGTTAACTGGGCTCTGGAAATGGTAAAAATTGGGGGACTCCCCCCCGGCTCCAGTGTTGAATACTGGTGGTTGGTGAAGGATACCAGGGGCGATAAGGTTGAAACGCCTCCGGCCCGGGTGCGGTTTGATGACCTTCGTTACTCGTGGCGCAATCTGACCCGGGGTGATGTAACCGTCTACTGGTATGAAGGGGGCGGTGCCTTCGGGCAGGAACTGATGGCGACAGCCCAGCAGGCGCTGGCTCAACTGGCCCGGGACACCGGGGCTGAACTGGAGGAACCGGTCAGGCTCTATGTCTATGCTGACCCCGGGGACTTGAGAGGGGCGATGATTTATCCCCAAGAGTGGACCGGGGGGGTAGCCTTTACCCGGTATGGCACCATCGCTATCGGGATATCCCCGTCTAATATTGAGTGGGGCAGGCGAGCAGTTGCCCATGAGCTGACCCATCTGGTTATTCATCAGATGGCGCTTAATCCCTACAGTGGTCTCCCTGCCTGGCTTGATGAAGGTCTGGCGATGCACACCGAGGGACTGTTAGACCCCCGCTTTGCCAGCCGTCTTGCTGAGGCGGTGGCTGAAGATAGCCTTATCTCGGTGTGCAGCCTGGCCAGCCCGTTTTCCGCTTATACCGAACAGTCTACGCTTTCTTATGCCCAGAGCTACAGCCTGGTTGATTTTCTTCTTAGCAGTTACGGGCAGGCAAAGATGCTTGAGCTGCTCAGTACTTTGAGCGAGGGTAGCACCTATGACGGAGCCCTGGGAAAGGTTTATGGCTTTGATACAGAAGGACTGGATGCTTTGTGGCGTGATTATGTTACCAGGCAATATCAGACTGGTGAAGGACTGGTGGTGCAGCCGGTGCCGGCCTGGTTTTAAAGGTAGAGCCGAATGATGAAAAAGGCTTTATATATCCTGCTTTCAGTCTTACTCCTATGCAGCCTGCTTGTTGCCGGCTGCCAGCCTCCTACTCCTCCGGGAGAGGTTCTTAATCTTTATGGTATTGACCCGTTGACCCTTGACCCGGCGGTTTCCGGTGAGATGACCTCCCATGAGTATATCATGGAACTATTTAGCGGGCTGGTCTGCCTTGATGATAACCTGGAGCCGGCACCTGATATTGCCCGGTCATGGCAGGTCAGTAATGATGGCAGGACCTATACCTTTTACCTGCGCCAGGATGTGGTGTTTCATGATGGCAGAGAAGTCAGGGCTGAAGATTTTAAATACTCCTGGGAGCGTGCCTGTGCTCCGGCTACGGGCTCTCGAACGGCGGCTACCTATCTGGGTGATATTGCGGGGGTAAATGAGGTACTGGCCGGTGAGAGTAGCGAAATTAGCGGGGTAAAGGTTATTGATGACGGGACGCTTGAAGTAACAATAGATGCTCCCAAGTCCTATTTCTTATCCAAGCTTACCTATCCTACTGCCTTTGTCGTTGATAGGTTTGATGTAGCATCGGGCAGGCAGTGGTGGCGGAGCCCCAACGGGACCGGTCCGTTCAAACTCAAGGAGTGGGACAAGGGGAGCCGGCTTGTCCTGGAGCGCAGCGAGCTTTACTACGGGGAGCAGGCTAAGGTGGGCTATGTTGTTTTTGAGCTGTGGGGTGGGGTGCCCATGAATATGTATGAGACGGGAGAGATAGATATTACCGGCGTCGGTAAGGTCTATATCGATAAGGTTCTGGATAAGGCCGGCCCCTTTTATGGTGGGCTTCAGGTGATACCCGAGTTGAGCTTTTTCTATGTTGGTTTTAATTGCGGGAGACCACCGTTTGATGATGTCAATGTTCGCCGTGCCTTCAGCCGGGCTATCGATAAGGATAAGCTGGTGTCTCTGGTGTTCAGGGGGATGGCACAGCGAGCGGATGGTATCCTGCCTCCGGGCATGCCCGGCTACAATGAGGGCCTGTCAGGGTTGGGCTTTGATGCAGATGAGGCAAGGGAGCTAATTAAGCTGTCCAGCTATGGTGATGTGTCCCGATTACCGCCGATCACCATTACCACCAGCGGCTGGGGGGGGGTAATATCACAGGGACTGGAAGCTATCATCTGTGAATGGCGGCAAAACCTGGGGGTTGAGGTAAAGGTGAGGCAGTTGGAGCCGCCGAGATTTCTCTATCATCTTGCGCAGGAGAAGGACGAGATGTTTTTTATGGGGTGGGTGGCTGATTACCCCCACCCGCAGGATTTTCTGGACATCTTGTTTTCAAGTGATGCCGATAATAACTATGGTGGGTATAGCAGCCCTGAGGTCGATGCTTTACTGGCGATGGCAGGGGTAGAGTTGGATAATGAACTGGGCCTGTTACTGTACCAGCAGGCGGAACAGAGGCTGGTTGAGGATGCCTGCTGCGTGCCGTTATACTTCGGGCAAAACTATGTTCTGGTCAAGCCCTACATTGAGGGTTATCGCTTAAACCCGATGGGTTTTGCGAGGTTAAATGAGGTCTCGGTTGAGCCGCACTAGGTGGTGGCTGAAAGAGCCATTATCGTCTAAATTTAAGAGCAGCGCCTTCTCAAAAAGACGCTGCTCTTTACAGGGGTTCCGTTAGGTAGTACCTACCGAAATTATGCTTTGGCTTTCTCCTGCAGCCCGCGGAAAATCTTCTCCGGGTGCAGGGGGAGACTATCAACCTTGACCTTGGTCGCGTCATAGACAGCATTGACTATAGAGCCAATCACTGCCGCACGAGCACACTCTCCGATCTCTTTGGCACCGAAGGGTCCATTGGGGTCAGGGTCAGAGGCGTCAATTATTGTTATCTCGGGGATATCAAATGCCCTCGGGATTTCGTAATCAACGAAGTTGGCATTAATTGTTCGCCCCTCGGAAAACATCACGTCCTCGAACAGGGCATCTCCCATGCCCATAACCGCCTGGCTCTGAAGCTGCCCTTCACATATCAGAGAGTTTATTTCGCGTCCGCAGTCGTCACCGACCCATATATGTTCTACCTTTGTCCTGCCTGTCTCCGCGTCCACGCTCACCTCGGCCACGGCGGCGGTAAAGCTGTAAGCATCTGTCCACCGGCCTGACCCTTTTGACAGGCTGGGGTAGAATTCTATCTCCGGCACCGGCTTGCAGAAGCCTTTGCCAATAAGAGGGTCCCCGCCATGTTTCTGGATGCTGTATCTGAGTATCTCATCAAAGGCTACCCCTTCCTCAGGGTCTTCCTTGATGTAGACACGACGCTCCAGCATATCCAGGTCTTCAGCGTCTTCTTCCAGCATCTCAGCGGCGACCTTCAGTACCTGCTGCCTTAAGTCCTGGGCGGCTACCAGGCAGGCCTTGCAGCTGACAAACATACCGCCGCTGAGGAAGTTGTTGTAGTCGAACTGGCAGAGCTCGGAATCACCGTCAATAAGATTTACGTCTTCCACTTCCAGCCCCAGCTCTTCGGCAACCAGCTGGCAGGTCGTGGTAGTCGGTCCCTGCCCGAACTCCGCCTGGCCCATGTAAAGGGTGACGGTGCCATCGTGGTTCATCCTCACGATAGAGCCAGCGGTGAAGGGCCAGTATCCAGAGCCGTTAAACATAGAGCTCACTGCCAGGCCAATGCCGTGCCCGGGATCTGGCTTCCCCCTCTTTTCCTTCCAGTTCGAAGCTTCAACGGCCTTCTTAACACAGTCGGGGAGGCCATAACTGTTTAGGGTATCCCGGTTGGCCAGGACATCACCTTTCTTTCTCAGGTTTTTCAACCTGAACTCTACCGGATCCAGTCCCAGGTCTTCAGCTATCCAGTCCATCTGGGATTCGATGGCGGTGGTCATTTGCTGAGAACCATGTCCTCGCTTGGCCATAGTTGTCGATTTGTTAGTGTAAGCCCCCACACCCTCGTGAGTCAGGTTGGGTATGTTGTAGATGGAGTCGCGCATGGAATGACAGAGGAACAGGCATACCGGCACACTGCCTCGATAGGCCCCCATATCACTGATTAGCTTCACATGCTGGGCTACTATCGTCCCGTCTTTCTTAACGCCTTTCCTGACATTGACCTTCAAGGCAATACTGTTATTGGTGGAGGTAAACACCTCGTCCCTGGGAAGGATTAATTTTACCGGTTTGCCGAGCTTGCGCGAGAGAAAGGCGGCTATTATCTCGTGGTCGAATACCTGGGCCTTACCACCAAAGGCACCCCCGATAAAGGTTTTGTGAACCCTTAGTTTACTTATTGGTATTCCCAGGGTCTTGGATATCCAGTACCGCTTGAGCTCGTAGCCCATGTGGCTTAGCCAGAGGTCCAGGTGCCCGGTAAGAGGGTGGTAGCTGGCTACTGCGCCGTGAGGCTCCATACAGGCATGGTTTGTCCGGGGAATGACCCAGGTATCATCTCGAATATAGTCCGCTTCGCTGAATCCCTTTTCACTATCCCCGTAGCTGATATTAACTGCGGCACCGATGTTGTTTACCGGGTTGTAGGAGCGTGCTGCCCTCGCCACTCCCCAGTCCTGCCAGGCGCACTTTCTGCCCGGCGCCGGAACCTGTTCTCCATGAATTTGGGGTGCCCCTTCCTTCATTGCTTCTTCAGGGTCAAACGTTGCGGGAATAGGTTCGTACTCTACTTCAATCAGGTCTAAGGCCTTGTTAGCTGTATCTTCGTCGACAGCGGCTACCGCCGCTACTGACTCACCGATGAAACGTACCTTTTCTTCGGCAATGAGGGGCTGCTCAGCGGGATATCTCGGTGTATCGACGAAGCCGAACCTCATTCCCTGCGTATCCTTCCCCGTAATCACTGCCCTGACTCCGGGCAGCTTCTCCGCCTCGCTGGTATCGATGTTTAAAATCCTGGCATGGGCCTGCACACTGCGGAGAATCTTGGCATACAGCATCCCGGGTAGTGTCACATCAAAGGTATACTTCGCCTCACCGGTAACCTTTTCTATACCGTCCTTGCGTGGTATCCCCTTACCGACAACACGATATTCTGCCATTTTTAACCTTCCTTTGCGCTATATTTTACAGGATGCTGGGCAACATCCATAATAGCCTCAATATACTTCTTGTAGCCGGTACAGCGGCACAGGTTGCCTTCCATGTCTCTCCTCAGTTCCTCCTCGGTCGGTTGAGGATTCTCGTCCAGTAGTGCCTTGGCCGACATGAGTTTCCCCGGCGTGCAGAACCCACACTGAAAGGCAGCATGGTCGATGAAAGCCTGCTGGAGAGGGTGGAGCTTATCTCCCTCGGCCAGTCCCTCAACAGTGAGGACTTCGCTGCCTTCTGCCTGCATTGCCAGTACTGAGCATGACTTGACCGCCATGCCGTCAAGGATGACGGTGCAGGCACCGCAAGAATTGCTGATGCAAGCCATCTTGGCTCCGGTCAGCCCCAAATAGTCGCGCAGTAAATCAAGTAAGGTGATGTTTGGCTTTATCAGTAGCTCACGGGGCTCTCCGTTTACCGTGACTTTTATCCATTTTTTAGCGAGTTCCATGTTAGAACTACCTCCTGTTCAACCTGTTCAATGCTAGGCTGCCTTGGCCCTTTCCAGAGCCATTTTTGCGGCTCGCTTTACGAGTACCTTCACCAGTTCTCTTCTGTATTCATCGGTGGCGTGCATATCGGTTACCGGGTCTGCCTCTGCTGCCGCTGCCTGTGCCGCCTGCTCAATCAGTTTATCATCCAGCGGTTTTCCCTTTAGTATTTCCTCTGCCTCCAGTGCTCTCATCGGGACCGGAGCCACGGCACTGAGGGCTATTTTGGCATCTTTGCATAGTCCATCATCCAGGCTCACCATTACGGCGGCTCCGGCAATCTTTATGCCTGCTTCAATGGTGCTGAACTTCTGATAGTCAACACCGGTGTGGGCCGGCAGGGCCGGTATCTGGATTTCGCAGAGCAGCTCGTTTTCCTCGACAACGGTCATAAAGAAGTCGACGAAGAACTCTGCGAGGGGGACGGTTCTCTCGCCATCTGCGCTGATGAGCTTTGCCCTGGAGTCTAACACAATTAGGGGGGGGGCGATATCCCCTATCGGGTCAGCATGGACAAGGGTACCCCCGATAGTACCCCAGTTTCGGGTTTGAACTGAGGCTACTACCAGCTCTGTCTCCGGGAGAACCGGGAACTTCTCTTTGAGTAGTGGCGACTTTTCAACAGTGCGGTGGGTAGTCAGAGCGCCCATCTTCAAACCCTCTTTTTCATCAAAGTCCATGTAGTTCAATTCCGGGATAAACTTGATGTCAATCAGGTAGGAAGGGCTTATCATATTCAACTTGAGCAGGGTGAGCAAAGACTGGCCGCCGGCCAGTACTTTCGCTTCCTCCTTGTACTCGGAGAGCAGAGAACACGCCTCCTGCAGCGTATTCATCCGAAGGTATTCAAATTCTCTCATAGTTCTCCTCTCAACTCTGTACTAGATGGGGATGGCATTGGCTTCTATGTTTTCCGGTTCTCGACCCTGAACCTCGCTTTTGCCGGGAACTCCTGCTGCCTGTGCCTGCTCTTCAGTGAACTTGATGAAATACTCCTTCAGGTTTTTGACCCCATTTTTGGTCATCAACTTTTGGGCATAGGGGCATTTGGCCGCTTTGCCGCACTTCCCTTTTGTCTCGAGCAAGCACTCTATTCCTATATAAAGACACTTTGCCACTTTTCCGGGTCACCCCCTTTTTCAGCAAATTTACCGACTTAGGCTGTCCCGGTCTCGATTTTCTCCTTGACGGTTTGCGCAAATATGGAGCCCAGCTCCTTTGCCTTTGCCCTCATTACCCTCTCACCAAAGGTAGCAAACTTACCCACCACATTTACCACCATCCGGTAGGAGAATTCCACTTCGTCCTTCGAGATCTCTCTTAAATCAACATCGGCTTCCATGCTGAAGTTGCCCCCTTTGGCCAGGCCGGTGTCGGCACCCTGGGCCACTGACTTCAGGTGTCGCGGCGGGTCCATCTCGGTTATGCTTACATTAAACTTGAACCTCGCCTTGATGGGACCAACCTTTACTGCGACCGTAGCTACGTAGGTTCTGTCGTCAACTTGCTCAACCTCTTCCAGGCCAGGCACGCACGCCCCCAAATTCCTGGGGTCAATACTAAAATCCCAGACCTCCTGGATCGGCGCGGCTAAGATAAACTTTTCCTCCACCAGCATTTCAACCTGCCTCCTCTATTCAGTTCAGAACACCTGTATCAGGTCCTGATTCGTTAGTAACCCAGAGCAAAGTCGCCTACAGCATCCTCAACGGCCTGTAAGAGAGCCTCGCCTACCAATTTCTTGACTACATCCTGTCCGTGTGTAGCCTCACCGCCGGCAACCCGGGCCCCTTTCCTCAGTACCCTTTCCTCGATGCCCTTCCCCTTAATTACCTCCTCTGCGTTGCGGGCTCTAATCGGTGTGGGAGCGACAGCACCAAGGGCTATCTTGACCTCTTCCACCGTGGTATGTCCCGGGTCCAGTTTGAGCAGGGCGGCCGCACTAACTGCCGGGGCGTCTTCTGCAGCCTCGCTTCTAATGTATGCCAGGCCGGCATCCGGCGGTGGGTTTTGGACCTCAATCTCAGTGAGTATTTCATTATTTTGAAGGATAGTCTGCCCCTCACCAGTGAAGAACTCCTCGAGGGGAATCGTCTTCCATCCCTTGGGACCCTGTATCTTTGCCTTTGCGCCTAATATAATCAGTGCCGGGGCAATATGTGACGAGGAAGCGGTAGCGCACAGCGCGCCGCCTATTGTGGTCATGTAGTATGCCCATCTTTCCGGGACAATTTCTGATAGTATTCCTTGAATGGCTTTAGAGATTACTGAATACTTCCCCCGAACTGTTGGCGACCTTTCCAAGTTGAAAAGGGTAGCCAAGGCTCCTATTTTCAAGCCTTGTTCCCCGATAGGGCTGATGTCCTCCAGGTTGGGAATAGCCATGAGGTTGATGAGGACTTCAGGGCTTTTACGCCCCCTCTTTATCCGGCCTGTCAGTCCGGTGCCGCCAGCAATTACCTTTGCCTTTCCCCCGTATCGCGAGAGCAGGGAACAGGCCTCGGCTGTGGTCTGGGGTTCAAGATATTCCAGTACACCTTCAAGGTCGCTAAAACGTAATGCACACATTTTGCCGCTCCTTAACCTGTTTAATATGTCACGAAATTGACTTGGCGTTTTACTGGTGACATATTACTGCTAGCGGTCCAGGTTGTCAAGCCATTTTGACCTGCTGCTGGTTCTTTATTCCGGGCTTAAGACCATTCAAAAGAAATTTAAATATGCCATTCGAGAGTTCGGTGAGAGACATCTCTCCCTGTAGTGAGTACCAGAATCTGGCTCGCACAATTATTGAGGCAATGGCATAATTAGCCAGTTTCTCGTCTACCTTGCCAAAGAGACCAGCGTCCACACCGCGCCGGATGATTTTCCTCAGGATACGGTCATAGGCATCGCGAAGCTTAATAATTTCTGTCTGGTGAGGAGGAGAAAGATGCCTTAATTCAATGTCAAAATGCAGCAGCTCTCCTTTAGGCGGGGCGAGGGTGTGCTCCACGTGCCTTTCGATAAAAACCCTTAGTTGCTCAACCGGACTGGTGTTATCGTCATTTTCCAGAGGCTCAAGCATGCTAATCAACCGCTGCATCTCGTTCAAACACACCACGTAAAGGACCTCTTCCTTGCTGTGGAAGTGATTGTAAATGTTGCCCTGAGAGCAACCGCAAGCGGTGGCTATATCTCTCATACTGGTTCTGTCAAACCCCTCAGCGTAAAATAGCCTTTCGGCTTCTACCAGTATGCCCTCGCGTGTCTGGGCACCTCTGCTCTGCTTTTCAGTCATTTTCCTTATCCCACCGACCCCGGGGTGGATTGGTTGCTGAATATTGGTAAATAAACGTTCATTTACCTAAATACAGGTTATCACCCTTTTGTTTTTTTGTCAAGCCATTGTGGGGTGAAATTTGGCACAAAATTCCGGCTTACTTTTTCCCTGTATCCATCCGCCGCCGTTCCTCATCCCTTATCTCACGCCTGAGCAGCTTACCTACCTTGGATTTAGGCAGCATATCCCTGAACTCTATGTACTGGGGGATTTTGTAGGGAGCAAGCCTTTCCCGGCACCATTTAATAAGTTCGGTACCGCCTACCCCCCGGGCATCTTCCTTGAGCACGACCATCCCTTTAATCCGCTCCCCGACCTTCGGGTCGGGCACGCCTACAACACAGGCTCCTATTACAGAGGGATGGTCTTGTAATACCGCCTCAATCTCTGAGCAGGAGACCCGGTATCCCTTGTGCTTGATAATATCGGCACTTCTATCCGTATAGGATATCAACCCCTCTTCGTCAATCTGACCAAAGTCCTTGGTTCTGTACCAGAGATCCCCGTCTATTTCCACGAAGCATTCGGCAGTTTCTTCTGGCTTATTCCAGTAGCTCCTGGTTATATGTTCGTAGGTAACCAGCATCTCACCGGGGGTGTTTAGTGGCACCGGTTCCAGGGTATCGGGGTCCACAATTTTGACTCTCTTGGAAGGTATCGGGAGCCCGATGCTTTTTGCTGTGGGTTCCCTGCCCAACGGACTTAAGGTAACGCAGGCGGTTTCTGTGGAGCCATAATTTTGGCGTATAGGCGCGTGGAACTTCTTTTGCCAGCGGTTGAACACCTCGGTTGGCAGTACGTCGCCGCCGCACCAGCAGTATTTTAGCGAGCTTAGGTCATACAGGTCTACCCGGTCATTTTCCAGAATCATACGGTAGAGGGTAGGTACACCGATAAACACGGTTACCTTATACCGTTGTATTGCCTCTAAGATAGCATCCACCTGAGGCATCGGCATTAGCACGACGGGGACACCTTTGCTTATGCCCCAGCCCAGAGTCGCTTCCTCAGCCAGCATGTGAAAGAGAGGATTCACGATAATCATTACATCCTCTTCTGGTTTTATGTAGTCCTTGCTTAGGTCCCGGTAGTTGTGAATAGAGACCAGCATTTTACCATGGGTGCTGGGTACTCCCTTGGGAAAGCCGGTCGTACCGCCGGTGTAGAGCAGGGAGGCGATTTTCTCGGCCGGGTCAATGCTTATCTGCGGTGGCTGAGGCAGGTGCTTGCGTATCAGGTCTCTATAGAAATATACCTCTTTGCCCTGCTCAACAGCTCCATTGGGAATTTTGTCAAACATCTCACCAATAGCCCGCTTCCACCATGGAAGTAAATCCACCAGGTTGGTAACAATAATCCTCTTCAGGCAGGTTTTCGGAAAGACCTCTTTTACATAACCAAAGTTCGTATCCTGACAGAGGATGGTCTCCACTCCAGAATCGTTGATTAGGTATGTAATTTCGGCGGGTGTATAGATGGGGGAAATGGGTACCGGTATCGCTCCGATTTGTTGAGCCCCCAGGTAGGCAGTAAGGAACTGCGGACAATTGGGGATGTAAATCATGACCTTATCGTTATCTCTGACCCCTAAATCGTAGAGGGCAGCGGCGAATCTGTCGGTTAGTTCCTTCATTCTGGCGTAAGTAAAGACCTCACCCAGATAGATTATAGCCGGCTTATCGGGATGTTGCTCGCACATCTGCTCGAGACCAGAAATCACCCGTTCGCCTGCTTTTACTGTGACTTCCATGCCGCCTCCTTCATCTTTGCCGGAAAACTACATTCCGAAGTAAGCTGCCTTCACATCTGGATTATCTACCAGTTCTTCAGAGGTGCCCTCGAGGACAGCTCCCCCGTTTTCCATTACATAGCCATAATCTATTATCGGCAGGATTGGTCTGGCATACTGTTCGGATATTAATATTGTAATCCCGGTTTGCCGGTTAATCTCCTTGATTGCCTGGGCCAGTCTTATTTCAATGGCGGGGCTCAGTCCCAGCAGGGGCTCGTCCAGCAATAGTAATTTGGGCTGGGCCATCAGCGCCCGGCCCGTGGCCAGCATCTGCTGCTCACCTCCGCTTAAGAAACCGCCGTCTCTACCCTTTAACTCTTTTAGTGCCGGGAAGAGGTTGAACACATAATCAAGCGTCTTTTTTGTCTGTGTCCGGTTGGCCAGGTAGGCGCCTATTTTAAGATTCTCCAGGACACTGCTTTCCGGGAAAATGCGCCGTCTTTCCGGACAAAGCACGATCCCCTTCTTCGCTCGGTCACTGGGCTTGACATTTATGACGTTTTCCCCGTTGAACCATATTTCACCGAGTACTGTTATTCTCTCCCCACCCCGCATTTCCTCCTTTTTCTTTATGTCCAAGATTATTCCCGAGATGGTATACATCAAGGTTGACTTGCCAGCGCTATTTGACCCGAAAACGCCGGTGATTTTACCCTCTTTACAGGTCATGCTAACATTGTTTATCGCCAGTGCGTTTTCGTAAAATACCATAAGGTTCTTGATTTCAAGCATAGCTTACGTCACCTCTGTTCCCAGGTAGGCCTCCCTGACCTTCTTGTCTGCCATAACTTCCTCAGGAATGCCATCAGCGATTTTTTCGCCAAAATTCATTACGATCACCCGGTTAGCCAGCTGGAAAAGCTCCCTTAACCGGTGCTCAATCATCATAATGGTAATCCCATTCATCTGCAGCTTCTCCACAATGGGGACCATGGTTGCTATCTCAGCCATGCTTAACCCGGAGAAAACTTCGTCGCAGAGGACCACTTCAGGTCTCAGTGCCAGACACCGGGCGAGCTCAAGGCGTTTTAGATACCCCAGAGGGAGAGAAGAGGCAAGTTTATACGGGACATAAGCATCGCGCTCAAAGCCGATTTCCTCTAACAGGTCTATTGCCACGGCATCCCTATCTCCGAGCTTACCCCCGCTGGCCCGTTTAACCCGGGGTGAGTAGAGGGGCACGATAAGGTTTCGGTATGCGGGCAGGCTGTGGTACGGTCTCATTACCTGGAAGGTTCGGGCGATGCCAAGGTCAGCGATTTTATGAGGGGGTGACTTGGTAATATTCCGGTTCTTAAAGAAAATGCTGCCCGAGTCCTTCTTTATGAAACCGGTGATGAGATTGACCAGCGTGGTTTTCCCCGAGCCGTTGGGACCAATAATCCCCAGAATTTCACCTCTGGCCAGCTCAAGACTGACATTGTTAACCGCTTTTATCCCGCCGAATGCCCGGCTAACTTCTTTAACCTGGAGGATGACCTCTTCACTCATAGCTTACACCTCTATCCAGTGCTCAAATTGGTGGTATTTGCGCTGGAAATAATTCATCAACCCCTCTGGTTTGAACAGGATGAACCCGACCAGAATGAGACAGTAGAAGACTATCCTTAGGGGACCGAGGGCACGCAGCATCTCAGACAGTGGGGTTAGTATGGAAGCCCCCAGTACCGGACCAATCAGCGTGCCCATGCCACCAAGCACGGTAGCGGCAATAGGGAGTATGGAGAAGTCCAGGCCGAATAGCGATATCCCAACCCACCCGTAAAGGTGGGTGAGATAGGCACCGGCAAAACAGCCTATTGTGGCGGCAAGGAAAACCGCTTGAGCCTTATACCAGGTTATGTTCATCCCTGAAGCCTTGACTGCCTGGTCGTTATCCTTTATGCCCCGTAACACCAGCCCGATATCTTCATTAACCAGTCGTCTTAAACTAAACACGGCAATAAGCACTACTCCGATGATGAGATACTGGTCAACCCATATATTGGGAAAGGTGGTAAGTCCGGCGATGCCATCAGTACCTCCGAAAAGGCCCAGGGCCTCAATGATTCTGGATAGCATCAGCGGATACATGAGGCTTACGATGGCGAAGTAGATGCCTCGCACTGGCAGGCAGGGGAGGAGGAGTAAGGTGCTGATTAAGGCGCCGCCCAGCGTGGCAATGGGAATAGTCAGTACCAGGGGTAGCCCGAAGGATGAATTTAGAATCCCGGATATATATCCACCGAGCCCGATAAAGAGGGCTCCACCCAGGCAAACGATACCAACATGATGGGCTAAGAAGTCAAAGGCCAGGGCAAGCAGGGCGAAAATGCATGTCATGCAGATGACCCTTTGCCAGTACATACTGGGCACCACCAGGGGGATTATCAGCAGCCCTAAAATCAAGAGCAGGCGTGGCGCCAGTAGATATGTCATCTCTTTTAATGAAGAGACAGCATATATGCCCTCCGTCCGCACTTTTATACCCCGGTTCAACCTCTCCTTGCGTCTAGCCTTTGACTCCAATTTTAGACCCTTTCCTCAAGCTCCTTTTGCCTTCCGAAAAGTCCTGAAGGCCGGAGAATGAGCGTTAGAATAATTGCCAGGAAAACCACTACCATCTGCCACTGGGGGGCGATATAGGCGACGGTGAGTATTTGCGCAAAACCAAGCACGAAAGCCCCCAGTATCGCCCCGGGCCAACTCCCCAGCCCACCAATGATACACACGGCGATAGCGTAGATTAGCACATTGTATCCTGTCTCTACGGTTATGTTTCCTAGAGGAAGTATTGCTATAGCAGCTATCCCCGCCAGAGCCGACCCTAACGCCAGGGCGAGGACTGCGGCGAGGTCGGAATCTATGCCCAGCATCATGGCAGCCCGCTCATCCTGGGCTATGGCCCTCAGGGCTAGCCCCGCTTTGTTATAGTGAGTAAAGAGCCAGAGAAAAGCCACTACCGCCAGTCCTCCCCCAACGATAATGAGTCGCTGGAAATCTATCGGTGTCCCGGCTATATCCACTGCTCCTTCAATAAACGCCGGAAGAATGTAAGCCTGACCGACGAACCCTCCCCAGCGTAGGCCTTCCATTATTGCCAGGCCAATAGCGAATGAGGCAATAATCTCTGAATCAGGCATACCTCTTACCCGCATCAGGAGAAACCGGTACATGGCAGCCCCAATAAGGGCGACGATGATTATAGCGAGGAGAATAGCCACGGCATAGTTTAGTCCCAGCTTATTGAGAAAGTTCCAGGTTATGTATCCGCCCAGGATGTATAACGCACCGTGGGCGAAATTGGGCAGCCGGCTTATCCCATAAACCAGGGTGAACCCCACTGCTATTAAGGCAAAGACAACACTGTTTACAATACCGTAGATAAGTATGTCCATTTTACAACTCTACCTAAGCCTCTAATCTATACTATCCTTTATCGGGTTTAGTCAGGGCGTTTTTATCTACTCCATCCAGGGCGGAAGTGCCAGGGGTTGAGTAGCTATTGCCGTGGGAAAGATGGCTACCCTCTTTCCGTCCAGCCACTGTGCCCACAAACCAACCGCACCCTCTGCCGGGTCAATGCTATAGACAATCTGGTGGCTCTGCGGGTCAAACCTCACCCTGCCGTAAGTCCCCATCATGTCTGTTTGCTCCAGCGCCGTTATTACCGCATCGGAGTCAAGGCTTCCCGCGCGCTCAATGGCATCCTTCAGGATGTAGAGCACTGTGTAGCTGGTTGAACACCACTCGTTCTCTGGTTCGGTACCGAATTTTGCCTTATGAGCATCAATGAATTTGGAACTCCACGGGATTGCGGGAGTAGCCACGCAGCCGGCCTTGGCGTAAACACATACTGAGTAGGCACACTTGCCACCGGTCGCATCCCAGCTAGCGGCATCTTTAAGCGCGTGGATGTAGCCAAGAGGCAATGATGGCAGTTCCATGTCGTACCACTGCTTCATCAGAATTGAAGCCTCGGGCATGTCAAACCAGATGAACAAGAACTGGGCCCCGGCTTCCTTAGCCTTAAGTAGTCCTATCGAAAAATCGGTACTGCCGGTGGGATATACGTCATACCCCGCGATATCCCAGCCGCCTTTCTTCTCCAGGCTGCCTTTTATGGCATCACCAGAGGCACGGGCGTGGGCAACATCCTGCACCATGATGTAGATTTTGTCCCACCCTTTGTCAGCTTTAATCGACTCCAGAGTGTTGACTATCTCACCTACCATGGGGACTACATTGCCGGTTGTTCTGAAGCAGTACTTATACTTATCGTAGTCTCCGGCTATTGTTTTCTCATATGCGGGGCTTAAGACCCCGGCGGATAGGATTGATATTGTCTGGTGCTCGGAAAGCAGGTCCATAACCCCCAGCGCTGCTTCGGAGCGAATAGGACCACCAACAATGAAGTTGGCATTTTTCTCCAGAATCAGCTTCTCGACAACTAAGAGGGCTTCACTTACCGGAACGCCGGCCTCCAGGTCACGGTCGTCCATTATCTCCAGTTTGACGAGATGCTTAACCCCGCCGACATCGATGCCCCCTGCTGCGTTAATCTCTTCAGCAGCCAGGGTTACGCCCCTCTCCGCGTTTATGCCATCGGGGTATCCTCGGGATATGGGAACACCTACCACCACCTCCTCGGCGGTTGGCGTCGGTGCGGCACAAGCCGCCATAAAGGGCAAGGCAGCCACTATCAGGCCTAAACAAATACTGGCTAGAAATACTGATAATCTTCCCTTTTTCACTTGCTTCCTCCTTGTAAGATTTGGCCTGCGAGGTCTCAGTATATTATCTCATTTACCACCCCCTCTATAATTCGCCTGGCTTTCTTAGGCTACTATCGAGTATATTACTATAATAAAGAATGATGGTAAACAGCCCCGCATAGTGAGGGCCTGAATCTGACTCGCACGATAATTGAAGCAACAGCATAATTAACTAGCTTCTTAGCTACCTTGCTAAAGAGGCCAATATCTCCACTGAACCAACCGATTATCAGATGCTAGTGAATAAACGCTCATTTACTCTAGAGCATTATATCATCCTTTTTCAGCTTGTCAATACTTTTTTGGGGATTTTTTTGAGGAGGGCAGGATTTTTGTCTATCCTCTTCCCGAGAGGGCGGTTACCGGTCTATCAGGCCTGGTTGGGTGTGGGGGAGTCCTGGAGGCTGTTGGTGGCGGAGGGGGTGGGATTCGAACCCACGGTTGGCTTGCACCAACAACGGTTTTCAAGACCGTCACCATAGACCACTCGGACACCCCTCCAGACTTGAGTCCAGTATAGAAAATTGGGTTTTAGCCGTCAAACTTTGCTTATCCGGCACAGCAGGGCTTTAAGCTCGCTGTAGCCCGTAACCGGGTCACGGGGTTCGAGTTCGGTTAGTAAATTAGCATTGGCCTCTGCCCAGCCATGAGGGATACTAACCACACCGGGCAGCAGGTCTTCGGTTGTCCTGACCCTGATTTTTATCCTGCCCTTTCTCGTTTCCACGGCTATAGTGTCGCCGTCAGCAATGTCGTATTCTCCGGCAGTGTCAGGGTGGACCTCGGCCACTGGCTCAGGGGCTGATTGGCGAAGGCCGGGCACATTTCTGAACTGGGTGTGAGTATACTCTGGAATTCTGGCACCGGTGGTTAAAATCAAGGGATATTCCTTAGCTAGCTCCGGGGAACTGATTGGGCTCTGGCTGGGCTCAATAGGGACGGGCAGGGGGTCGTAGCCATACTCGGCCAGTGTTTCCGAGTAAAGCTCAATCTTGCCCGAGGGCGTCTTGAAATTACCCTTCTCCAGCATGTCATATTTCTTTTCGGTGAAGAACATTCCCTCAGGATGCTCTTCAGATAGCTGCTTGACCGTTAGTCCGGAGGGTTTTAGCCAGTGCTCGATTATCTCACCCTCAGTTTGCCAGGGGAAGAGGTCCTCGTAACCCATTCTTCTTCCCAGTTCGCACCAGAACTTCCAGTCAGGCCAGCATTCCCCCAGCGGCTCGATGACCTTTTTGCGGAGCAGAATGTAGGGCAGCCCGCTGGTTACCCCGTAGACATAGCCGACACCGCTGCGCTCCATAAATGAGCAGGCGGGGAGGATAATATCTGCCATCTTGGCCGTCTCGGTCATAAACAGGTCAATGACTACCATGAAGTCCAGTTTCTTAAAGGCCTTTCTAATCCTGTTGGAGTCGGGCAGGGTAAGCGCCGGGTTACCCCCGGTAACAATAAGGGCTTTAATCGGGTATGGTTTCTCGCTAAGCACAGCATCGGCAAAATACATTGTCTGACCGTAGGGGGACTGCCTGCCCCACAGCCGGTAGAACAGGGGATGCTCGGCGGCGCCAATCGGGTCTTCCTCTACCTTGATGTGGAGGCTGCCCAGCCTGGGGAAGGGGACATTGGTCCAGGCGCCGGGAACGTCAATATTTCCTGTCACCGCCTGCAGGATGGCAAGCACCCGGCTATTCTGCAGGCCGTTTACATGCTGGTCAAGGGTGCAGATGCCCTGGACAATGGAGGCTGGCCTGGTGGTGGCAAAGATTCGGGCAATCTTTCTAATATCATCGGCGGGAACCCCGGTCACTTTCTCTACTGTCTCTGGTGGATATTGCTTGACATGCTCGGCAAGCTGAGCAAAGCCAACCGTGTGCTTATCCACAAAGTCCTTATCGTAGAGGTCTTCGGAGATGATGATATTAAGCATCCCCAGTGCCAGGGCACAGTCGGTCCCCGGTCTTATCGGAATATGGATGCCTCTCTTTGCCAGCGGGGTTTGCCTGGGGTTGATGACGATTAATTCCAGCCCGCTATCCAGGGCCTTATAGAGCTTACTGGCTAGCGGCAGCTTTGAGTTCTCCGGGTCATGCCCCCAGAGAATGACGCACCTGGCCTTTTCCGGCTCCTCAAGGAGAAAAGTGCCGAAGGTCAACTGATGGGCCAGGATGCGGGAGCGAAAACAGTTACTTTCCACAGAGAGGAAATTTGGTGTGCCATAGGCACCACGAAAGCGGCGGGCAAAGGCAGCCAGTTCGTTATTTTCTACGCCTATCGAGCCGCAGAAGATAGCCAGCGCCCTAGCGCCATATTCATCCTTAATCTGCCGCAGTTTTTCGGCAATGGTACCCAGGGCTTCATCCCAGGAGATTCGCTCCCACTCCCCGTTTACCTTTTTCATCGGGTATTTAAGCCTGTCCGGCGAATAAACATAGTCCACCAGGTGCCTGCCCCGGGGGCAGAGGACTCCCTGATTTAAGGGATGCTCGGTCATACCCTCTACCTTGACCAGTCTGCCGTCCTCAACATAGGCATTGATACCACAGCCAAAGACGCATAATATGCAGTCGGTCTTAATTAGCTCCAAGATTTCACCTCCGGATGCGTCTCATTCTAGCAGAAGGAGGCAGCTTTTCAAAATGTTTTAGCTTTTCTTTTAGCTGAAGTTGGGTTATAATCCTGCGAAACAGGCTCGGTTCGAAGGAGGTCAAAATGCTGCTGGGAGATATTTTGAGGCAGAATGCGATGAAGCTTCCCCGGAAGACGGCACTGGTTTTTAAAGACACGAGGTTGAGTTACCGGGAGCTCAATGAGCGGGTGAACCGTCTGGCTAATGCCCTGCTTGCTATCGGCGTTAAGCCGGGAGACAGGGTAGCGGTGCTGGCGGATAACTGCTCCCAGTATCTGGAGGTATATTTCGCTACCGCCAAGGGTGGTATGGTTATTGTGCCGATTAATAGTTCCCTTGACGCTGAAGGGATAACCTATATTGTAAATGACTCGGGGGCAGGTACTATTGTCTTCGGCGAGAACTACCTGGATACCATTAGTTCGCTGCGTCCCGGGTTGAAGTCGGTGAAGCATTATATTGCCATCGGCGAGGCAGTGGGGGCGGAAAGTTACGAGAAGCTGCTTTCTGGCTATCCCGCCGATGAGCCTGAGGTAGCTATTAGTGAGGATGATACTGTCTGGCTTCTCTACACCAGCGGCACCACCGGTTCGCCGAAGGGGGTAATGATTAACCATAAGAGCCAGATTGTGGACTCGGCCAATACCATCCTGACCTGCTTTCCCATAAACCGGAGTGATATTCACCTGGTCATTCTACCCCTGTTTCATATCGGTAGCCTGTGGCATATGAGGTGTCATTTCTATATGGGTAATACCACTGTGCTAATGGATGCCCGTGACCCCGGGCTGGTGCTGGAGGCTATCGAGCGGGAGAAAGTGACCACGATGTGCTTTGTGCCGCCGATGATGGTGCCGATAGTCACTCATCCTGACATTAACAGGTATGACCTTAGCAGCATACGGATAATGATATATTCCGGGGCGCCGCTGCCGGAAGGGCTGCAGCAGCAGATGAATCGGATTTTTAGCGGCATCATTATTCAGACCTTTGCTTTGACTGAAGGGGGACCGGCAATTATCATGCCGCCGTTGATGGAGGGTCCGTGGCAGGAGGTAAAGAGAGCGGGTTCCTGTGGCAAAGAGGTGCTCAATGTCGAGGTGAGGCTGGTCAATGACGAGGGTAAGGACTGTGTCCCGGGGGAGGTGGGGGAGATACTGGCCAGGGGCGATAATATAATGAAGGGCTACTGGAATATGCCTGGGGCAACTGCCAGGACGCTGGAGGGCGGCTATCTGCATACCGGTGACCTGGCAACAAGGGATGAAGAGGGTTACTACTATATCACCGGCAGAAAGAAGGATACCATCACCAGTGCCGGTAAGCCGGTGTACTCACCGGAGGTGGAGAACGTAGTATCGCTGCACCCGGCCGTCTCTGAGGTGGCGGTGATAGGGGTGGCCGATAAGGAGCTGGGTGAGAGAGTGGTGGCGATAGCGGTCTTGAAGACAGGAGAAAAGGCTACTGCAGGGGAGATAATTAACTGGTGTGAGGGCAAGCTCGATGACTATAAAGTGCCGGGGTCGGTAGATTTCGTTGACCGCTTGCCCAAGACTCCCAGTGGTAAGGTATTGAAAAACATATTGCGGGGAGGATATAGCAAGTAGGCCTTTATCTAATTACCCTCTCCCCCACATAGGGTTGCAGCACTTCAGGGATGGTGATGCTGCCATCAGCCTGCTGGTAGTTCTCCATGATGGCAATAACTACCCGGGGTAAGGCAAGTCCCGAGCCGTTCAGGGTGTGGACAAACTGGGGCCTGGAACCGGGGGTGGGGCGATAGCGGATATTGGTCCTTCTTGCTTGAAAATCGCCGCAGTTGGAGCAGGAGCTTATTTCCAGCCACTCCCGACATCCGGGAGCCCATGCTTCAATATCGTAGGTTTTCTGGGCAGCGAATCCCAGGTCGGCTGCGCAGAGTTCCAGGACCCGGTAGGGAAGCTCTAGCTTCTGGCAGACCTGCTCTGCATCCCGGACCAGTTTCTCCAGTTCCTCGCTGGAGGTGGCGGGCTCGGTGAGTTTATATAGCTCCACCTTGTCAAACTGGTGGCCTCGCTTGATGCCCCGCGTGTCCTTCCCGGCTGACATCTTTTCGCGGCGAAAACAGGCAGTGTGAGCTACGTAATATAAGGGCAGGACCCCCGGGGGAATAATTTCATCGCGGTGCAGATTGGTAAGCGGCACCTCAGCCGTAGGCACGAACCAGAAATCGTCTTCCTCGTCGTGGTAGAGGTTATCAGCAAATTTGGGCAGGTTGCCCGAGCCGACCATGCATTCCCGCTTGACCATGAATGGCGGGTATACCTCCTGGTAACCATGCTCGGCGGTATGAAAGTCTAACATAAAGGAAATGAGAGCCCTCTGCAATCGAGCGCCTGGCCCTTTTAACACATAGAAGCGGCTGCCGGAGAGCTTTACTCCTCGTTCGAAGTCAATGATGCCCAGGGATTCCCCCAGCTTCCAGTGGGGGGTGGGCTCGAAATCAAAGCCCCTCGGCTCCCCCCAGGAACGCCCCACTACGTTATCTTTTTCATCCTGGCCTGCGGGCACTGATGGCTGGGGGATATTGGGCACCTGCAGCAGTAGTTCCTCCAGTCCCTTATCCAGCTTCCGCAGCTTTTCCTCCAGGGTTCTTATTTTACCACGCAGGTCACGTCCCTTATCGGTAGCTTCCGCTCCCTTCTGCCGGGCAATCTCTTTACGGGTACGTCTCAGGTCTTCCAGCTCAGCCAGCTTCTGGCGGCGCTCCGAGTCAAGCTCCAGGATTTCGTCCAGCGGCGCCGAGTCCTGGCGGCTTGATAGTGCCTGCCGCACCACGTCCTTGTTTTCCCGAATGAATCTCAGGTCAAGCATAGCTTATTTATTAACCCCATCCCCTTTATCCCCTTCCCCGTAACTCTCCTTATAGTATTTACTCCTTTTCAAACTTGTCTTAATAAATGACCCTTACGGCTTCTCCTTGAGCTGGGGGAAGAAAATTACCTCGCGGATTGATGGCTGGCCGGTTAGGAGCATTACCAAGCGGTCGATGCCAACACCCAGTCCGCCGGTAGGCGGCATCCCGTATTCCATTGCCAGCAGGAAATCTTCATCAAGGGTCTCCACTACCTCGTCCTCTGTCTTATGCTTCTCTTGCTGCCGGAGGAAGCGCTGTCTCTGTTCTATGGGGTCGTTGAGTTCGGTAAAGGCATTGGCAATCTCCATACCGCCGGCAAAGGCTTCGAATCGTTCTACCACGCTGCCATTATCGGGCTTGGTCTTGGCCAGGGGCGACATCTCAACCGGGTAGTCCAGGAGGAAGGTAGGCTGTATCAAATTTGGCTCAACAAAGGTCGAGATAAGCTCATCTATAAGCCTGCCCCTGTCCTTTTTGGGGTCGACCTCCATGTTTAACCGCGACATCTTAGCCCGGAGCGAGTCGGTATCAGAGTACTGGTCGAAGTCGATGCCGCTGTATTTTATAATTGCCTGGCGCAGGTCGAGGCGCTGCCAGGGTGGCTTGAAGTTGATGGTATTATCACCAAATAAAACCTCGTCTTTACCACTGATTTTGGAGGTAACAGAGGATACCATCTCTTCCAGGATGTCCATCACATCGTTGTAGTCGGCATAGGTCTGGTAGCATTCCAGCATGGTAAACTCGGGATTGTGCCTGGTGGAGATGCCTTCGTTGCGGAAGGTGCGGCCCAGCTCATAGACCCGGTCAAAACCGCCAACGATGAGCCGTTTGAGGTGGAGCTCAAGGGCAATGCGCAAATAGAGGTCACGGTCGAGGCTATGGTGGTGAGTGACGAAGGGGCGTGCGGCAGCGCCACCAGCGAGCGGTTGCAGCACCGGTGTCTCTACTTCTAGAAACCCTCGCTGGTTGAGAAACTCGCGGATGGCGGTTATAACCCGGCTCCGTACCTGGAAAACTTCTCTAACCTCGGTGTTGGCGATAAGGTCCAGGTAGCGCTGCCGGTAGCGTGTGTCCACATCACTGAGCCCGTGCCACTTCTCCGGCAGGGGCTTAAGTGACTTGGAGAGGAGAGTGATATTTTCTGCTTTCATGGTAGGTTCGCCGCTTCTGGTGCGAAAAATTACACCGCCTGCGCCGATAATATCGCCGATGTCCAGGTCTTTAAGAAGTTCTCTATATGTTTCTCCAAGGAACTGTTTATCTATCATTAGCTGAATTTTCCCGGAGCCATCGCGTAAGTCCATGAAGGATATTGGCCCCATACTTCGGTGGGCTACGATGCGGCCAGCAACTGTGATAGACACTGCATCTGCTTCAGGTGCTGCCTCGTGCTCTTTAAGTAGAGCGATAGCTTGCCGGGTAGTATGGCTGCGGTGATAGCGGTGGGGATAGGGGTTAATGCCCCGGGCCCGAATTCGGTCCAGCTTTTCTTGGCGCTGCTCGGCGATACGTTCCAGTCTGGAAGTCATCTTTACCTTAATCTAGGCTCCCCGCCGTTTATTTTTCTTATTATATGCCATCTTTAGCGTGTAGTAAAACAGTCTGGTTTGAGAGGGGTGAGCCAGGTTTCACATTAGTATAATTGGTTATTTCCTTAGTGTGTCCAGCCAGGCGGCTGACTTCGGCTCTCGTTCCAGAAGATATCTGATGTAATTTCTCGTGATGTCTTCTAACTCACGGGATAGCTCAGGGGTGATTTTTAGCCGGCTTGCGGTGCGGTAATCGTTGCTTTGCAAAAATCGCAGTACCTTTAGCCCGCTAACCGAGACAGGGTAGGTTAGGGGCTGGCTGTGGCGGCAGTTGGGGCACAGTATGCCGCCGGCTGCCGGGGAGAACCAGCTGGTTACTGGCTCCAGGGCTGACTGACAGGCGACACACCGCTGAAGCTGGGGACGGTAGCCAACGCTACCAAGTAAATGCAGTTCGAAGTAGCGCAGGGCCAGTTCGTTGTCACCACCCTGGCACAGGTTATGCATCGTCTGGAGCAGTAACTGGAATAGAGAGTAGTTTTCAATACCGTCAGCGGTGAACTGGTCGAGCAGCTCGGTGGCATACAGGCCAAATGAGGTAAGCTCGAGGTCACTTTTGAGGGAGAGGAAGCTATTTATGGTCTGGCTGCCGGTGATGGTATCCAGGTTGCGCCCCCTGGCCAGCGACACCAGGCTGTGGGTGAGAAGCTCGAGGTGTCCGGCGAGCTTGCTCCTGGGGCGTCTTACCCCTTTGGCGACCGCCTGGAGCTTACCCAGGTGGGGGGTATAGAGAGTAAGGATTCTATCCGCCTCCCCCAGCTTGGTCTTCCTAATGATGATGGCTTCTGTCTGATAGGTTCGCGGTCTGGACATTTCAACCACTATTGTCCAACGTTTGAGGCTTTGCGAAATGCGAAACATCGGGGTGAATGGGTGGGGTTAAAACTCCTGTCTTCCCTCAATGGCGCGGGTCAGAGTAACATCGTCGGCATATTCCAGTTCGGTGCCGAAAGGTAACCCCCGGGCGAGGCGGGTGACCCTGATACCCAGAGGCGAGATTACCTTGTTGAGATACATCGCCGTTTGTTCACCCTCGAGGTTGGTGTTTGTAGCCAGAATAACCTCATCTGTTGAGACCTCCTGTAGCCGCTCAAGCAGCTCTCTGATTCTTAAATCGTCAACCCCGATTCCTTCAGTAGGTGAGATAGCACCGTGGAGCACATGGTAAAGCCCGCGGTAACTTCCGGTATGTTCCAGGGCTAAAATGTCCTGGGGCTGCTCTACCACGCATATCTTGCTCCGGTCACGCTGGTCACTGCGGCAGATGGAGCAGGATTCGGAGTCGGTAATATTAAAACAGGTGGAACACAGCCTGGTCTTCTGTTTTACCGACAGCAGTGCCTCAACCAGCAGTCCGGTTTGCTCTTCCGGGGTTCGGAGCAGGTGGTAGGCGAGTCGTTGAGCACTCTTGGGGCCAATGCCAGGCAGTTTGTTCAGCTCCTGGATGAGCTTGGATACGGCTTCGGTAGGTATCAGGCCCTGGTTCAATGTTAGCTCTCCTTTCGGTTTAGGTTAGCCCTGGGATTTTGAGCCCCCCGGTTAGTCCCTCAAGACGCTTGGCGGCGACTTCCTGGGATTTGGTGGTGGCTTCATTGATTGCCGCCAGTATCAAGTCTTCGAGGAGTTCGACATCATCTGGATTTACTACCTCGGGTGATATCTTTACTGACTGGATTTGCTGCTGGCCGTTAATGGTAACCTTGACGGCACCCCCGCCTGAGCTTACTTCTATGGCAGTGCTGCTGAGTTCCTCTTGTGCCTTAGCCAGTTGAGCCTGGAGTTTCTGGGCTTGCTGCAGCATAAACCTGTTCATTTTTCCTCCGTATCGGTAATCTGGGCACCCATCTTGAGTGCCGCCCGTAGCAGGTGATTATCCTCTGGCTTGTGGATGCAGCTCACATGGCACGGATGCCCGAGGAAGTTGCTTATAATCTGCTCGACTACGTGCTGGTTCTCGAGTTCCTCCATTTTCTCCTTGTGAATGGGATACTTGAAGGCCAGGACCACGGTATCATTTTCTATTGCCACTGGCTTTACCCCGGCACTCCTGAGAATGGCAACGGCCGGTGTCTTCTGGGTCTCTTCCGGAGCCTGGGCGATAAGCTGTTTCCAGTTTAGTTGCAGCCGTTCAATCTCACTGCCCAGTTGTTGGGAGGTGAGAGAGGTATTTGCTGCCTTTGGTGGTGGGGTGCCGGACGGCCTGGCTTTAGCCGCTGGTGACCCGGGTGTCTTGAGTGACTTGTCGGGCGGTGGTGTCTCTGCCGGTGGTTCGGACTGAGTGGCGGTGGTTGCTGTTAGGGATAAGGAACAATCAACCAGGGCTAATTCCAGAGGTAGGGTGGAGTAGTTATCGGGGCTGAGCTCGAGCTGGCCAAAGAGCTTGACAGCTCGCAATATCTGCCCCAGGGAAGCCCTGGTAGCCAGCTCCTCAAGCTCAGCCTTGTCTTCAGCGGTAAGGTCTGCGGCTTCAGCGGAGCCGGTTTTTATTAGAAGCAGTGCCCTCAAGTGTTCTACCATTTCCCGGCTGAACTGCCTTAAATCCAGACCATCGCTACTCACGCTGTTGATAGTCGCTATTCCGGCCGGCACATCGTTGTCTATGATGTACTTTACCAGTTCTCTGGTTCGTTCGTCGCCGGTGATACCCAGGAGGGACTGAACCTGTTGGAACCTTACCTCAGCACCGTAGTAGGTGGCCAGTTGTTCCAGCAGGTTTTCGGCGTCGCGCAGGCTGCCAGTAGCGCTCCTGGCGATAAGCTGCAGGGCTTCTGGTTCCATGTGAATGTCTTCCGAGCTGCAGATATGGGTTAGCCTTGAAATTATATCTGCCTGGGAGATACGCCGGAAGTCAAAGCGCTGGCAGCGGGACATGATTGTGGGCAGGACCTTATGTCCTTCGGTCGTAGCCAGAATGAAGATGATGGGGGGTGGTGGTTCCTCCAGGGTCTTTAACAGGGCATTGGAGGCTTCCTTGGTAAGCATGTGGACTTCATCTATAATGTAGACCTTATAGCGAGCCTGGTTGGGAGCGTAGTTGACCTTCTCGCGGAGGTCTCTGATTTCATCAATCCCCCGGTTGCTGGCGGCGTCAATCTCGATAACATCCAGCGCCCGGCCTTCGGTTATTGACCGGCACATATCACAGGTATTGCATGGTTCTCCCTGGCCGTTATTGGTAAGGCAGTTCACTGCCTTGGCCAGAATGCGGCCCGTGCTGGTCTTGCCGGTCCCCCGGGGCCCGCAGAAGAGATAGGCATGGGATACCCGCCCATAACCTAGGGCGTTGAGTAATGTCCGGGTTACCTGTTCCTGCCCAACGACTTCGGCTAAAGTTTGGGGACGCCACTTCCGGTAAAAGACCTGAGAAACCATCTTAGTTCGTTCCCATAATTATAACTCTATATTGGCTGGTTTCCAAAGGTTTTCTGGGGTGGTGGGTACGGGATTCCCGAGCCCCGTACGGCACAAATAAATACCAGCTTTACCTGACCAGATATATAATAACTTGCTTACCCAGAGTAGTAAAGCTGGTAAAATAGGCTTGAACTAGCTATCTATAACAATGAAGGTATATCCTTCGAGGATTCGTCTATTCCCTGGAGTTTGCTCTCTATTTCCTCTTGTCTCTTTTGTGTTATGGAGATGAGGCTGGTTGATTCAGTGTAGTATCGCCTGATTTTCTCCACGTCGCCAAGTTCCGAGAGGAGCACCGTGACATCCACCAGGGCCCTTTCCCGGGGATAATCGCCATTTCTTATGATGGCTCCTGAGGCTACGCTTCTCAGATAGTCACCGAGCTCTTTAATCATCTCCATATGCAATTCCTTGGCCGGTGCGGAGACGAGATATAGGGCTCTGCCTGCATCTGCCGGGTTGCACTTGAGTGAGAGCTCGCCTATGGCTTCATCCATTGCCTCGATTCCCTTGTGGATTTCGGTGCTTTTTTTGTGAAAATTGCGCGACCGCACCAAGGGAAATCTGAGTTGTGCCAGTTGCGATTTACCGTAACCAATTACTGTCCACCCTCTTACGGTCTGCATGATATCTCCCGCGTCAAGTGTCTTTGCCCCGACGTACTTGGCTTTCTTCTCCTCGCCGGCACAGAGCAGATTGTAGAACGGGTCGACTATCATGGCATTAATCCGGGCGAGGTTGTTTCTTAGCGAGCTGTCTTTTCTAATATACCTCTGGTTATCAACAAGGAATATAGCATCGGCTACTGAGTTGGCTGATTTAAGACATGTTGCCGTGTTAAAGATAGTTCTTTGCTCGGTTGTTTCTTCATGCTCGAAGGGGAGAACAATAAGGTCATACACCGGTTTGTCTGCATAGCGCTCTTTGATAAGTTGGGTCGCTATGGGTATTGTCCCTGAGCCGGTGCCGCCACCAGCGCTGGCAACGAGCAGAAAAGCGTCTGACTCAAAGAAGCGCGGGGTTGTTCTGATGGCCTCTATAATCTTATCACCATCTTCTCTGGCTACTTCGGCGCCCAGCTCGTTTATTTTACCTACCCCATGCCCACCGGTCCGGCGACCCCCGATAAGGACTCTATGCTGGTAGTCTGACTTAATGCTGGATAGCCCGCTTAAATCGGCAGAATCTGTATTAACGGCGAAGGCCCCCGTAATTATCTCTATCCCGCGCAGGCTGCGTGCCTTTCTATTCAGTCGTGCAAACTCATCAGCAACCCTGCTGCCGCACTGTCCAAAGCCTATAACCACTAACTTCATTTTCCACCTCGCCGTCAAAATTTCACTATTGTAGGCACATTGATACGCTAATGTCAATCCTTCATAGCTACATGTATGTCATGGATATTGTAAAAGCTATTGAAAAACTAGGTGGTCTATACTAGAATGAGCGAAGAGGTGTTGAAGGATGGGCAGTGAAGTATCTTCCAAACTCTTGAGTGATGTGGAAGGCGATGTTGATGCCTTTGAAAAGGCGGTAGCGAGAGCCGAGAAACTGGCCAGGGCAGCCAGAGAGGCGGCTGAGGCATCAACCAGGACATCCCGAGAGGCAATAGATAAGGCTGAGAGGATAAGTAAGGAAGCTAAGGCAGCCGCCGAGGCATCAGCCAGAGCTGCCCAGAAGGCGGTACGTAAGGCTGAAGAGATAAGTAAGGCAGCCGAGGAAAGTGCGGAGGCGTCAGTAAAGGCCGCTCAGGAGACAATAAGACGAGCTGAGGCATCAGCCAGAGCCCCTAAGGAAGCGGCTGAGGCGCTGGTCAAGGCGTTTCAGGAGGCCATGAGTCGGGCTGAGGAGATAAGCAAGGAGGCTAGAGATGTAGTTGAAGCGTCGCTTTTGGCTTCCCAGGAGGGGTTGAGCCGGACTGAGGCAACGGCGAGAGAGGCTAGGGAGGTGGCTGAAGCAACAGCCAGGGCATCTGAGGAGGCGGTAAGCCAGGCTGAGGAAATGGGTAAGGCGGCCAGGAAAGCGTCTGAGACATCGGTTAAGGCATCCAGGGAAGCGATAAAACGGGCCGAGAAAATAAGTAAGGAGGCTAAGGAAGCGGCGGAGGCAGCAACTAGAATGTCCCAGGAAAGATTTAACCAGGCGGATGGAATTAGCCAGGCAGCCCGGGAAGCAGCGGAGGCGCTGCTGCAAGTATCCCAGGGGGTGCTGGACCGGGCTGAGGACGTTGGCCGTGAAGCTAAAGAGGCCGCTGAGGCAGTGGCAAGGGCTGCAGGGGAAGCTACTGAGGTATCGATGAAGGCCTCCCAGGAAGCGATAGGTCGGGCTGAGGCGGTAAGCCGCGAAGCCAGGGAAGCCGCTGAAGTAAAAGCAGGAGAGGCTAGAGAAGCGGCTGAGGCGTCGGCGAGGGTGTCCCGGGAGGCGGTAAGCAGGGCTGAGGCGGTAAGCAGGGAGGCTAGAGAAGCAGCCGTGATGTCAACAAGAGCTTCCCAGGAAGCGATAGGTCAGGCTGAGAAAGTAAGCCGTGAAGCTAAGGAGGCCGCTGAAATAAAAGCAGGAGAGGCTAAAGAAGCAGCTGAGGCATCGGCTAAAGCGGCCAGGGAAGCGGCTGAGGTATCAGCCGGAGCTGCTAAGGAAGCAGCTAAGGCGGCGGCGAGGGCAACTCAAGAGGCGGTTGAGACATCGGTTAGAGCATCCCAGGAGGCAGTTGAGGCATCGATGAAAGCCTCCCAGGAAATGATAGGGCGGGCTGAAGAGGCAAGCCGGCAGGCTAAAGAGATTACTGAAACGATGGCCAGGGCTGTTCAGGAGGCGGCCGAAGCGTTGACAAGACAGGCAAGAGAGTCTGTTGAGACTTCGGTCAGAGCGGCTCAGGAGGCTACCGAGGTAGCGACCAGGGCTGCCAGGGAGGCGGCCGAGGTGTCTATCAGAACCTTTGGGGAGGCGATAAGCCGGGCTGAGGCAACGGGTAGAGTGGCTAAGGAAGCGGCTGAGGCATCGATAAAAGCCTTTGAAGAAACGGTAGGCAGGGCGAAGGCGGCGGTTAAATCGACCGACGAAGCTGCCGAGGTATCAACGGCGGCCCGGGATGAAGTGATAAGTGGTACCGAGGACAGTAGCGGAGGAGAGACAGGGGAGGCCGAAGAGACTAAAAGGGAAATCGAGTCACGCCTGGAGTTCCTGGCGAAAATGTATGCGTCAAATAAAGCGAGACGAATTGAGGAGGAAGAGGCGGAGACTTAGTGTAAGTCAGGTAACCGGAAACAAAGGCGGATTACGGGAAGAGGCGCTATTATCCTTCGGGATTGTAAAATTTAAATTGGAAAATAAAAGGGGAGGTATCTTGTGATGGATCCAAAGGGAGAGGCCAGAAAGCTTGCCAAAGAGTCTGAAGAGCAGGTCGTAGGACCTGTTACTGAAGCTCAGGAGCCAGCGGGGGGACCCGTGGCTGACGTTCTTGAGAAGGCGGGGAGTTCCCTTGCCGATGTTCTGGCACAGGCCGAGAAGGCTTATACAGCCTATATGGAAGCCCAGAAAGAGGTGGCGAGGGCATACAGGGAAAACGAACTGAAAGTTGAGAAGGTATATAAGGAGGCTGAAGCGCAAGCCAACAGTGTCTATGAGGAAACCGTTGAGCAGGCCCTAAAGGCCCGTGCCGAGGCCGAGAGGCAGGCTGAAATAGCCTATGAAAAGGCTAAAAAGCAAGCCAGGGAGGCTTATGAGGGGGAGGCACGGCAGGCTTTGAAGGTTCGCGAAGAGGCGGTAGAACAAGCCTGGGAAGTCCGTGAAAGAACCATGGAACAAGCTTGGAAAATCTTTGCCAGGGAGACCGGGCAATAAGATAAAATGTGAGCGCTGGGGCAATTAATATATTATTCTATATTCTACGAAGGGCCGGGGGTGCCTGAGCTATAACAGTGAGGGAATATCCCCGAATAAGTCCTTGAGCCCTTCGTGCTCGTACTCCAGTCCTTCCCGGCCTCTCCGGGTGGTGTGGATGTAGTTGATTGCTTTAGTGAAATAGTCTGTGATTCTCTTTACGTTGGCAAGCTCAGAGAGAATTATCGTAACGTTCACTAAGCCCTTTTCCCGGGGGTAATCTCCGCTCCTTATTGTAGCGTCTGTGGCAATATCTCTGAGACGGTTTCCCAGTTCCTTGATCAAGTCCATGTTCATTTCCTCAGGTGGTGCCGAGAGAAGATAGAGGCCTCGCTTCGCATCTGCCGGGTCGCACTTGAGCGATAGCCTACTTATGGCTCCCTGCATTGCCTGAACTCCCTTATGGGTTTCAAGGCTCTTTTCCCTGAAGTCACGCTTCTTCCTGAAGAAAAACCCGAACCTTGATAAGCGGGCTTCACCGTGGCCGATTACCGACCATCCGCTCAAGGTCTGGATTATATCTCCGGCATCGAGCATCTTTGACCCGATGTATACAGGTTTTTTCTCTTCACCGGCAGAGAGCAGATTATAGAATGGCTTGACTACCGAAGTGTTAATTTCGGCCAGGTTTGCTTTAATGGAGAAATTTTTTTTAACGTACCGCTGGTTATCTACCAGAAATATGGCATCAGCCACCAGGTAGGCGGACTTGAGACAGGTGGCTACATTATAAATGGTTCTTTTCTCTGTCAGCTCTTCATGTTCAAAAGGAAGGACAATAAGGTTGTATAATGGTTTGTCTGTGTAACGTTCCTTTAACTGCTGCGTTAGCACCGGTATCGCTCCAGAGCCGGTGCCGCCGGCGGCGCTGGAAACCAGGAGAAAGGCATCTGCTTCGGCAAGTCGCTGGGTTGTTCTCACGGCTTCTATAATCTTGTCGCTGTCTTCTCTGGCTATCTCAGCCCCAAGCTCATTTATTTTACCTACACCGTGCCCTCCGCTCTTTTGATTTCCAATAAGGATTCTCTGCTGGTAATTGGACCTTATATAAGACAATCCGCTTAAATCGGCAACATCTGTGTTTACAGCGAAGGTTCCTGAAATTATCTCTGTCCCCCGCTGCACGCGTGCCTTTCTATTCAGCCGGGCAAACTCATCAGCAATCCTGCCGCCGCACTGTCCGAGACCGATGACTACTAATTTCATTTCTTACCCTGATACTCGAGTTGTGCTATTTTAGACATACTTGTAAAGGGATGTCAATCCTTAGTAGTGTTACTCCCCGGTACTGACTATAATCCTTTAGTGGCGACATAGGCGGCAAGGTCAGCCAGGCGGCAGCTATAGCCCCACTCGTTATCGTACCACGAAAGCACCTTGACCATATTGCCGGCGATAACCATGGTACTCGGGGCATCAAAAATGGAGCTTGCGGGATTACCCTTAAAGTCCATACTGACCAGCTCCTCATCACAGTACTCCAGGATGCCAGCTAAAGGTCCTTCAGCCGCTGCCTTAAAGGCCTGGTTTACCTGCTCGACGGTAACTTCTTTATTCAGGTCAGCGACCAGGTCGACCACAGAGACGGTGGACACCGGGACCCTGAAAGCCAGTCCGTGGAGCTTGCCTTTGAGTTCGGGGATAACCTGGGTGACGGCTCTGGCAGCGCCGGTGGTGGTGGGGACGATGTTCATGGCGGCGGCCCGGGCCCGGCGGAGGTCACGGTGGAATGTGTCCAGGAGTCTCTGGTCGCTGGTGTAGGCATGAATGGTAGTCATTAACCCCTTGCTTACTCCGAAGTTCTGGTGTAGTACTTTGACTACGGGGGCAATACAGTTGGTGGTGCACGAAGCATTGGATATGACGTGATGCTTGCCCGGGTCATACTGCTCTTCATTGACACCGAGAACAATGGTTACGTCTTCATTCTTCGCTGGAGCTGAAATGAGCACCTTCTTGACACTGTCTCGAAGGTGGGCTTGAGCCTTGGTAGCATTGGTAAATAGCCCGGTTGATTCAATGACGATGTCAACGCCGTAACCCGACCAGGGGATGTTGCCTGGCTCACGTTCCAAGAGCACTTTTATCTGTTTACCGTCAACGATAATGGAATCCTCGGTTGCCTGCACTTTGCCCGGGTAGGGACCATAGGTACTGTCCCATTTCAGCAGGTGGGCGTTGGTTTTGGTGTCGGTAAGGTCATTAACTGCCACCACCTCCAGCTGGCTGCTGTGGTATTGGTTGACCGCTCTCAGGGTTAATCTTCCCACCCGCCCGAAGCCATTGATTCCGATTCTGGTTGCCATCTTTATGCCTCCTCAGTGATTTTTAGTCCGGGTGATTATTATATTACATCTTCATCTTGCTTCCCTTGCGGAGGGCAAGTCGGGCAGGGGTGCTTGTAATTGGTAGATACCGGGTGTAACTGCTATCATCTAGCTATCTCTGTAGATTGTGGAATGCCTTTATTCCGGCATAGCCGGCTTTCTCACCTAATTCAGCTTCTATTCTCAGGAGACGGTTGTATTTAGCGGTACGCTCGGAACGGCAGGGAGCACCGGCTTTAATCAGACCCGTAGCAAGCCCCACCGCCAGGTCAGCAATAGTGGTATCTTCAGTCTCACCGGAGCGGTGACTTATTACCGCGGTCCACCCTGCCTGCTGTGCCATGTGGATGGCGTCGATTGTCTCGGTAAGGGTGCCAATCTGATTGGGTTTAATCAGGATGGAATTGGATGCCTTTAAACTGATGCCTTCTCTCAAGCGGTTTACGTTGGTAACATAAAGGTCATCACCAACCAGCTGGACTTTATCGCCCACTTTCCCCATCAGCAGTTGCCAGCCATCCCAGTCGTCCTCTGCTATCCCGTCCTCAATGCTGATAACAGGGTAGCCGGACACCAGCTTGACATAATAGTCCACCATCTCGTTGCTGGTGAGGGTTGTGCCTTCTCTGGAGAGAACATAGCGGCCATCTTTGTAGAATTCGCTGGCTGCAGGGTCCAAGGCGATGAAGCAGTCCTTACCCGGTTTATAGCCAGCGTCTTCAATAGCTGATAGGATTATCTCGATTGCCTGCTTGTTTGATGATAACAGGGGTGCAAAGCCGCCTTCATCACCAACATTGGTATTTAACCCTTTATCCTGGAGCACTCCTTTCAGGCTGTGGTAGACCTCGCTGGCCATCTGGAGGGCGTGCCTGAAATTGGTGGCTCCCGCTGGTACTACCATAAACTCCTGGAAATCTACCGCGCCTGAGGCATGTTTACCCCCATTTAAGATATTGAGCATGGGTACGGGGAGGGTGTAGGTGGTGGTGCCACCCAGATAGCGGTACAGGGGCAAAGCGGTGAAGTTAGCCGCTGCGTGGGCTACTGCCAGCGACGTTCCTACCGTAGCGTTAGCTCCGAGGTGAGACTTACTAGGGGTGCCGTCGAGTTCTATCAGCCTGTGGTCAATGGCCTTCTGGTCAGTGGCTGGCATTCCGTTTATTGCGGGGGCAATAACCTCGTTAACGTTATTTACGGCTTTAAGGACCCCCTGTCCCTTAAATCTGGAGCTGTCTCCATCGCGTAGCTCTACTGCCTCATATCTGCCAGTGCTGGCTCCGGAGGGCACCGCAGCCTGACCTGTCGTGCCGCTGGATAGCCTGATTTCAACCTCCAGGGTGGGGTTGCCTCTGGAATCCAGGATTTCCCGAGCTTTAATGTTCTTGATAGTTGACACTTTTCCTCCTCTGGTTATGGCTGTGCTCTAGGCTGTGATTGTGTTAAGGGCTTTACTTACCGCGTCGGCAGGATTTTGTGCCAGGATAATCGAGTTATCCTGCCGGTTATTTCTGGATAGCGACCAAGTATTCAAGCCGATGACAGGGATGCCACTTTGAAGGGCATGGCTTATCTCGGAAAGGGTACCGTAGTTGCCACCGATAGCGATAACCGCCTGGGCTGATTTGACCACTGCCAGATTCCGGGCATAGCCCATGCCGGTAACGATGGGAATCTGAACGTAACGGTTAGCGGGACGGCGGCTGTCTCCAGGCAGGATGCCGATGGTCAGTCCTCCCTCAGAACTGGCCCCCCTGCAGGCTGCTTCCATGACCCCACCCAGTCCACCACATACCAGAATAGCTCCCTGCTTTGCCAGTTCACGGCCTACCTCTTCGGCCAGCCGGGCTTCTTCTCGGGAGCATTGACCACCGCCAATAATGGCGACAAATCTTTTGTTATTTGTCATTCTGGCTTTACTCTGGGGTATACAGATTATATCACCTGAGTCTGAGTCGTGGCAAAGATTTGGCTGTGGGGATGAGGGTAAGGGGGTGGGAAGTTAATTGTACCTGTTCATAGCGGCCGTGATATCCTCGGTGAGAAGGTAGAGGATGGCTTCGCTTACCCTGGGTATGGCCTGGTTAATAATCTGCTTCTGGTCAGGGGTAAAGTCGCCGAGTACATAACTGATAGCATCGGCATCACTGATGGTGGTGAGGCCAGCAGCAGCAGATGGTCGTCCAATGCCTACCCGGAGGCGCACAAAGTCCTGGTTGTCCAGGCAGGAGGTGATGGATTCTATTCCTTTATGTCCCCCGGAGCCGCCACCATGGCGAATGCGGATTTTACCCAGGGGGAGGTCAAGGTCGTCGTGGATAACAAGGAGGTCGTGGAGATTAATATCAAATTTCCTTACCAGTAGACTGACGGATTCACCACTCCGGTTCATATAGGTCTGGGGTCTGGCGAGTATAACCTTGCTGCCGGCTATCTCACCGCTGCCAATTCGGGCCTTAGCCTTCCTTTTATCAAATTTTATGCCGTGAGTCCGGGCAAAATAGTTAAGGCACATAAAACCTAAATTATGGCGGTTACTGGCATAAACTCGTCCTGGGTTACCCAGGCCTACAATTATTTTCATAGGAATTATTAACCCTGTCCTCTTTATTCCCTCATCCGGCTTTTCCAATTGTCATTTCTGTTCCAGAAGGCTGAGGAACTCCTCCTCGTTGATTTGTGTAACCCCCAGGGCGCGGGCGCGGGCCGATTTTGAGCCGGGGTCGGTGCCTGCTACCAGGTAGGTGGTATTGCGGGTAACATTGTCTTTGGGAGTGCCGCCCAGGGCTTTTATCCGGGTCTCTGCCTCATCTCTGGTAAAGGATTTTAGCCTGCCGGTAATAACAAACTCCATATTAGCCAGGGGGAGCTCCCCTCGCCTGGTTAGTTCCTCTTCTAGTTTGACTCCACTTTCCCTTAGTCTCTGGATAATTCTCTGATTCTCTTTTTGCCTGAAGAAGGCGGTGATGCTATCGGTAATCTCGGCTCCGATAGCGGGAATCCTGGTGAGGTTGTCTCGCGAGGCACTGGCCAGTACCTCAATGCTGTGAAATTCTCTGGCCAGGAGTTCTGCCATCTCTTCACCGACATGACGTATCCCCAGGGCGAAGATGACCCTGGATAGCGGTGTTTGTTTACTCTTTTCAATAGAGGTTATGATGTTTTCGGCACTCTTATCCCCCATTCTCTTCAGCTTGCTGAGTTGCTCTGTGGTGAGGTCATAGAGGTCAGCCGCATCCTTCACCAGTCCTTCTCTCAGCAGGAGGGCAGCCAGCCTTTTGCCTATTCCCCTGATGTCCATACCACTGCGGGAGACAAAGTGTTCCAGTCTCTCCTGGACTTGAGCCGGGCATGAAGCATTGGGGCAGTAATACATAACCTCACTCTCAGGCTTAACCACCTCGGCGCCGCATACCGGGCACTGCCTGGGCATAGTGAATACTTTTTCTCTGCCAGTGCGCTTACTTTTAACCGGTCCAATGACCTGGGGGATTACCTCGCCGGCACGCTGGACGATAACCGTGTCGCCAGTGCGGATATCCTTGCGCCTGATGTCATCTTCATTATGCAGCGCAGCCTGTTTGATGGTTACCCCACCAATTGATACGGGCTCAAGGACTGCATACGGGTTGAGAGTGCCGGTTCTGCCCACGCTGACCCTGATTTCTTTAAGACGGGTAGTGCCCTGGACGGCGGGGAACTTATAGGCTATGGCCCACCTCGGCTCGTGTCCGATATTTCCCAGCCGCTGCTGGAGGTCAAGCTGGTCTATCTTGACCACGATGCCGTCAGCTTCATAGGGAAGGCTTTCCCTGCTCTCCACCGAGGTATGGTAGAATTCCTCGACCTCTCCGATAGCGCTGAGCCGGCGGTTGTTGGGGTTTATCTTAAAGCCTAACGACTTGAGGTACTCCATTGTTTCCCAGTGTGTATTCGGGGTTAGCTTACCTTCGGCGTAGCCCAGCATGTATATATAGATATCAAGCGGGCGTTTGGCTGTAATGCGAGGGTCGAGCTGGCGTACTGAGCCCGCGGCCGCATTTCTCGGATTGGCAAACAGGGGTAGCCCTTCGGCGGCACGCTCTTCGTTTAGTTTACTGAAGCCTTCTTTGGGGAGAAAAACCTCACCTCGTACCTCGAACCGGACGGGTGCCTCTCCGGGTATGGATAATGGGATACTCCTGACGGTTCTCAGGTTCTGGGTAATGTCCTCCCCGCGCATGCCGTCCCCACGGGTAGCGCCGGTAGCTAGCTGACCATTAATATAGGTCAGGGCTACAGCCAGACCATCAATCTTGTGCTCGCAGACAAAGCTGAGCTGTTCACCTTCTATCAGCTTTGATACCCGAATATACCAGGCTGTCAGTTCGTCACTGGAGAAGGCATTACCCAGAGATAGTAAAGGCAGGGGGTGTTCTATAATACCGAAGGCTTCTACCGGAGCGGCGCCGACCCGCCGGGTGGGTGAGTCCGGAGTAACGAACTGAGGGTATTCCTCCTCCAGCCGCTTTAGCTCTCTCATCAACTCATCATACCCGGCATCGGAGACCTCGGGACTGTCCAGCACGTAATACCGGTAGTTGTGATGGTTAATATGTGCCCTTAGCTTATCTATCGTCTCTTTTACTCTGTCTGCTTCACTCATATGGTATCGTATCGGCCGGTTGATAATTTTAGTATAGCATAATCTATAGCCACGCAGAAGATAAACCGATATAATATGCTTTGGCAAGAATGGAGGGTTAGCGGCATGAGATGGATAAAACGAATCCTTATCTCGATAGTGTTACTGGTCGCGGTAGCTTTTGGCAGCGCCGTTCTTTATGGTGTTGCCTATGGTGAGGGTGAGACAGCAGGATACGATAGTGGCTACGGCAGCGGGTATTCCACGGGTCAGGAAGCTGGCTATAGTTCAGGCAGGCAGGATGGTTATGATGAGGGCTATAGTTCGGGTAAAGTCGAAGGATATGCCGGGGGCTATGATGAAGGGTTTGATGAAGGTGTGGAAGCCGGGCTGGGGCATGGTTATTCGCTAAGAGACCCGACGTATAGACAGGCACTCGATTTCCTGAGAAGGGATAAAACAGACAGGGGGGAATATATTGAGGATACCTATGTGTGCAGCCACTTTGCCAGGGATGTGTGCAATACTGCCGAGGTGGAGGGATTACGCTGTGCCTATGTTGGTCTAATATACCCGGAGGGAGGGCATGCCATAATAGCTCTGGAGACTATTGACCGGGGGCTTGTCTACTTTGACCCGCAAACTGATGAGAAGGTCAATCCCGTACTGGGCAAACCGTACTATCAATGTGTGGTGCCCAGAGAGGGTTACTATTATGAGAAACCTTCTTTTGATGATACTATTCAGGATATCCTGGTTGTCTGGTAAGAGAGTTGCCCCGTTTGTATGTCATAGGGTAAACTTATGTGGCAGGTAAACTATGGGCCATATACCCTGCTGGAGAAAGGCTGGATAGGTCATGGCTGAGATTCATCCCTTCCGCGGTGTGCGCTATAGTAAAGAGGTGGTTAGTGACCTGGCGGCGGTCCTCTGTCCTCCATATGATATTATTACCCTCCAGATGCAGGGTGAGCTTTATCACCGCAGCCAGTATAACTTTGTCCGATTGGAAGACGGTTGGGAGCTACCTCAGGATGAGGTAAGTGACAATAGATATACTCGTGCGGCGGCTACCCTGGAGCAGTGGCTTGAGCAGGGTGTGCTCAAGATTGATGAGGCACCGGCACTCTATCTCCATGACCATTATTTTACCTATCGCGGGGAGGAGTATAGGCGCCGGGGTATAATTACCTGCGTCAGGCTGGAGGAGTGGGACAGGAGGGTAATGCGCCCTCATGAGGGCACCCTGGCTGAGCCCAGAAATGACCGCCTGAGCCTGATGTGGGCGCTCCAGGCCGATACCAGCCCCATCCTGGCCCTGTTTGAAGACCCGTCCCGGCAGGTTGCCTCGGTGCTCGGGGCACAGGAGCGCGGTGACCCGGTGATTAGCTTGGGTAGTGTTGATGGAGAGCGCCATAATGTTTGGGCTGTCACCGACCCCGTAGCTATTAATCAACTGTCCGGTTATTTAGTTCATCAGCCGCTCTACGTCGCTGACGGGCATCATCGTTATGAGAGTGCTCTTACCTATCAGCGGGAAAGGCAGTCCTGCTCGTCATCGGTCTTGAGGGATGAGGCATTTAATTTTGTTTTGATGGAACTGGTGGAGATTGCTGACCCCGGGCTTGTTATTCTACCCCCTCACCGGCTGGTTCGTGGTGTCTCAAAGGTAGTCCTGGGCGGGCTTATGGGCGGGCTTGAGGCACTTTTTGAGATAGAGGAGTTACCACTTGATATGCCGGATGTATGGCAGCGGGTTGATAGTTTGCTGGCTGATGAGACAACCGGGGTCAGGTTAGTCCTGTTTGGTTTGACTGAGGGGCGTCTCCTTGTGCTCAGGCTGCGTGACCTTGATACTGCCTGCCAGATGATGCCTTACTTTCACTCAGAATTATATAAGAAGCTGGATGTTAGTGTCGTTGACCATGTTATTTTGGAGAAGCTGCTGGGGTTGGGCAGTGGTGGGAAAGAGGGAGTCCTTGCCTATACTTATGAGGGGCAGGACGCAGTAGGAAAGGTGCTGAGTCAGGAGTACCAGCTGGCCTTTTTATTGAGCCCGGCTAAGGCGAAAGTAATCAAGGCTATTGCTGATGCTGGCGACCGCATGCCCCGGAAGTCAACCTATTTTTATCCCAAGGCACCAGCGGGGCTGGTTTTTTACCGGCTGGTGTAGGTGTTTTACTACAACCTTACCAGTTTGGCGGTGGAGACATCGGGAATGGAGAGTATCTGCTGGAGTTGTTCCTCAGGTAGGGGTTCATCCAGGGCCAGTATCATCAGGGCCTGTCCGCGTGGCTTGAGTCGGCTTACATGCATGGAGCTGATATTGATATCGACATCACCGGCGATTTTACCTACGGCTCCAATGAGGCCAGGACAGTCGCGGTGGTCACTAAACAGGAAGTAGCCCCCGGTAGGTACGACATCGAGCCAGTAATTGTTAACACGGACAATGTGAGGCTCTCCTCGCATTGCCGTACCGGCGACGGTAGTAGCCCCGCTGCTGGTAGTGGCCTCTACAGTAATAAGGCTGGCATAGTTCTCACAGGCAGCCTCTTTCTGTTCCACTACCGCCAGACCCCGTTTTGCCGCTATTATGCTGGCGTTAACCAGGTTAATCCTCTCCTCGCTTACCTCCTCGAGCAATCCCCCCAGAGCGGCGGCTTTGAGGGCATTGGTGTCATGGTTGGAAATCTCCCCCTCGTATTTAATCTGGATGGTGTTCATCTGCCCTTCAGCCAGCTGGCTTACCAGCTTACCTGTTAAAGATGCGACCTGCATGAAAGGTGCCAGCACCGATAGCGTCTCTGCCGGGATAAAGGGGGCATTGACTGAGTACCTGGCGGGACGCCCGTTAAATACATCAACAATCTGGAGAGCAACATCCCTGGCTGCCATGGCCTGGGCTTCAGTGGTGGAAGCACCCAGATGAGGAGTGACAATAATGTTGTCGCTCTCGAAGAGGACGCTTTCGGTAGTTGGTTCTTTAGAAAAAACATCTATGGCAGCGCCAGCGATGTGGCCTTCCTTCACTGCCTTAGCCAGGGTTTTTTCATTAATGAGCCCCCCCCGGGCACAGTTAATAATGCGCGCCGTCGGCTTGACCAGGGCCAGTTCTTTGGCACCAATTAACCCCTTGGTGGTTTCAGTTCGAGGGATATGGAGGGTGATAAAGTCTGATTCCCGGAGTAACTGTTCCAGGGGAACGAGTTCTACCTCAAGTTTACGGGCTTGGTCTACTGAGATGAAGGGGTCATGGCCGAGGAGCTTCATCTCCAGGCCCCGAGCACGCCTGGCTACTTCTGAACCAACGTTACCCAGGCCGATAATACCCAGTGTTTTTCCTCTTACTTCGGTACCCATAAAATCGCTTCGGCGCCATACGCCAGACTTGAGCACTGTGTTGGCCTGGGGGATGTGACGGGCCAGGGCGAGCATGAGGGCAATGGTGTGTTCGGCGGCAGAGATGGTGTTGCCGGTAGGGGCATTAACCACCACGATGCCTTGCCGGGTTGCCCTGTCAACGTCAATATTATCGATGCCAACACCGGCACGACCGATAACCTGGAGCTTCTTCCCGGCTTCTATGACCCTGGCGGTAACCTGAGTCTGGCTGCGTACTACCAGGGCTTCGTAGTCGCCGATGATGGATATTAATTCCTCGGGCCCTAGACCCGTTTTAACATCTACTTGAGCATGAGGACGCAGGATATCGATGCCTTCTTCAGAAACAGGGTCGGCAACTAGAACCTTCATTTTAGCTGGCACCCCCAAATCCGGCTTGTGGCAGCACTGTTTTTAGCGTCGTAAGCACCGCTTTGATGTCATCTTCACTTACCCATCCCAGGTGACCGATACGGAATATCTTACCGTCGAGCTTCTGCTGCCCCCCCCCGAGTACAATCTGGTGCTCTTCCCGCATAATCTTGAGCATCTTCCTGGTATCCAGTCCGTTTGAAGCGGCTACGGATGTCACTGTGTTGGAGGCGTGGCTTGCCTCGGCGAAAAGGGGTAATCCCAGTGATTTTACTCCTTCCCGGGTAGTCTGAGCGATTCGAGCATGTCGGGCGATAATGTTAGCCAGACCTTCAGCCAGCATCATCTTCAGGGAAACCGATAGGGCGAATATGGTGGAAACCGATGGGGTCCACGGTGTTTGGCCTTTTTCTAAGTAGCTCCTGGCCTTGGTGAAGTCCCAGTAAAAGCGGGGCATCTTAGCTTTCTCGTGTGCCTGCCATGCCTGCTGGTTCACACTGACCATCGCAAGCCCCGGAGGGGCCATCCATCCCTTCTGAGAGCCCGTAATGGCAACATCTATGTGCCATTCATCGACAGGCAGCTTAATTGAACCAAGGCCGCTGATGGCATCAACGAGCAGCAGTTTATCGAATTCTTTGACCACCGAGCTGATTGCTGCCAGGTCGTTGGTGACACCGGTAGAGGTCTCGTTGTGGGTGACCAGCACTGCTTTAATCTCTGGCTCCGCGTTGAGGGCCCGGCGAATGGCATCAGGGTCGGCTGCCGTGCCCCATTCGAAACGGAGCGGGATTACCTCGGCTCCGAATTGCCCGGCAATGGTGGCGAAGCGTTCACCAAAGACCCCTATCGATACTGATAATACCTTGTCGCCCGGGGACAGGGTATTGACAACAGCGGCTTCCAGAGCGCCGGTGCCGGAGGCAGTCAGCAGGAAAACGTCCGCAGTGGTCTGAAATAGCTGTTTAAGGTTGGCTGTTACATCGGTGACGATTTGCCCGAACTCCGGGCCGCGATGATTTATCATCTGCCGGCTCATTACCCGCAGGACTTCTTCGGGCAGTGGGGTCGGACCTGGAATACGTAAGTTCTCCATTTTTCTCCTTTACCGGGTTATATTGTATCAGTATTAATTATTTTAGCAAAGCGGCGCTTGCCCACTTTGATGATGCTGCCACTTTGAAGTGGGGCTATGTAGGTAGTCACTTTCTCCCCATCAATGCTGACAGCCTCCTGCCTGAGCAACCGGGTAGCTTCGCTGCGGCTTTCAACCAGTCCTGTTTCTGCAAGCAGCCGGCTGAGGTCAATACCTGTCCCTCCGGCCCGTTGAGCCGCCAGTTCCTTGAAAGAGATATGGTACTCCACTATTTCTTCTGGTGCCTTCTTTTTTTGAATTACATTACTGAAGTGCTCCTCGGCTCTGTCAGCCGCTTCCTGACCATAGAGCCGGGTCACAATCTCCCTTGCCAAGCGCTTTTTGAGTATTATTGGATTAGCCCTTTCTTGTTCCAGCTCTTTTCTGAACTCAGCTAACTCCTCATCAGGGACATCAGTTACCAGCTCAAAATAGTCAGGGATAAGATTGTCGGGAATGGACATTACCTTGCCGTATATTTCATGAGGCGGCTCGGCGATGCCGATATAGTTACCCAGGCTCTTGCTCATTTTCTGGCTGCCGTCAGTTCCGACGAGCAGGGGCATCATGAAGCATTGCTGCGGGCGCTGCCCCACCGTCGACTGGAGTTCCCTGCCCACCAGCAGATTAAATTTCTGGTCAGTACCGCCGAACTCAACGTCGGCCTCGATGGCTACCGAGTCGTAGGCCTGGAGTAAAGGATAGAGCAGTTCGGTGATGGCGATAGGTCGCCCGGCATTGTACCGGTTGCTGAAGTCCTCTCGCGCTAAGAACTGAGCAACGGTGAATTTACTGGTGAGCTGGATAACATCAGCCAGGGTAAACTTGCCAAACCACTCGGTCTGCCATCTCACCTCTGTCTTTTCCTTGTCAACCACCTTGAAGAATTGCTCCATGTAGGTCCTGGCATTGGCCTCGACCTGCTCGGGGGATAACATGGGTCGGGTAGCGGAAACGCCGCTGGGGTCACCGATCTGAGCGGTCCAGTCACCGACGATAAGGATAACCTGGTGCCCCATATCCTGAAACTGGCGCAATTTTCTCAAGGTTACCATATGACCGAGATGGATGTCGGGGAAGCTGGGGTCAAAGCCTTCTTTTAGCCGTAGCTGCTTACCGGAGCGCAGTAGCTCTCTCAGCTCTTCTTCAACGATAATTTCAGCCACGCCTCGCTTGAGCACATAGTTGATATCTTGACTGGTCATTTACCTCACCAAAATTACCTTAGAATGGCAAGACGGATTTCTGCCGCTATCTTTCGGGGCAGACCCCTACCTCTCTTTCGGAGCCTAAGATAGCCCTGCCTTGCGCGATATCTTTTGTTATTTGCTCTTTCAGTTCTTCCGGGTTGGCAAACTGCTTCTCGTTGCGCAGTCGCTCGATAATATCAAGTTGTAGTTCCTGTCCGTAGAGGTCACCCTGGTAGTCCAGAATATAGGCCTCGACCAGGTGCTCACCGCTGCCGAAAGTAGGACGCTTGCCAATGTTGGTCACTGACTGGTAGGAGCTGTTATCAAGATAAGCCAGGGTAACGTAAACGCCATCCGGGGGAAGTGCCTGCTTCGGGTCCACCTCCAGATTGGCGGTGGGAAAGCCCAGTCCTCTTCCCCTTCCGGCACCGGTGATGATATGCCCGTGAAGGCTGAAGTAGTGACCGAGTAGATTATGTACTTTCCTCATATCTCCCTGAGCCAGCCCCCTCCTGATAGCAGTACTGCTTACCACTTCACCGTTTATCATTACCGGAGGTATTACACTCAGACTGAAATTCATCTCCTGTCCCAGGGTACGCAGGGTGCTGATGTCCCCTTCCCTGTTTTTGCCCAGGGCAAAGTCAGGCCCAATTAATAACCCCCGCATCCTGAGGTGTTTTTTCAAAAGGGTGACAAACTCATGAGCCCCGAGTCGGGCCAGTTCATCGCCGAAGGACAGGACGACAACGATATCAATGCCTTTATCTTTGAGAAGTTTGATTCGCTGACTAAGGTCGGTCAGGAAAGGAAGCCTGACCTGGGGTGACAGTACTTCCTGGGGGTGCTGACGAAAGGTTACCACTCCGGTAAGCAAATTCTGCTCTCCTGCCTTCTCTTTTAGTTGTGAGAGCAGGTGTTTGTGACCGAGGTGGACTCCATCAAATACCCCGATAGTTAGTACCGTGTCTTTATCAGGCGACTGTCTGGCTAACTCTTCCTCTACTAGCATAACCTTTTCCCGGGATTATAACGCTAAACCACAGAGGGGATGAAATGGAGCTTACATAATACCAGCAACTAGCTTGGCTGGAGTGCTTTTATAGTAGCATAAGCCTATCTGGGCGTCAAATATTTGAAGCACCGGCTTCGGCGAGCTGTTAATTTTATGCTATACTTAGGCTGGAGCCAGCGTAGCTCAGGGGGTAGAGCAGCGGTTTCGTAAACCGCCGGTCGTCAGTTCGAATCTGACCGCTGGCTGTATCTATTTCAGAGTCTGTTGCCGACATTTTCCAGGCCGATTAGCTCAGGCTCTAGCACCTCATTGACCTGTCCTGTCTTAAGTAGTCCATAAGCTCAGAAAAAGCTGGAGGAAATCCTGCTTTGAAGGTGAGGAATGAAGCTGTGGGATATCTCATCCCGGCCTTATGGGTTGCTTCAAGTCCCTCAACTATTGCTGCGGCTTTGCTTATGGGCATGGCAAAGGAAAGCTCGTGGTCCTGTGTTTGGGCTATCACTCTGTCACCGCCGCCAGCTATAATGAACTGGCATCGATCGGTCAAAATCGGCCTGGTAATCTCTTCACTGCAAGCAAGTGCACCGATACTGCTGGAAACAATAGGCTTACCTGTTTCATGAGTAGCGGCCTGTATCAACCTAGATATCTGAGCTGGGTTACCGTAGATTATTATGACCTGGGGCTCAAAATCAGCCCGGTTGAGAGGAGCTGCCACGAGATGGGTATATCTCTCCTGCTCAAGCCGGGGCATATCTCGAAAAATTTTGGCTCTGACACCCTGATTCCAGAACGGGATATTAAAACTGCCATTAAGAAATTTGGCTTTGGCAGGTAGAAAACCCAGGGTCACTGCTCCAACTGGACAAAGCATATCCTCCGGTCCCATTGCCATCGACCAGCCATAACGCCGCACTAAAGCTATACCCTGACATACCGGCATGGGCACTCCTAAATCCCGCTTTGGCCTCTTTACTTTCTCAGGAATTTCACTCGTTGAGCTAACCATTTTAACAGCCACCGGGAAGGTACTCAGGTGAATGTATGAATCTAAAGCTTGACTAACCCTCTGTAGCTCCACTTTAGCTCACCCCCTCTCCTTATAGTTTATATCATGATTAATATAATTGTAGCTCTTCTCGTGGTGGTAGGCACTAGTGCCTCGTTTCCCTATGTCACCAAACAAATTGGACTATTGTGTGATAGGAGAACAGCATCCAGCAGTATCTCACACCTTGAAACCCTGAGCACCTTCGGTCAATTTACGGCTGATGTCCCTCTTTAGTTGTTCTGTATCAAAGGGCTTGGTGATGTAAGGGACTCTGGTCTTGGAGAGGAAGCTTCTGGTATCGGTCCCCATCACATCACCGGTGATGAAGACTACCCTCCTGGCCAGAGATTCGGCTATCTTTTGCATCCGCTTGTATAACTCAATGCCGCTTTTGCCCGGCAGCTTGATATCAAGCAGGATGAGGTTGTACCTTGTGCCCTTCATCCTTTCAAGGGCGTCACCGGCACTGGCAACTGTCTCCACCTCGTGTCCCTCACCGGTGAGCACACGCTTGAGGAACTGGCAGATTGCCGGCTCATCATCCACCACCAGGATCCTGGCAGGAGCTACCTTCTTTACCTCCTCGGCGGGCTCGGCCATCTCCAGCTGCTTCTCTTCGGTGATAACGGGCAGCTCCACGATAAAGGTAGCCCCCTTGCCCGGTTTACTTTCAGCATATATCCGGCCTTTATGCTCGGCGATAATGCCGTGGCAGAGGCTCAAGCCCAGCCCCGTCCCTTTACCTACCTCCCGGGTGGTAAAGAAGGGGTTAAATATCTTCTCCAGGTTTTCTTTGCTAATCCCGGGACCATCATCCTTAAAGGATATCCGGATGGTATCATCAACCGTCTCTGTCTTAACTAAGAGCTTACCCCCCTCATGGGCTAACTTCATCTCCGTCTCGGCGTTGATGATAAGGTTTAAGAGCACCTGCTGGAGCTGGCCGGCGTCAGCCATCGTCCGGGGAAGGTCGGGGGCAAGGTTGGTGGTGGCCTTGATATTGGAGGTCTCGAGTTCATAGGCCCGCAGCTCGAGGGTGGCCTTGATGATATCATTGATATCAAGATAGGTCCGCTCCGGCTGGTACTGGTGGGCAAAGGCGAGGAGCCTCTTTACGATATCGGCTACCCGTTTGGCTCCATTGTGGATAATTCTGACATCATTTTTAGCCTCTTCTGGGATATCCCTTTCCAGCACCAGGTCGGCGTAGCCGATGACGGCGGTGAGGGGGTTATTGATTTCGTGGGCGATGCCCGATGCCATCTCACCGACCGTGGCCAGACGGCTGGCGACTTGCGCCTGCTGCTCCAGTTCCTTCTTCTCTGCTTCCATCTGCTTACGCTCGGTGATATCCATAAAGCTTGCCAGGGTAGCCCGTTTTTGTTTATATTCAACCGAGGTAACTACCTCCATAACCACTATTACCTTACCTTGTGCGTCAATGATTTTAAACTCATAAGGCCGGGAACGTTTCCCCTTTAACATCCCCACCGCATTTTGTCTGGCCATCTCCCTATCCTCAGGATGGACAGTAGCTAACAGGTCAGTGCCCAACAGGTCATCTTTATCAAGGCCAACTACTTTCTGAAAATATGGATTAACAAATTGGAATTTCCTATCCTGGACAATATAGACGCCAATCTGCGAACTATTTGCCAGCGTGCTGTACAGTTCCTCTGCCTCCTTGCGCTCGGTGACATCACGCCCGAGGGCGACGGAGCCAGTTGGGGTGCCATCCTCATCAACCAAGTTTCGGGAGTTCCATGAAATGACTCTGGTCTGGCCATCTTTGGTACGGATAGTTGTTTCGAAGTTCTCCACAGCCTCTCTTTCAATGATGGCAGCGGCTTTTGCGGTGATTTCCCTCTGGTATTCCTCATCAGGATAGAGCCATTTCCATATCTTGCCGTGCCCTATGACCTCTTCTGCCGAATAGCCGCTGATTTCTTCGGCGGCTTTGTTCCAGAGCACCACATTGGCTTTCTCATCAAGCACGTCAATCCAGACATTAGCATTATCAAGAACTTTTTCTTGGAGCTGGCTTAGCTTGTATACCTCCTCCTCCATCTCCTTGCGCTCGGTGATGTCTTCATAGGTGACTAATTGTTGGCCCTTGGACAAAGTAATAGGTCTAAACTGGATATCTTTTGTTGAGCCGTCTTTACAGGTCACTATGAAGGTCTGAGGTCGAGCTTCAGCAACCCCTGCCTTTCTTAAGTCATTCAGCCACGAAGCAATAACCTTCCGGCGGTATTGCTGGTCGGGATATGCTTTTTCGAGCCACTCTTTACCTGTGGGAATATCTTTAAGGGTATACCCGAAGATGTCGGTGAACCTGGCATTAACATACTCATAAGAGCCTTTTTGGTTTAGAAGGCTTACCCCGAAGGGGATATTGTCCAGTAAAGTCTGGAGCTGTTCTTCTGCCTGCTTGCGCTCGGTTTCTGAGACTTCCACTTCGGCGATTCGCTGGTGCATTTCTGCCAGTTCACTGATAAGCTGTTCTTTTGTCTTATCTTCACCCTTTGTCATCTTACTTGTTTCCTTACATCCGCCGATTATTTCCCCGACGGGGGTTTTTGGGGGCTATCGCTTGTGGCTCCTCTTTAAGCTCTACTTTATTTGCCTTCATTAGGATTTTATTCAGGTCTTCCTCGGTGAACAATCTCCATCCCCTCGTGTCCCGGCTCAGTTTTTTCAAGACACCTGCTTTCAGCCAGCGGAAGAGGGTAGCTCGACTGATGCCAACCTTCCTGGATGCTTCTAAAGTTCTGTAGTATACCTTCCCATTGATTTCTACTGGCATAAGTAAAGCCTCCTGACCATAAGCAATTTTGATATAACTCGAGTATATATAAATTAAAAGTATATATGAATCAAATCACAGCCGCATCACAAAAGCAAGGCAAAACCTCACAAAAATGTCACAGATGGAGCGTAACTTGAAAGGGCTTGTGGCGGTGAGACATAAGAATAATCGAGATTTACTGAGCAAATGTAGTTTGGGGCGCAACAATTCGCCCAATTGTGACTTGACTTTACTTCCTCCTGAAACTTTGCCGATATCCCAAACAGAGGTGAAACTATGTGACTATGTGTATGTAGAGTGTAGTTAAAACTTTGGAGAGGTGTGGTACTGGATTAGCCCATCAACAAGTGTATAATCTATCTAGCGGATAATCCTGATGATAAGTAGAAGAAGCGGAGGAATTAGCAAAGACGAAAACAGAATTACAGGAAGGCTTGCCCCGGCAAGTTGAGCTATCAAGGCAATCACACTGGCTGCAACTGAATAAAATACAAGCTCTTTAACCAACGTCTTGACTCCGTATTCCCCGTCTCAACCCACGACTCCCATTGCTACCAATACTCATGATATTCCTAGTAGCGACAAAATGACAAATTGGAAGCGTTATTGGTTTGAAGCTAGGTTAAAATTACGCTAAAAAGTGTAATCTAGGCAGATTGTTGGCAGTGCTAAACGATGTTTCCAGAAATTCTGTTGACGGCGACGACAATCTCTCCAGGTAACCGGAACAATCTGACCTTTACTTTGCTTTTTACCGTATATCCTGCTTCCCTTAGGGATTGTTCCACGTAGATTGGTCTGCAATCAACGTATTTTGGCCATTTGTTGTGGATCCATTCATAAAGCCTCGAGAATATTGACTCTCCGTTCTCCTTGGACATACTGACAACTACAAGCCTGCCCTCCGGTTTAAGCACTCTCTTTATCTGTTCGAGCACCTTCGGAATATCAGGAGTATCAAAGAGCTCAAGGGTAAAGCTCATAAATATGGCGTCAAAAGTGCTGTCATCAAATGGTAGAGCCGCTGCATCCCCACAAAATAGCTTGACTCTATCCTCAAGGCCTGCTTTTTCTAGCCTTTCCTTCGATCTTTCCATCATGCCGGTGGAAAGATCGATGCCGTAGGCTTTCCCCTTTGGGCCTACGGATTCTGCTATCCGCTTCAGGCAGTGTCCCGTGCCGAAGCCAATTTCCAGCACGGTCTCGCCCTCTTGTATGCCTAGACGGCTTAGAGCCATCCCCGCATACTTTTGCTCGAACGCCCCCGTCAGGTAGTCATAATACCTGCTGATCCTGTCGTAGGATCGCTTAGCTTCCTCTTTGGTTCTGGGGACCGGAAGTATGTCCGGGGCCTTTGACTCGTTTTCTTTATTCATTTCTCCTGACCTAAGCCTACCATACCGCGGGATAGGCATAAAGAGCATGTAGCTTCGCCCACAGTGCGGCGAGACTTAACAAAATGGACTATTGTTACCTGGCAGGTCGCATTAAATTAGGGGAAACAGGGCCTTCTCATGGAGACTTATTATCTTGGCGGTGGAATCTTAGACCTGTGTCTATTTTATTAAATCCCAGCCCTTTTGTTTAGCCAGCAGTTCCAATTGCTCATCTGGGTAGACGGCAATGGGATTACCTACAAGATTCAAGGTGGGAAGGTCACGAATACTATCACTATATGCGTAGCTTAGAGTCAGGTCAGTGTTTGCCCAACATTGGGAAATGAATGCTTTAATCTTTTCTGCTTTTTCCCTTCCCAACAAGAAGGGTTTTGTGATTCTACCGGTGTAGCGGCCATTGGTGAAGTCCAGAGCGGTGCCAATACATCGATCCGCCCCTACCTTACTTCCTATGGCATTTAGCAGAGGCTGATAAGCTCCAGAGGCCAGAATAATGAAATGCCCTTTGGCCTTATGTTCCTTTAGCCGCTCCATGATATCCTGCCTGAGTTTTCCCAACACATCATTCTTTACGATCAAGGAACAAAGGCGCTGCATCTGGGTCTCAGTAAGGCCAGACATCAAACCAGCAATGTCTTCCATCCACTTGATGTCGAATTTATCTCGGTGGTAGATTCGTAATCTGGATAGAAGCCACAAGTGGTAGTGGGTAATGTAGAACTTGACTAAAAAGAAGGCCCCCTTCAGGTGTTTCAGGTAGTGCTTGGCCAGGGGTTTCCACATACGGTCGGGGAATAAGGTGCCATCTAAATCAACAATAACTGTAATTCTTTTCACTACTTACCTCCTCACCACCAGTATACCTGCCGTATCGCAGCTTAAACATATTCTACAGCAAACGATCGAACTTAACCAATCTCCTTGGGAAGTAAACGCTGAACTATCCAATCACTTTACCGCCAGTAACCAATTCGCCCAATCGTTTGTTAGGGCAGGATGGCAATATTAACGTGTGTGAGAAGCCAGATATCGCAGCTGCACTCTCAGATCACGCAATGAGAACAGAAGGTACCACAATGGCTATGAGGCCTGTGACAACGACCGTGAGAAGGAACAAATTATATCTGGTGCTGTAGTTGCTTAAAAGAGAAACGTCATAGTATCCTTCTACACCCTGATCTTTGTACATTTTAAGCAACCCGTTTATCAGCTTTATCCTTGTTTCCTTCCCTCTTAACAACCCAACTACTACAACAAAGTTGACTACTATCACCAGGCAGACAAACGTGAAGAACACTATCCATGTAGTGGTATCGGTGTCCCTCCCACTAGCAACACCTGAATTAACTCCTAGAGCGATCAGATTGAGAAGGATTGCAGTCAGGATGAAGATCGTGTCAGTGCGCGTGTTCTGCTGGAGTTCGGTAATTATATGCTCATGAACTCGCTCAATCATATTCCCTCCTCGGTGGATACGGTCTTCTTTACGCTGGTTAGTACGTAGATTATTCTATTCTTGAGGCCTTGTCAATCATGAGAGGAGCCGAACATTACAGCAGCATAAATGGATTGCCTTTGCATAAAGAGACGATGCTCGTACTAGAAAAGGGGCGACAAACCGCTGCGAGGTGCCCTGAGGTCACAACATAAGCTATTGTGCAATGTATAAAAGCTGGGAGTATTTCTTGTGCCGTTTACTTCTGAGACGGTCACATCTTCGCTATCTACCCCGCGTGTTCACAAGGATGACGCCACAAAGCGAAAGGAATCCGCCTGTCAAGGAGAGAATAACGGGCAGCTCCTCCAGCCAGACCCAAGCGATTAGGATGGCTAAGACGGGTGAAAGGTTAAGGAAGCTGGCTACAATTGAGGCCGGAGCCCGCGAGAGCGCATAGGTCCAGGTCACGTAAGCCAGTGCAGCGGGAAAGACCCCCAGATAGGCCACAGCTAAAGTCGCGTCGAGCGGAGCTGCCCGTATTGCTTGAGCTAGGCCGGGAAAAAAGACCAGCAAGAAGAACGCACCTGCCCAAATGGCGTACGTGGTAAACTGAAGAGCACTGTACTTTTTCAAGTAGCGCTTTTGGAAGACAAAATACAGGCTCGTAGAGAAGGCTGCCAGAAGGATCAGGAAAGCTCCCGGATCGAACTGCAGCCCCTCCCCTTCGCCCAGAGCGATTAGAACCACTCCTAGAAAGCTGACTGCTATGCCCAGCCACCCCCAGACTCTAAGCCGCTCACCCAGAAAGATTACGGCTAAAAGGGCAGTGCATATCGGGGCAAATGCGATCAAGAGACTCGCCGCTCCCGCAGTCACGCTGACCTCCCCATAAGCCAGTGCCGTATGGTACACGGTGATACCCAGAAAGCCTAATAGGAGGATGGCTGGCAGATCCCGTTTCTCAGGCAGGCGCATCCGGGTCAGCATGGCATACACTGCCAGCACTGCTGAGGCCACCAGGAAACGAAAGAGGGCTAGGTGTCCTGGAGCGTAGGCTTCAAGACCAGCTCTAATTCCGGCAAACGCCGAGGCCCAGAACAGGAGGGTCACGCCAAGCGCTGTCAGGGTGCGGGCACCCATTCGTGTTTTCACCTTACCCGGTGCCACCGTTCCTTGTTACAAATTCCTATTTATCGATATTAAACAGTTAGTCAGAAGGTCGCCCCTAATGGATTAAGCATACCTATACAGATGTGATAAGCCCGCTTTCAACATGGTTTCCTGCAATATTTACTACTGAAAAATATACTAGCTGTCGAGGAGATACTCCTTCTATTATTCTTCGAGCCCTCAATTATCTGTTGTCAGCTACCTTGCATGTTATTATAACCCGTATGGCGGTAGATCCAGGCCCCACCAACCTTCAGGGTCCTTACCGTAACCGGGGTCGGTGTCCAGCTTTCTGAACATTCCGTTAAACACCGGTGTAGTAGATACAGTCTGCCTCACCAAATTGTGTATATGTATAAACGACTTATCTAGCTTGGAGAAGGGGCAGGCAGCCAGACAGATGCCGCAATCATGCCCGCCTATCCTCAACCAATGTGAAAAACAATTGGGTGCCTTCTCATAGTATGTCTTGATTCCAGGGTTGTTCCAGGGCCCCTGTGCTTCCCATGAGGGCTCTGTTTCCGTACTAAGAGCGTTGCTGGGACAGACCTCGGCACACTTCTTGCAGGTACGACAAAAGCGGAATATACCGGCATCTATGGGCCTGGTCGGAGCCAGCGGCAAATCGGTAATTACCTTGTATACCCGCACCAGGGGGCCCCACTTTGGAGAAATCATCCTGTTCAAACAGCTTAACTCGCCCAGCCCGGCCAGTACGCCAAAGCCAGGGCTATTACCAGAGGTACCCATGTTGCCGTCAGCCAGGCACTGATAGCCAAGCCTATTTATAAACTGCTGGAGGCGAAGCTGGACTGAAGTACCCTCAGAATAGGCCAGCGAAGAGGCCGCCGTAGCCAGTGCTGCCGGTGCTGTGGCCAGGGAGAGCGGAGACATCCGGATGGTGTAGACAATAACCCATTTCGCTTTATAGGGTATCACCTTCTTCTTTTTCGTCTCGTAAGCCTTGTCTACATCCTCAAATTCCCACTTCCTGCCGTCCCAACCATCAAATTCGTAGATCAGTTTACGGGTATTTTCGTCGAGTTCTACCACGCCAACGGAGTCGGCTCCATAAAGTTTGGCTGCGGCCCGAACCATTCGCGTATTTTCCTCGGGTGTGCCCTCATAGCGAGGGTAGTCAAGGTCGTTGGGTATGCCCGACATATCGAAAGGAACCATTAGCCCGGGACCGAGGAATGAATGCTCTGTGGTTAAGAGTGATGTTAGCCATCCACCGGCGACAAGTGCCTTTTCCCTAAGAGTGTACCCCGGCTCGTTTTCAAGTATAGATTTTGTACCGGCCTCTATAGCTTGCCCCCCCAATTTCATAGCATTATCGGGACCTACAGCTTGGGAAAAACCATTGACAAACATGATATTACTGGAATCAAATCGCTTCATCTGGCCCCAGTCAATCTCCACGGTGGGTTTATCGACTTCCTTTATCCACCATGGCAATTTCCGCTCTGCCGCTGGTGATGCCTTGACCTCATCAAGGTCGCGGTATTGTGAAGAGCCTGGGCTACCACCATCAGTGTCTCCCTCCGACACAGGTGTCTTCATGAACCCTCTCTTACTCTGTGAAATGTGATACTTCATAGCTACTTAATCCTTTCTATTTCCACCCGTTCCCATTGCCTCCTCTAAGTATTTCCCGTTCATTTAGTATTGAGGTATATTAACCTGCCCCTACACTTTGTTGAATTCGTTTTAAAACTGAAGCTTTAGATTATTTGTACCATTTCTACCATTGAAATTGCCTATGTTGGAAAATTGACTTATGAGCTTACCCTTTAGCTTGGGTTGCTAACCCATTCCTTCAGCCATGGTGCTAACCACGCCAAAGCGCCGATACCAGCTACGACCCATTGCAAGACATACATATGGCCTTCTTTTTTATACACCATCAGTCTCATGGTTTATTAATAAAAGGGAAATTGCCCCCCGGAAAGAACTGCCATTTTAGCACAAGCAATACAGCTACAGTATACTCTCCAATGAGTTAAAGTAAAACTATCTTAATGTACTTGAAAATAAGTCAATTTGCGCTGACAAGAGCTTATGGGGAATGGATAATTGGGTGGGTGGTTTGGAGAAAACAATTGGCTCCAGCCTGCCGCCGGCGCATTATCTCCCTGATGTTACTCCAGGGAAACCTCTGCTCCGTACTCTGGTATTAATATCTCCCAGTCCGTTTTCTCGTGCAGGAATTCCCCGAAGCTCTGGGCTGCCCTGGCTTCCCCATGAGTAATAAATACATGCCGGGGGGCTCTTTTCAGTCCTGAAATCCAGCTGAAGAGCTCGTTTCTATCGGCATGGGCGGAGAAGCCGTGTATTTGAGCAATTCTTGCCCGGACGGGATAGTTCTGTCCCAGAATCCGCACGGTCTTACTACCTTCGACAATATGCCTGCCAAGTGTACCCGCTGCCTGATACCCCACGAAGAGGATGGTGCTCTCTTTTCGGGAAATATTGGCTACGAGGTGGTGTTTTATTCTTCCCCCGGTACACATTCCGGAGCCAGCTATTATTATGGCAGTTCCTGCTATGTGGTTAATTGCCTTTGATTCATCTGTGGTATGGCTCATTGTAAGACCGGGAAAATTGAAGGGCGAGTTGTGCTGGCGTACCAGGATGCTCATATCCCTGTCAAATAACTCGGGGTGATGTTTGAATATTTCCGTAATGCTCATTGCCATAGGGCTATCAACGAAAACCATCAGGTGTGGTATACGGTCTGCGAGCAGCAGTTCATTCAAATACCACATTACTTCCTGGGCTCGTTCCAGAGCAAAACTGGGGATAACTATATTTCCCCCGGCGCTTTGCGTAGAATTTATGATTTCAGCAAGTCTCTTACTTATGTCCTCCGAGCTTTCGTGTAACCTGTCTCCGTATGTGGACTCAATCAGAACATAATCCGCCTCGTTAAAGAGGGTCGGGTCCTTTATTATCGGCTTGTCCTGCCTGCCAACGTCCCCGGAGAATAGAATTGTCCTCTTTTCCCCGTTTTGATTCACCGTGACCTTTATCATCGCTGAGCCGAAAACGTGGCCGGCATCATAGAAAGTAGCTTCAAGTCCGCCGGCTATATGAACAGCCTCCCCATATTTCACCGGTGAGAATAGAGGGTTAGTAGCCGTGGCATCATCGACAGTGTAAAGTGGAGTTTCAGGGTAGCGTCCCTTCCGGCCCTCTCGCTTGTGCCTTTTTCTCTTGAATTCCGCGTCTTCTTGCTGCAGCCTGGCTGAATCCAGGAGCATGATTCGGGTTATCTCAGCGGTGGCAGCGGTGCCGTAAATTTTGCCACCAAAGCCCTCATGGGCCAGTTTGGGCAGCAGGCCACAGTGGTCGAGGTGAGCGTGAGTCAGGAGGACAGCATCCAGGGTACGGGGTGGAACGAGAAACGGCTCCCAGTTTCGATACCTGAACTCCCTTTCCTGATAGAGCCCGCAGTCCACTAAAATCCGGGCACTGTCAGTTTCCAACAAATACCGCGAACCGGTTACATTACGGGCTGCGCCCATGAAATTTAGCTTTAATTTATTCAACCCACTTCACCAGTTTGTCCAGATTTTCCCTTGAGGATTTGAAGCGGTTTACGGGACTCTCCCAGTCGGGGTAGCCCAGGGCGACGCCGATGACGACATTCTTATTCTCCGGAATGTCCAAAAGGTCTTTGATTTCATCTTCATAAGCGGTGATTAGGCCGATGGGGCACGTCCCCAGTCCAAGACCATGGGCACTGAGTATCAAATATCCCAGAGCTACCCCGACATCGACCATGCGTGCCTTGGAAAAGGAGTCATCAAGACAGATGATGATGGCAACGGGTGCCCCGTAGAATTTACAGCTCCCCTCATTGGTGAACTCCTCGAAGGAGACGCCTGTTTGTTCGAGATATGGTTTCATAGACTCGTAAGTTGCACTTCCTCTCCGGCTATAAGCTTCGGGGAGAGGTTTAACAGTCCCCGGGCTGCATGAAATCTGTTTTTCCCGGTATGCTTTAAGCAACCCCCGGCTTAGTCTCTCCTTCTCTTCGCCAGTCACTACAAAAAAGTCCCATGGCTGGAGGTTGATTGCAGAGGGGGCATGAATTGTGAATCTTAGAATCTCTTCGATTGTCTCCTTAGGGATTGGGTCAGGCCTAAAAGCCCTGATACTTTTTCTCTCTCCAATCGCTTGAAAGATATCCATTGTTTTTGCTCCTTTTCCCGTTCGCTCTTCTTATTGAAAATACATTAGAGTTCTTCCGGTTGTCAAGGCAGGCGGGATAGGAGCTGTTATCCCGGGGTAAGACTTGAAGCTTGACATTGTCGTTCTGATTATCTGAAAATGAGTAGGCGTGAAGTTTGGGAGTGATTACTCAAAAATAGAAGGGGTTATTGAGAGATGCTGAGAGCAAAATTGTGGTTTCGTTGTGCGGTCGTGCATGACCCGGTTACCCCGATGGTGGCGCAGCCAGCCCTCATTGGCTGGGAAGCGAAATACCGGCAGATTGACCTTACAATCGAGAGGGCTTTCAAGGGTGAGGAACTGGTGCGGCGGATGAAAGGCTGGGTGACCATAGATGTAGCCATGGCTATTAAGATTATAAAGGAATTTGGGAGACTGAAGGTTTTGGACGATAAAGAGCTGGTCATCGAAGTGGAGGATATGGGAAAGCTTCACGGTCTCCAGAAGGCCCTTTATGATGCCTTTGGAAATGAAGTGGACGTCGAGATTAAGCATCGTTAAAGCTTGACGTGCCCGGATGGTTGGGCTAGGTTATACAAGGATATATGGAATACGAATACACCCCCGGGGAAGAGATTCGGTGGCGGATTAGGCGATTTCAGGGGCTGCTCCAGGAAAATGGAGTCGCCGCGGCTTTAATCTCCCAGAATGCCGACCTTTTTTATTTTACGGGTACCATCCAGCGCTCCTTCCTTTTCATTCCTGCCCGGGGTGAACCCGTCCTGGCAGTGACAGGAAACCTTGACCGGGCCCGGAGAGAGTCAAGATTAAGCCACATTGTTCCCTTAAAAAACGGCCATCAACTGGGCCAGGCCCTGGCTGAGTTTGGCCATTCGATACAGGGTCAGATTGGCCTGGAAATGGACGTCCTGCCGGTCAGGCACTATTTTACCCTGCGCCAGGACTTCCCCGGGGCAGACTTTCGGGATGTCTCGGAGCATATCAGGCAGGTGCGCATGATTAAATCGGAGTATGAGATTTCCCAGATTAGAAAAGGGGCTGAAATTCTAGATGATGTCATGCGGGAAGCCCAGGGCAGTATTCGTTCCGGGATGACCGAGCTTGAAGTCGATGCGCTGCTGGGGGCACTGGCCAGACGGCGGGGGCATCAGGGCCGCCTGCGCATGCGGGGATATAATCAGGAGATGTTTTACGGCCATATCTTCTGCGGGAGGATAGCTGCCCTCCCCTCATCCATGGAGACACCTCTGGGTGGTCTGGGGACTACCCCGGCTATTGCCCAGGGGGCAAGTTTTAATGCCGTTACCTCGAACGAACCGATTATCATCGATTTTGGGGTGGGAATTAACGGCTATGTAACCGACATGACCCGCACCTTTGTTGTCGGGAAACTGTCGGCAGAGCTTGAGGAGGCCTACTCCTTCGCCAGGGAGGTTAAGAGCTTCATGGAAGGCTGGGTTAAGCCGGGTCGGCAGTGCTCCTTACTCTACCGGGAAGCGGTGGAAATGGCACGCCGCCGGGGGTATGGGGACTACTTCATGGGCTATAGGGAAAGTCAGGCAGCTTTTATCGGGCACGGGCTCGGGCTGGAGATTGATGAGTATCCCCTGATTGCCCCTCACTTTCACCAGGAGTTTCAGCCAAACATGGTCTTTGCCTTCGAACCCAAACTCGTCTTCCCCGATGTGGGAGTGGTAGGGGTAGAGGACGATTACCTGGTTACCGAAGCTGGCGTGGAAAGGCTGACTACCTATGATGACCGGGTATTAACGATAGGTCTCCTTTGACAAAGGGAATAGGATATAATAAGCTGATATTAGCTGTTTCTTCTTAAATGAACGTTTGAGAGCAGCCATGCATTCCCCGATAGCTCAATCGGTAGAGCGAGCGGCTGTTAACCGCTAGGTTGTAGGTTCGAGTCCTACTCGGGGAGCCAGAAAGTTAAGCCTTCCCGTGATGTAATTTCCATTGAAGAAAGAGACAGGGTGCGTGGTGATATCAGCAATACTCCTGGCCGCCGGGGAATCAAAGCGCATGGGCAAGCCCAAGCAGCTAATGCCTTGGCATCAGGGCACTATCCTGGAGCGGGCTATTGATAACCTGCTGGAGTCGGCGGTAAGCGAGGTTGTCGTGGTGGTTGGATATCAGGCTGAAGAGGTGGTGAAAGTCATCGCTGCAAGACCGGTTGCGGTAGCGGTAAACCCTGATTATGAGCAGGGAATGAGTACTTCCATAGCAGCCGGGCTCCGTCTGATTGATAACCGTGCCGGGGCGGTTATGCTCGCCCTGGGTGACCAGCCGCTTATCGACAGCCGGACTATCAATCGGCTGTTAGACGAGTTCCATAACCATGATAAGGGTATTGCGCTTCCTGCTTATCAGGGCAGGAGGGGTCACCCGGTTATCTTTGCCATCAAATACAAAGCGGAACTGCTTAAGCTGACTGGCGATGCCGGGGGAAGGCAGATAATTAAAGACCACCCTGACGACATTCTTGAGGTAGCCGTTGACTCGGCAGGTGTTATCACCGATATTGATACCGGAGACGACTACCGTTCTCACCTTGGCTGACCGGTTACCCCACCTGCTATTTGTAAAGCTCTTCCTGGTGTGAGCTTGACAGAGTGGCTATATCGGTTGTAATATAGCGTTGATTGCGCAACTGGGACAAAAGACAGGTGACCAAGATACCAAGCTTCAGACCCCAAAAGCCCTCTCGCTTATCCCGCCACCCCGAACCTGGCTATGTGGTGAAAGGCAGAATATGGGTGGAAAAAGGCGGCGAATTGTATATGGGGTGGGGCAGGGTGATACTGCTGGAACGCATTGATGAATTTGGCTCAATTGCAGCGGCGGCCCGCTCGATGAGGTTAGGTTACCGCAACGCCTGGCTGTGGGTGGAATCGGTCAACCGCCTGGCACCGGCACCACTGGTGGAGAAGAGCACTGGTGGGGCTGGAGGGGGGTATGCCAGGTTAACCGATGAGGGACGGAAAGCTATTAAGCAGTATAAGGGATTGCGAGCCAGGTTTGCGGAGTTCTTGAAAGGGACAGGGTAGTTTTTTTAAGAAACGCTATATCAAATGCAATATAGCCGCTAATTCACCAAGTAAGGCTCAGAATTTTGTCCTGGTGCGATGGGGTAGGAAAGTTAATAGACAAGTTGAGCTAAGCGAAAGGAGGACAAACAAATGAAAAAGCTCCTCGTTTTACTCCTGGCGGGACTACTAGTTCTCATTCCCGCTAATGGATGCGCCAGGGGGGAACAAAAGACGATAACTGCTTTTTGTGGCTCGGCTAGCAAGCCGGCTACTGCAGAAGCCGCCCAAGTGTTTGAGGAGAAGACAGGAATAAAGGTATATCTCAATTTCAGTGGCTCAGGAACCATGCTATCACAATTAAAAATTGCAGGGGAGGGTGACTTATATATCCCCGGTTCGCCCGATTATATGGTGAAGGCTGAAAGAGAGGGGGTTGTTTATCCTGACTCTGTAAAAATAGTCTCCTATTTAGTCCCTGCCATTCTGGTTCAAGGTGGCAATCCCAGGAATATACAATCACTTTTGGATTTGGCTAAACCGGGAATTGAAGTGGGGATAGGAGACCCAGAATCGGTCTGTGTTGGGTTATATGCGTACGAAATACTGGAATATAATGGTTTGGTGGATAATGTACGAGAGGTAGGAACCATTGTTACACATGCTGAAAGCTGCTCCAAAACTGCCAGCCTTGTAGCCCTAAAATCTATAGATGCCATTCTGGGCTGGCGTGTTTTCTCCGAGTGGCACCCTGACACCATAGATGTGGTCTATCTCAAGCCAGAGCAAATCCCAAGGCTCTCTTATATCCCAGGGGCGATATCTACCTTTACCAAAGATGGAGGAAGTGCCCAGGAATTCCTGGATTTTCTGACCTCACCGGAGGGCCAAGAGATTTTTGCCAAGTGGGGATATATCGCTACCGAAAGCGAAGCCAGAAAATATGCCCCCGAGGCTGAAATTGGAGGGGAGTACAAACTTCCTAAGACCTATAAGCCACTAGTCAAATAGAAAGCCATTTGAGAGTATAAGTAATATGTTCAAAGTTCTAAAGGGCGTTGGTGGTGAGAGAGCATTTAACGGGGCAACCATCAGCGCTCTCGCCCTCTTATCCATATTCTTTGTTGGTATTGTAGTATCTTTGTTCACCTATACCGACTGGAATACCTTCATGTCTGCTCTGCTCTCCCACGAAATCCTGTTTGCTGTCGAGTTAAGCGTGGCTACTGCTACTGTAGCTGCTATTATCTCTATATTGATAGCCATTCCTGTAGCTTATGCCATCTCGCAGACAGAGTTTCCGGGGAAAGACATAGTTGATAGCATGCTTGATTTGCCCATTGTCATATCGCCTATAGCTCTAGGTGCCTGTCTACTGGTTTTTTTCAATACCCCGGTAGGTGCCGGGATTGATGATAACATAATGAAATTTGTTTTTGCCGTACCCGGTATAATCTTAGCCCAAATCACAGTTATTAGTGCTTTGGCTATCAGGTTACTTAAGTCTACCTTTGATAGTATCGACCCTAGATATGAACAGGTAGGCAGGACGTTGGGCTGTAGTAAACTAGAGGCATTTTTAAAAGTTACCTTACCTCTGGCGAAGGATGGGCTAATTGCTGCTGGCATTCTAACTTGGGCCAGAGCTGTAGGCGAATTCGGCGCAACCGTTACCCTTGCCGGGGCGACTGCCATGAAAACAGAGACCCTACCCATTGCTATATTCTTGAGCCTAGCCTCCGCCGATGTAGAAAAGGCGATAGCTGTGATTTTTGTGCTGGTCATAATTGCTGTGGTTGCCTTAATCGCTATGCGGAAAATCATCGGTAGAAGGTATCCAATATGATTGAAATTAAAAACCTTTCCATAGATTTAGACGACTTCTTTCTAAGAAACATAAACCTGACTATTGGTGATAGGGAATACTTTGTCATCCTGGGACCAACCGGGGCGGGGAAGACGGTTCTTATTGAATGCATTGCCGGACTCCATCGTATCAGACAGGGAAAGATATGGATAGATGGAAATAATGCCACACACCTGGCACCTGAAGAGAGGAGCATAGGTTATGTACCTCAAGACTATGTGCTATTTCCTTTTCTAAACGTGGCTGACAATATAGCCTTTGGCTTAAGGCAAGCAAAATACCCAAAAACTGATATCGAAGAAAAAGTTAAAACTTTAGTAAATCTAATGGGCGTCTCTCATTTGTTGCATCGAGATACGCGTTCTTTAAGTGGTGGTGAGAAACAGCGGGTAGCTTTGGCTAGAGCCCTGGCTCTCTCCCCTAAGGTTCTACTTCTGGATGAACCATTGAGCAGCCTGGACTTGCAAACCTCTAAATACTTGAGGCTGGAGCTACGCCGGATTCACAAGGAGCTAGGGATTTCTACCCTTCATATAACCCATAACCAGGTGGAAGCGGAAGAGGTCGCCGACAGAATCGGCATCCTCAATATGGGCAAGTTGGAGCAAGTAGGTAAGCCACGAGAGGTATTTTTTTATCCTGAAAGTAAGATAGTTGCTGATTTTACTGGAGCACCAAATATCCTGGACTGTGACTATTGCCGCACCGTAGGGCGGGGACTAACGGAGGTTAGTTGTGGCGGGCTGCGCGTAGTTCTGCCCCATGATGGTGGCCGAGTTGAAAGGATTGCTCTATTTCCCCGAGATATTTATATTTCCGCTGCTCAGCCTCCAGGACCACAGGTGAACCGATTTAAGGGGACGATCACCAATATTAAATCCTCCGGTGCTACGGTGAGGCTCGGGGTCGAAGTGGGAGAAAATACCCTACAGGCAGAAATGCCTCATGATATTTTTGAAGATATGGATTTAACGGTAGGTAAAGAGGTCTTCTTAATATTAAAACTAAGAAGGATAAGAGTCTTTGAAGGTAAAGATAGCCGATGAACGAAAGGAAGGGGGCAAATCGATGAAAAAGCTCCTCGTTTTACTCCTGGCGGGACTACTGATTCTCATTCCTATTGGCGGATGCACTCCAAAAGAAGCGGTACCTATCGGGGTGGCGGTTGAATTTATGGACCATGCCGCCTGTGCCTATATAGCTCAGGACAAGGGATGGTTTGAGGATGAAGGGCTGGAGTTGACCGCTTATGAAAGCTATGTAACTGGCATGGCCCTGGTAGCGGCTTTAGCCCGGGGTGACATTGATGTTGCCTATATCTGCCTGGTGCCGGCCATAAATGCTTATGCCAACGGTAAGGTGCCGCTAAAGGTCGTGGCCGGGACACATAAGTATGGCTATGGACTGGTAGTCAATCCTGATAAGGTAAAAACCATTGCTGATTTAGAAAAGCCTGGTATTCGCCTTGGCTGCGTTAGGGAAGGCGGTGCCGTTGATGTACTCCTCCATAAGACGGTAGATAAATATAATCTTGATGAAAGCAAGATATTGGATAATATTCAGCGGATGAATCCGCCAAAACAGGCGCTGGCTATCCGAATGGGGCAGTTGGATGCTGCCTTCCTCCCCGAGCAGTGGGCGACTATGGCTGAGGAGTCTGGTTTTGAAATGATGCTGATGAGTCAGGACGTCTGGCCGGAGATGCAGGGGAGCGTGCTGGTGGTTAAGGAAGACTTGATAACTAACCGTCCTGAGGTGGTGAGAAAGCTGGTTAAGGTATCGCAAAAGGCAACGGACTGGGGTAACCAGCATCCCGGCGAGGCAGCCGAGGTTGTGGCCATGCAACTAGGGGCTGTTGGCGGGAGTCTTTTCCCGGCTAAGGCAGCCGAGGTAGCTGTCCAGCTGGAAATTACCCCCGAAGTACTGCTGCGGTCTATGGACAGGCTGGACTACACCACTGATATCGATGCCAGCGTAGTCCAGCAAACAATAGATTATCTGGTTGAGCTGGATTATATAAAAGCTAGCTTTAGTGCCGGGGATATTCTGGATTTGAGATTCATTGAAAGTGAATAGGTTTAAGAGACTCAGACCGGGGTGGGGGATATTACCCGTAGTCGTATTTCTGGCGATATGGGAAATGGTCGCCCGGCTGAACTTAATCCCGGGGCAGTTCTTCTTCCCTCCTTTCTCCACCGTGGTAATGGAGTTCTATTACCTGACAGCTAACGGAGTACTGGGGGAGAACTTCGTTGCCAGCCTGGTACGAGTCCTGATTGGTTTCTGCGCTGGCTCGATTGTAGGCATAACTGTGGGCGTGGTAATGGGGTGGAGGGAAAATATAAATAAGGCGCTCAATCCCGTTATCAGCCTCTTCTATCCTATTCCCGCTCTCGGCTGGCTGCCGCTGCTCATGCTGTGGATTGGCATAAATGAGGCACTGCCGATTGCCATCGTATTCATCTGCTCTTTTTTCCCGGTCCTCTATAATACCGTTACCGGCATTAAGAACGTGGATAAGGACTATATCCAGGTAGCCAGGACGCTGGGAGCATCGGACGTTAAGATTCTGACCACCGTAGTGATGCCGTTAGCCCTCCCCAATATTTTTACCGGGCTGAGATTGGAAGCCGGCATGGCCTGGCGGGTGATAATAGCCGCCGAGATGGTAGCCATCCCTACCGGCATCGGCGCCTTGATGATGAGGGCGGAGAGCCTGATTCGTATTGACATAATAATTGTCTGTCTGATAGTATTGGCAGTCATGTGTCTCTCCTTTGAGAAGTTTTTTACCTATCTGGAAGAGAAAGCGACTGCCAGGTGGAGATAATATGCCTTCTATCAAACTTAAGAATATAAGTAAATATGTTTGCCGTAACGTAAGCCTGGAGATATTTGATAGAGAGCTGCTGGTGTTACTGGGCCCGAATGGCGCCGGAAAGACCACCCTGGTCAATATTATCGCTGGACTGACCGATTACGAGGGGTCGGTGTTGTTTGATGATGTGCCGGTGGATGGACTCCCGGCCAGCAAAAGAGGTGTGGGGTACCTGTTTCAGGACCTGATCCTGTTCCCTCACCTCGATGTCGCTGCCAATATTGCCTACGGGTTGAAAGCCCAAAAGCACCCCGTCAGCGAGGTAGAAGCTAGAATAGATAGGCTTCTCCGGGTGATGAAGATAAAACACCTCTTGCAGCGTTACCCCAAGCACCTCAGTGGCGGTGAGAAGCAGCGGGTAGCTCTGGCCAGGGCTCTTGCCCCATCACCCCGGGTACTGCTTCTGGATGAACCGTTATCCAGCCTTGATGCCCAGACTGCCAAGTATCTGAGGACCGGGCTAAAGCAGCTTCAACGCCGGTTGGGGCTCACAACCGTATATGTGACCCATGACCTCCAGGAGGCCGAGGAAATGGCGGATAGGATGGCCATCCTTGAGGGTGGTCACCTGGAACAAATAGCCAGACCGGAGGAGATTCTCTTTTACCCCGGTAGTGAAAAGGTCTCCGATTTCATTGGGGCACCAAACATTCTGGACTGCGACTACTGCCACAGCCTGGGGCAGGGGGTTATGGAAGTCGGTTGTGGAGGACTGTCGGTAGTCGTTCCCCACGATAGAGATTCGGTTCACAGAATTGCTTTTTCCCCCAGAGATGTGTATATATCTGAGACTAGACCACCGGGACCGGGGGTGAACCGGTTTAAAGGGACTGTCACCGGTATCAAGTTAGCCGACGACGCCGTTAGAATTGAGCTTAAGGCAGGAGAGAATAGCCTGCTGGCGGAAATACCCCACCATATCTTTGAAGATATGGACCTGGCGGTGGGCAAAAAGGTCTTCCTGATATTGAAGCTGAGGAGAATAAGGGTTTATGAAAACAGGGACTTATGACATAATCAAAGAGGAATTTGCGAGAATCATAAAAGAGAATGCCCTTGAGTCAGAGAAAGTGGTGATTGAGGCAGTGCCGCTTTCCGCTGAGGAGGCTATCGGCAACCCGGAGGACAGGGACTACCCGCTGATAGTCGGTGTCGAACGTCTGATGCAGGCTAAATTCAAGGGTTATCGAGGGCAGGCGTTCACTGACATGTATGGTGACTTCAGTGGCCGACTCGCTGATGTCATGGCCATGGACCTGACCAATAATTTCCGCAGGGCCATCTTTATCTCCAGCCTCAATGCGGTCTTGAGATACCTGGGACTGGTAACTAAGACGATACACTGTCGGGATAACGAGCCCCGGCAGTGCAGTCATGAACTGGTAGGATATATAGAAAAAAACTATGGCCGTCCTAAAGTAGCGATGGTCGGTCTTCAGCCAAGGATGGTTGAAGCCTTGTCCGGGCGGTTCGAGCTAAAAGTAACCGATATGGACCAGATTAATATCGGTAGCGAGAAGTTCGGGGCAGTAATTGAGGGCCCGGAGAGCACCCCGGAGCACCTCGAGTGGTGTGATATCGCCGTGGTAACCGGTACCACTATCGTTAATGATACTATTAGCCAGTTCAGAATAGCTAAGCCGGTTGTGTATTACGGGATTACCATATCCGGGGCAGCTAAACTGCTGGGTTTAAACCACTTCTGTTACTCCGGACACTAGGAGGCTTAAGGTGAAATTTCTGAATATGGTTAAGTCGAGGTGATGATGAAGCTAGATGACTTGGTGGTATTAATCAGGGGAGGCGGTGAGGTAGCCAGCGGGGTGGCTCACCGCTTGTTTCGTGCCCATTTTAAGGTCTGCCTGACCGAGGTGGCCTGCCCTCAGGCGGTTAGCCGGGGAGTCACCTTCTCTGAGGCTATCTATGATGGTGAGAAGGAAATCGAGGGAGTAACGGCCAGGCTGGTCAAGTCCGCCGGTGAGATACCCGGGGTGTGGCATGAGAATAAGCTGCCTATCATGGTTGACCCGGAGCTAACAACCAGGGGCGCTCTTTACCCTGATGTGCTCATTGATGCTATTATGGCCAAGAGAAACCTGGGAACAAAGATTAGTGATGCTCCCCTGGTAATCGGGCTGGGCCCCGGCTTCCGGGTGGGGAGAGATGTCCACCTGGCAGTGGAGACCAACAATAGTGAGAGCCTGGGCAGAGTAATCCTTGAAGGCGAAGCAGAAAGCGATACCGGAATTCCCATTGCCATTGGCGGCTTGACTTTTGAACGGGTGGTGCATTCACCCGGAGATGGCCTCTTTCTGGCCGATAGGGAAATAGGAGACCTTGTTACCGCTGGTGAGGTGATTGCTTCGGTAGGAGGGCAGGAGGTTAAGGCCCCGATTGATGGTGTGCTCCGGGCCCTGCTCAGGGGCGGAATACAGGTAGAAAAGGGAATCAAGCTGGGTGAGGTAGACCCCACGGGAGAGCGCGAACCGTGTTACCGGATTAGAGCCAGGATAAGGGCTATTGCCGGAGGGGTCCTGGAGGCAATCCTGATGCGCTTTAACGTTTAGTGATGACACTCAAAGAAGCTCTGGGTATTAAACCCGGTGAAGTGATAAGCCTGGTCGGCGGTGGGGGTAAGACAACCCTCATGTTTGCCCTGGCCCGGGAATTAACCTCGACTGGTAACCGTGTCATTACTACTACCACCACCAGGATTTTGGAGCCGTTATCATTCGAGACCCCGCTTCTTCTCCTCGAAGCAGATGAACAGGAGATGATAGGACGGTTGCTCCGGAACCTGGCTGACTACAGTCATATTACACTGGCCAGGGAAAGATTGGCTTCAGGGAAGTTGAAGGGAATCAGTCCCGGGTTGGTAGTTGAGTTAGCCAGTCTAAATCAGGTATCCTGCATTATCGTGGAGGCGGATGGGGCAGCTCAGAGGTCTTTAAAGGCACCAAATCTCACAGAGCCGGTAATCCCGGATGCTACTTCTCTGGTCATCCCGGTAGTGGGAATCGATGCCTTGGGCTGCCGCCTGACCGGGGAGAATGTCTTCAGACCGGAACTTGTCTCTAAATTGCTCGGGCTGCCGCTGGGTGAGGTTATCTCGGCAGAGTCCATTGCTTTTCTAGTAACTCACCCCCGGGGTATAATTAAGGGGAGCCCCGGTGGGGCTAGAATCATTCCTTTCATTAATAAGGTAGACCTGGACAGAGGTCTCTCGCAGGGAAGGGATTTGGCCGGCAGGATTCTGGCGATGAGACACCCCCGGATTAAGCGGGTCGTGCTGGGCCAGGTCCAGTCACCGGAGCCAGTGATGGAAGTTATTCCAGGGGAGGTCGTATGACGGACATCTATCAGGAATTAGCCAGAATTAGAGCCGAGGGAGAGGAGGCAGCCCTGGCGACTGTCATTTCCGCCGGTGGTTCCACTCCGCGGGAAGAAGGTGCCAAGATGCTGGTCAGGGTTGATGGCAGCATCCTGGGTTCGATTGGCGGTGGTAATATCGAAAAACAGGTAATTGAGGAAGCTGTTAAGGTAATAAAAAGGGGGAGGCCGCAGCGTCTCGATTATCACCTGAAGGAAGGGGAAGAGGTGGGGATGATATGCGGTGGTGACATGGAGGTCTTTATTGAACCGATACTGTCGACACCTACCATGTATATCTTTGGCGGTGGTCATATCGCTCTCTGCCTGGCTGAGATGGCCAAGCTGGTAGGCTTCAAAATAGCGGTAATTGATGACAGGGAAGAATTTGCCAGCTCACAGAGATTCCCCGACGCAGAGCTGACCATGGTCGGAGACTTTGCTGAAGCCTTTCAGAAGCTGGAAATAGATAAATCGAGCTACATTGTAATTGTTACCCATGGCCACAAGGGTGACGAAGTTGTGCTGGAAGGGGCGCTCGCTACCCGGGCTAAGTATATCGGCATGATAGGGAGCAAGACTAAAAACAGGGTAGTCTTCTCTCACCTGCTGGCTAAAGGGATACCGCAGGAGCAGTTGGATAGGGTTCATGCCCCCATTGGCCTGGAGATATATTCCCAGACCCCGGAGGAAATAGCGGTTAGCATCCTGGCAGAGGTAATAAAGGTTAGAAGGTCCCCGTCTCCCTGATAGGCGCTGGAGGAAGATAAGTATCCTGTGGCTGCCGAGCCAGGATTCGAACCTGGGCTAGAGGATCCAAAGTCCCCTGTGCTACCACTACACAACTCGGCATCTTACCTTTGGGTGGTGCCGAAGGCCGGGCTCGAACCGGCACGAAGGTTGCCCTTCAACAGTTTTTGAGACTGCCGCGTCTGCCTATTCCGCCACTTCGGCATCTCTGCGCATTTTCCCATTTTAAGCTAAACGAATGGGCGGTGCAAGAGAGCCTGTGTGCTTGTGATACCTTTCCTCAAACTTCCAGGCAGTTTTCCCACAGGCCATGAATGTTGCAGTAGGCAAGGGCAGAGAAAGCCTTGAATTCCGTCACCGGTACCTGAAACCTGACATTGGGGTTGGTGTAGGAAGGGGCAAAAGCAGCCCGACCGAGGTTTATCACCTGTCCGTCCCTCTTCACTCCAAATAGCTCAATCCAGGCGATATGATGCTCTACGGTGTTGGGGTGCGGTGTTTCTTTGCCGACCACCACGTGGACAATGTCGGTGCCACCTTCCCCTTTACCCTTACCGATTTCAATGACCGGGATATGCTTCTCTTTTCCCTCAGACTCCGCGCTTTTCAGTATATCCTGGAACTGCATAATTCACCTCCTTGCCCGCTGAATTCTTACCTGGTCAAAAAACATCTAGTAGTTCTCCGCCATAAGCTCGTAGTAGCTCTGGAGAAAGCCACAGGCAGGGCACTTCTCTGGTGGTTCGGTGCCCTCATGGACATAGCCACAGTTACGGCACTTCCACCTGACCACCTTGTCCCGCTTGAAGACCTTCCCTTCATTCAGATTCTTGAGCAAGGCAAGGTATCGTTTCTCGTGCTCTTCCTCCACTTCACCCACCTCTTTGAAGAAATCGGCAATCTCGCTGAAGCCTTCCTCGCGGGCTACTTGCTTGAACTCAGGGTACATCCGGGTATGCTCATAGTTCTCGCCTTCCGCGGCTGTCTTTAGATTTGCCTTGGTATTTCCGATTCCCTTGAGGAAGTCAAACTCCCTTTTAGCGTGTTCCCTTTCATTCTCAGCGGTCTCCAGGAATATCCCGGCGATCTGCTCGAAGCCTTCCTCTTTAGCTACCATAGCAAAGTAGGTGTACTTATTGCGAGCCTGCGATTCGCCGGCAAAAGCGGCAATAAGATTCTGCTCGGTTTTACTTCCCTTAAGTTCCATTTTTCTCTTCCTTTCATGATAGTATCGGTTTATGATTTCTAGACACGATATACTTTCCTTCATAATAAGGTCAGCCTACTAACAGGCTAAGGTATATCGTGCAAGGGTAACTACCGAATGAGGTAATTACTTTACTAGCTCCTCCCCCTTCTCGGTAATCCTATACTTATCATCCTCCTGGTTAGCTAAGCCAGCCTGTGCCAGTTCACGGAGCCCGCTCCTAACCCTAAACAGAGGTAACCCGGCGTCTTTAGCAATTTCTTCGGGAGACCCCAGTCCTGAGTTGAGAGCACGAAGCATCTTGGCACCTGACTCAGTAGGCTTACCATCAGGGCTAACGCAAGCCATAATATCCTCCTATTTTGTTTACAGCTTCTTCTTGCAGAGATACCAGTCCACGCATTCGTAACCCTGCTTAACACGCTCCTCAGCCATTTCCTGCGTGTTTGGTGGTGGCACTACCACCATATCACCCGGCTTCCAGTTGGCCGGAGTAGCTACGGCATTGGCGTCAGTCGTTTGCAAGGCATCTATTATCCTCAGTATCTCCTGCATGTTCCTGCCCGTTGTCAGTGGGTAATAGAGTATGGTCCTGATAATCTGTTTGTCATCAATTATAAATACGCACCTGACAGTCTCGGTCTTGCTCTGCCCCGGGTGAATCATACCATAGGCGAGAGAAACCTCTTTGCTGAGGTCAGCGATAATAGGGAATGGTATCTTTACTCCTGTTTTCTCCTCTACATTGCGCACCCAGGCAATGTGTGAAGAGACACTGTCAACACTCAATCCTAGAAGCTCCGCTCCTCGCTTTTGTAGTTCTGGGTAGATTTCAGCGAAGGCGATAAACTCGGTGGTGCATACCGGGGTGAAATCCGCCGGGTGGGAAAAGAGAATCAGCCAGCTTCCCTTAAAGTCCTCCAATTTGAGCACCCCGTGAGTGGTTACTGCCTCAAAGGCTGGAGCTGGTTCTCCCAGTCGTGGGAGACTGATTACTTGTTCCTTAACCTCTTCCATCTCATTTAGACCTCCTTCGTTTTTTACCGGAGCCTGTAAGCCAGAGTAACTGTCTTTTCATAATTACCTACCCCCTATCAGCAAAGTTCGGTCCCCTTAAACAAAGCCATGCTCTCGATGCTTTTCGGCAATAGTAGCTGCCAGACTGTCCAGTGCCTTTAAATCAACTTCTTTCGGAAAGCCCTTGCTTAGCACCGGTTCCAATATCTCTACCTTCAGGTTGGGAATCATCGCGGCGAGCTGCTCAACTGCCTTACCTCCCCAACTATAGGAACCGATGATGGAGATGAATTTAAGGTTGGGTCTTAAGGCATTCGCCAGGATGGCAGCGTAGGCAACATTCGGATGAGGACCGGTGAGAACAGTAGGTGTCCCGATAACAACTGTCGCCGCATCCACCAGGGCCATCGCCAGTTTCCCGATGTCCGTTACGGCAAGGTCAAACTGTTTCACCGTCACGCCCCTCCGGGCTAAAGCTCCGACAAAGTATTCCACCATCTTGCGGGTGCTGCCGTGCATCGAGATGTAGGGCAGTACCACGATGTTTTTTGGTTCGTCGAATGCCCAGCTATGATAGGCCTTCAGGATAAACTCGGGTCTATCGTGCATGGGGCCGTGGCTGGGAGCGATAATATCAATCGCGTAGTCTTTTACCTTCTCCAGGTTCTTCTGAATAGAGGTTCGGAAGGGCATCATGATTTCCGCGTAATACCTCCTGGCGGCTTCGTAGACCTGCCCTCCATCCCTGACATACAGGTCGGTTGTAGCCAGATGGGAGCCGAAGAAATCACAGGGGAAGAGTATCTTATCTTCCCTTAAGTAAGTAAGCATTGTCTCCGGCCAGTGAACCCAGGGGGCATGGATAAACTCCAGCGTTCTATCACCCAGCGAAATGGTCTCTTTATCGTTGACCGTTATAAACTTTGCTTCTGGAATCATGAGCAGGTCGATGAGCATCCCTTTACACTTTGGTGTGCATACTACTTTCGCCTCAGGGTATTTCTCCAGCACCTGGGGGATAGCACCGGAATGGTCCTGTTCAGCATGATTGGCAACCACGTAATCAATGCGGCTGACTCCAAGCTGGTCCAGATTGTTCAACAACACATCCGGCATCGTAGAGTCTACGGTATCAATAAGCGCTGTCTTCTCGCTGCTCTTAATTAAGTATGAGTTATAACTCGTGCCATCGGGCAGTGGTATCAGCGAATCGAACAACCGCCGGTCCCAGTCAATAGCTCCAACCCAATAAATCCCTGGCTTTATCTCTCTTGGTTTCATCTTACTCTTCCTTTTCGAAATCGCTCTTGGCAGCTCCGCAGACGGGACATACCCAGTCGTCGGGTATCTCTTCAAAGGGTGTCCCCGGTTTAATGCCGCCATCGGGGTCCCCTAGTTCCGGGTCGTAGATATAGCCGCAAACTCGGCACCTGTACTTTGGGGCTTTGGGGACTTCCTCCTTTTTCTCCTCGACGTAGCTGGGAGCCGTCTTGGGGGTGCTTCCCCGTTTGACCTGGTGATAGTAGGCGTAGGTCATCGGCTCACCTTCCTTAATGACATCAGCATCCACCAGTTCACCGATAAAGATGGTATGGGTACCCACATCTACTTCCCGGATTACTTTGGCTTCCAGGTAAGCCAGGACATTATCAGTAACCACCGGAGCCTGGGCATCACCTGTTTTATAGTTAATGCCCTTGAGTTTGTCTATGTCCCTGCCTGACTTGAAGCCGAAGTGACCGATGAAAGAGAGGGGTGTATCCTGAGAGAGAACTGAGACCGCCATTACCTTACTTTCCCTGATAAACTCGTGGGTTAAATTGTTCTTGTTGATGCTTACGGCAATAGTTGGCGGCTCAGAGGTAATCTGAAACACGGTATTGGCGATTTGTCCGTTGACCCTGCTGCCCTTTCTTGAGCATACAACATACAGACCGTAACCTAATTTGTATAAAGCCTTTAGGTTCATGTCCCACCTCCGTAAAGCGTAAAGATTATTCGTAATGGGTTTCCTTTTCACCGCCTGTTCAGCCACCATCCAGAGAGGGATGCTCTGTCTTAACAAACCATCCTGCCGGGTCTTTGAGATATTCATAGTAGTCAAGCAGAACTAGATGATGTTCCCTCTCTTCGGCAGCCAGGGTCTCATAGAAATCTCTCTCAGCATCATAGGCAGCATCCCTCCCCTGGCTTTTATAGAAATCATGGGTCTTATTTTCCATATTCATGGCTGTTTGTACGGCTTCAAGCTCAGTGGTAGGAGCCCTTACATTAGAGCCCATCTCTTCGGTTGTCCTGGCAAATATGGTTCTTAGTCTTTTGCCCCCATCAGGTTGAAAATCAGTCGTGGGCCAAGCACTCTTATTTCGTATAGTCTCATATATCTCCTCAAACTTCTGCCGGTGGATATCTTCTTCTGCGGCTAGCGACTTCAGCAGCTTCTTACCCAGCTCGTTACTACTTTCCTGGCTGGCTTTCAGATAGTATTCCTTGCCATCAATTTCCATCTGGATAGCAATTTGCAGTGCTTCTAGCGTTTTATCCTGGTCAGTTACCATGCTATTCTCCATTCACCTAAAGGCCGGGAAGCAGGACAGCAAAGGCTCAATAGATTACTTACTGATTTCTCCCTTCTTCTTAGCCGAAACTGCAATCTTCTTTGGTTTAACCTTCGGGGCTTGAACCGTAACCTAACTTATATAGAGCCTTTAGGTTCATGTCCCACCTCCGGTAGATTTATTTACATGAGGTCTTCCTCACTGGCTTCAATAGCCCGTTGTAATTCCGCGCTGAGCAGCGGCGGCAGCCCTTCGATATCTACTCTGAGAAAGCCGCGGACTATGGTAGCTGTGGCCTCGTCCCGGGTTAGCCCCCGAGCCATCAGGTACTCTATTTCCTCTTCGGCGATCTTGCCCACAGCGGCTTCATGGGAGAGGTCAATATCCGCTAGATTACCTTTAAGCTCTGGTATGGCGTGAATTGTGCCTTCTCCTTGCAGGATAAGTCCGCTACACTCGAGGTGTCCTTTAACCTCGGGGGCACTGCCTTCTATATAGCCCCGGGAGATGATGTCTCCGCCGGAGGTGATGGCTCGCGATATTATCTCGGTCTTTGCTCCTTTGCCATCAAGAAAGACCGTGGAGCCGACATCTATCATTGAGCCCGGGGTGGCGACCAGGATACTGTTAAACCTGGCGGTGGCATTTTTACCTATGCATCTGGCTAAGGGATTTGTCTGCAGTGAGTTAACCGGCTTCATAATCACATAGTTATTCAGGAGCAGCCCGTCCTCTTCGATGATAACCCCGGTGCGGGGACGTACCGCTATCTCCGGATTCCAGTTGTGTATCATGGTAAAGGTAACCCTGGCCCCCTTCTTGATATAGAACTCAGAGACCCCCAGGTGCAGGCCCGGCTCCTCCCTCGAGGCAGTGGTACATCCGGTAATAATGTGGAGTTCAGAGTTCTCTTCCGCAATGATGATGTTGTGGACGTTCTGGGCCAGTTGTGTTTTTGCCAGATAGAGACAGGCCTGGACCGGATAAATGGTTTTAGAGCCGGGCAGGGCTCTGATGAAATAGCCGCTATTCTGGTTAAGCTCGACGTGGGCGGTATATTTATCACTGTCCACTGCTACTGCCTGCCACCAGTAGTCTGACAGCCAGTCATACTTGTCCAGGGCATGGCTCATCGCCATTACTTCTATGCCCTCTTGCTGGCTGGAAAAGTGGACCGGGGCGTTGTCCACCTGGATGAAGGTCCCTGACCTCTGGTCCGTATCGTCTAAAATGACTCCTGTCTCCAGCATCTGCTTTTTAGCCCTGGCCGGGAGCTGTGAGGGGTCAGCCTGGTAGGGTTGTTCCTCGGCTGAGCTAAGATAAGTATCTAAATCTATATCCTCACCAAAGGTGGCTGGCTTGGCCGAGGCTGCTCTAGCTTTATCTCTATAGCTCTTGGACGATTTTATCTCAGCCATTGCACACCCCTTAAAATGCACCTGGCACATTCCTCATAGCCCTTCTCCTTAATAGTCGCCAGAATCTCATGCGGGTCTCCTCCGCAGCTTATCCTGCCATTAACCATGACATAGCCGGTGCGGGCATTAACATAGTTCAGAATATGGCCGGTATGGGTGATGATAAGACCCATACACCGTCGTTCGCGTATATGGCACCCTTTTTCCAGCAGCTCATTTATCAGTTCGCCTATCAGGACGATATTTACCAGGTCAACCCCGGATTCCGGCTCATCCAGTAAAGTTAGCTCTGGTCTTTGGGCCTGGAGCTGCATCAGTTCGGAGCGCTTTATCTCACCCCCCGAAAAACCATAATTTATATCTCTGTCCAGAAGACCGGTCATGTTGGCTCTCTCAGCCAGTGTGGTTATGGTTGCTTTGTCCTCCCTGTCTCCCAGGGAGGCAGAGACCATATCCTGGGTCTTTACCCCGCGGACCACCGGGGGGCGCTGGAAGGACATGCCGATTCCCAGACGGGCCCTCTCGTCCAGAGGGGCGCTGGTTATATCCTTGCCTTTGAAGATGATGCTGCCCCTGGTTATCTGATAATGGGGAAATCCCATTATCGCCATGAGGAGGGTGGTTTTCCCACTGCCATTTGGCCCAAAGAGGACATGAGTCTCTCCTTCCCCAATGGTCAAATTTATGTCGTGCAAAATTTCCCTGTTTTCTATGGTTACAGACAAATCCTTTAGTTCCAGCATATATCCTACCTCCATTAGCACTGGTGCTTATTTAGCCGTCGCCTAGGGAAAGATGTTCTTTGCTGACAAACATTGAGTTGTCAATGTCTCCCGGGATTATCGAATAAGCAGGATTATGGACTTATGTTTTCCTGTTGTCAATATCTTTTCTGCCGAAAATAAAAGCCAGCCCTGCCGCTGGCCTTGCGTTACTGGAGCGGAAGACGAGATTCGAACTCGCGATCCTCTCCTTGGCAAGGAGATGCTCTACCGCTGAGCCACTTCCGCCTTATTTATGGTGCCGAGGCCCAGAATTGAACTGGGGACACGCGGATTTTCAGTCCGCTGCTCTACCGACTGAGCTACCTCGGCACGGGGATTATTGTAGCTGGTAGTAATAGGGGTGTCAAGCAGAGATAACTTGACAGGTAAGCCCGGGCATGGTATCACGGTAACAAATGACGCAGCGTACCGCTACCGGGGACAGGAAGGTCTTTGGCCTTAACCCCAACGTGTTCTTTCTGGGTATCGTCAGTCTCCTTACCGATGTCTCAAGTGAGATGATTTTTACCCTTGTCCCGCTGTTTCTGTCCAATGTCCTGGGGGCAGCCACTACTGTCATCGGTCTTGTCGGGGGTTTGTCGGAGGGCGCCGACGCTATCCTCAGGGTATTCAGCGGCTGGCTCAGTGATAAGGTGGGCAAGCGCAAGCTGCTGGCAGTGGTGGGCTACAGCATTTCCACTATTGCCAGGCCCTTTATGTACCTGGCTTCGACCTGGGGAGCGGTACTGGTTGTCAGGTTCGGGGACAGGATTGGTAAAGGGGTGCGTACCTCACCCCGTGATGCCCTGGTGGCCAGTTCGGTATCGGCGGAAGAGAGGGGACGGGGCTTCGGGCTCCACCGGGCGATGGATACTCTCGGGGCTGTGCTCGGACTGGCGCTGGTGGCCTTTATTGTATATTCTCTCCAGCGCGGGTCACTGGAGCTTAGCCTGGAGACCTACCGGTGGCTGGTAATAGCAGGAATTGTGCCGGCGGTGCTGGCGGTAATGGTACTGGTGTCCTTTGTCCGGGAGCGCAAGCCTCCTTCCGGGGGCAGTGACTCTCAGGCGGGGGCGGCGGTCGGTTTCAAGGGGGTGGGGGGCTTTGACCGGCGGTTTAAGGTATTTCTGGCGGTTATGGCAGTATTTACCCTGGGTAATTCCAGTGATTTCTTCGTTATCTTAAGGGCACAGGACCTGGGTTCGTCTGTTTTTCATATTGCATTGATGCTTGTCCTGTTTAACGCTGCCTATGCCATTACCTCTTTGCCCGCCGGCATACTTTCCGACCGGCTGGGAAGGCGGCGGGTCATCATCCTGGGCTGGTTTGTCTATGCGCTGGTTTATCTTGGATTCGCGCTCTCATCAAGCCTGTGGCAGATATGGCTGCTCTTTGCCTGTTACGGGGTTTACTATGGAGTAGTTGAAGGGGTAGCCAGAGCCTTTGTCGCTGACCTGGTCACTGAGGAGAAGAGGGGTACTGCCTACGGGGTGTATCACGGGGTGGTTGGTTTTGGCCTCCTTGCCTCAAGCCTTATTGCCGGCTGGCTGTGGGATGCCGTTAGTCCCGCTGCCCCCTTCTATTTCGGTGCCGTTCTTGCTTTCGTGGCAATGCTGGGGATGCTGGTACTGGTCAGGGAGTAAGCTTTTTGTCTTTACATAAGACAAAATTATCTATCAGCCTCGTTTTGCCGATTTTCACTGCCAGGGATACCAGGGCGGGAGAGTTAATCCTGCCTAGCTCGGCGAGGGTCTCGGCGTCGGCGACACTGACATACTCAGTGTCTGCTAAGGGCTCTTTCTCGATAAGGCTAATCATCTGCTGTCGAATGACCTCGCTATCCCTTTTCCCCTGCGAGAATAGCTGCTGCGCCAGGGTAAGCGCCCGGGACAGAACTACTGCTGCCCGGCGTTCCTCGGGATTAAGGTAAGTATTGCGGCTGCTCATTGTCAGCCCGTCAGGCTCGCGCACCGTGGGCAGGATGACTATTTTCAGGTCCATATTAAGGTCGGAGACCATCTTCCTGATGACCGCTGCCTGCTGGGCGTCCTTCTGCCCGAAGTAGGCCCTGGTGGGCCGGACAATGTTAAACAGCTTGGCGACGACGGTGGTAACCCCTTTGAAATGGCCGGGGCGGGAAGCGCCCTCCAATCTCTCGGTGACCCCATTAACCTCTACCCAGCTATCAAAGTGGGGGGGGTATATCTCGGCTGCCGAAGGCATAAATACGAGGTCGGTCTTTTCTTTTTGTAATAAGGCCAGGTCACGCTCAATGTCACGGGGATATTTATCAAGGTCCTCACGGGGGCCAAATTGGGTCGGATTAACGAAGATACTCGCCACTACTGATGGATTTTCGGCCCTGGCTCCTCTCACCAGGGACAGGTGTCCTTCATGGAGGTAGCCCATTGTGGGGACAAAACCGACCGGCTCGCTGAGGGTATGCCTCAGCCGTCTCATCTCGTCTATTTTTTCAACAACTTGCATGGGAGTGTTATTTTAATTCGGACAGGATGTCTTCATCGATAGAGGAGCTTTGCTTATCGGTGGGGAAGCTGCCTGACTTAACCTCTTTATCATACTCGGTGACAGCGTCCCGGATAATGTCAGCCAGTTTTGCGTACTGCTTGGCATGTTTGGGAACAAAGTCGGTAAATGAACCCAGGATATCATTGATAACCTGGACCTGCCCGTCGCAACCCGCACCGGCACCAATGCCAATAGTAGGGACAGTTATCTTTTGGGTGATTAAAGATGCTAGCTGGCTGGGAACGGTCTCCAGGACAATGGCAAAGGCCCCTGCCTCCTCCAGCGCCTGGGCATCTTTAAGTAATTTGCGGGCTGTTTCCGGGGTCTTGCCCTGCACCTTGAAGCCGCTGAGCTGGTAGATTGACTGGGGAGTAAGCCCGATGTGGCCCATAACCGGGATGCCACATTCCACAATTTTGTGTACCTTGTCGGCTACGTTTACGCCGCCCTCAAGCTTGACCGCTTGGGCGCCGCCTTCTTGAATGAAGCGGGCAGCGTTCCTCAGGGCGTCATCGGTACTTATATGGTAGGTCATAAATGGCATGTCGCCGACTATCATCGCCTGTTTGGTCCCTCTGACTACTGCCCTGGTATGGTGAAGCATCTCCTCCATGGTTACCGGTATCGTTGATTCGTAACCGAGGACTACCATCCCCAGGCTGTCGCCGACCAGAATTAACGGTATACCTGCCGCATCAACTATCCGGGCGGTGGTGTAGTCGTAGGCGGTGAGCATGGTGATTTTCTCACCCTTTTGCTTCATCTGTTTTATCTGGCTTATGGTAATACGCACTTGTTTTCCTCCTAGAAGACTATAGTTCCAGCAGCCCGGGCAGTCCTGGTGATAGCATTATTGGCATCGACATGTACTATCCTGGGAATAACATGACGGGCTTCGGCATCATCGACGTGGCTGTAGGAGATGATGATGACAGTGTCACCGACAGTGGCCAGCCTGGCGGCAGCACCCAGGATACCTATTTCCCCGCTGCCAGGCTCGGCTTCAACGGCGTAGGTTTCGAAGCGAGTACCGTTATTGACGTTTAATACGTGCACCTTCTCGTAGGGGAGGATGTCAGCCTCTTCTATAAGCTTTTTGTCGATGCTGATGCTGCCTTCATAACCAATGTTGACACTGGTAACGCAGGCACGGTGAATTTTGCCTTTAAGCATTACTCTCATTGGGCTCCTCCTGAAAGTATTTTAATTATTTTTGCTTTAATATAGACTCTAGCTCCTGCGCCTGGTGCTTGTTGATTTTTCCCTTGGCCAGAGCGATGGGGATGGTCTTAATCCCGAGTTCGCGATAGGTGGGAACCACAGCCGGAGCTAGTTTCAGTAGCGCATCAAGATGTTTCGTGACTGTCCCGCTGTCACCGCGGGAAATCGGTCCTGTCAGGCATCCGGGGATGCCGAGGTTATCAATGTTGTTGATTGTCCCCCGTACCAGTGGGAGCAGTGCCTGGGTAGCCTGGTCTGCCGGGATGGAGAAAGTCTGCCACAGGTCGGTGGACAGTTTGAGTAAGGTTACCAGGTAGTTGCAGACGATGACAGCGGCAGCGTGATAGATCACCTTGTCGCTTGCCTTCAGTACTATCCAGCTGCCGCCAAGGGCACCTGCCATGTCTTTAAGGGTGGACAGCAGTGGCTCCTCGGCTTCCAGGGCGAAGGTTGAGCCGGGCATGTTCTCAATGGCCTGGCTTACGCTGGCGAAGGTCTGTAGAGGATGGAGGACACCAACCCGTGCCCCCGATTTCAGGGCTGGCGCTAGTGCCTCGGTTGAATCGGCACCGCTGCAGTGAACTACGCTCTGTCCGTTGTGCCACTGTACGGCAGAGACTACCGGCGTGATAGTGTCGTCAGGGGTGGTAACGAAAACGAGTTCGGCTGAGTCAGCCACCCCCTGGTTGGTGTCAAATACCCGGCAGCCGCCGGCTGCCAGGGCCAGCTTCTCAGCCGAGGTGCGGCTCCGGCTGGATACAGCTGCTAGCTGGTAGTCTTGGCTCTGAAGCCTGACTGCCAGGGCAGTGCCTACTGTTCCTGCTCCGATAAATCCCAGCTTAAGCATTTGCTTGCCCGAGCTAAAAATTAAAAAACCTTCTTCGGCAGCGCCGGAGAAGGCAAATGGAATAACAACTACTCTTTGCCGTCTCGGTCACACCGGATCCAAGCGACTTCTCTTGTTAATAATACCTGCTATGAACAGCTCACCGCCCTGCGGGGTCGATGGCCACCGCAAGCTAACTCTAGCCTGCGATTTCATTATATTCGGTGGTTATCAATTTTGTCAATAGCTATTTTGCAGCAGAAATTCAGCGTGGGGCAGAGCGGGAAGTTCAGGTTTACAAAGGTGGCGTCCTGGGCTAAAATGAATATGATTAGGGGCGGTTAGCTCAGTTGGTTAGAGCGCTTGCTTCACACGCAAGAGGTCACTGGTTCAAGTCCAGTATCGCCCACCATAAGGTACGGTAGGTAGAACTCCGTCCTTGTCTATAACTGCCCTATCGGGTAACACCGGCATTGAGTATTCCAGTACTGCCTCACCGTTCTTAACCTTGACTAATTTGACAAAACTGCGGATAAAAGACCTCTTCTCAATTAACGTCCCCTCTTTGAGAAGGTTGTGAAGGTCGTCAACATCGCTGTAAATGGCATCCAGGTCAGCCAGTTCAACCCTTCTATCCGATATCTGGCTTTCAATTTCAACTCTCCTCGCCTGAAGCTGCTGCTGTCGGCCTTGCAGTTCACGGATCCTCGGCACCAGCTCATCGAGGTTTATCTTACCAGTTTCGATAGCGTCATACAGTTTCTCCAGTCGATTGTTAGCGTCAGCTATGGATTTAGATATCAGATCCAGTTCATCCTCGTATGCCTTCGTCTCGGAGTCCATCTCTTCATTAACCAGCTTTACCAGGTTAACCAGATTATCCCTGTTCAGGATACGTCTCCTTATCATCTCGATAACCAGAGCCTCGAACCATCTCGCTTTCAGGTATCTGGCCGGACATGATCCGCTCCCCTTCTTATCCAGTGTTCCACAGACGTAGTAAGCGAACTTCCCGCTCTTGGCATATTTACCAACCATTGCCTTGCCGCAGTAGCCGCAGTATGCGATACCACTGAGCAGGAAGGGACT